>Ga0172382_10002541_pt1 | contig 30256 bp, 27 predicted proteins | sample Leawel138RmetaG_FD_122245 | JGI IMG/M metagenome (GOLD analysis project Ga0172382, IMG submission 122245) | Leachate microbial communities from a municipal landfill in Southern Ontario, Canada - Leachate well 138R metaG | ecosystem: Engineered > Solid waste > Landfill > Unclassified | place...
GCACGAAGATCGACAGGGTCAGCCAGGGGAGTGTTGAAGACGCCATTTCGCTAGCCATCAGTGAACCATCAAGACGAAGAATGTGAGAAACACCATGATGCCCAGGATCATGGCGAAGGCGTAGTGATAGATGTAGCCCGATTGCAGAAGGCGTCCGGCGGCAGCGGTCATGCCCACCAGGCGGGCGCTGCCATTGACGATCAGGCCGTCGATCAGGCCCCGGTCACCCCCCTGCCACAGGCCGCGGCCCAGGCCCGTGGTAACCGGCACGATCACGTGCATGTTGAACCAGTCGAAGTACAGCTTGTGATCGAGCAGCCTGTAGATCGGCGCGAACGTGCGCGCCAGGGCGGCCGGCACCTGCGGGTTGATGAGCCAGCAGTACCACGAGACGACGAAGCCCGCGATCAGCAGCACGAATGGCATGCTGACGATGCCGTGCAGGCCATACGCCACCCAGCCGTGCCAGCGGGCGGCCAGATCGGCCATGGCGGGGTGCTCGGGCAGCACGGTGATGGCACCCTGGAAGAAATCGCCGAACAGCAGCGGCTGCACGAACCAGATCCCGGCCACGATGGACATGAAGGCCAGCAGCATGAGCGGCACCGTCACCACCCACGGGGATTCTTTGGGGAGGCCGTGATGATGCGCCATCTCGGCGATTGCCGCCGCCTTGGCCTCGCCACGCAGGACGTCGAAGTCTTCTTCGTGCACCAGGGCGCTGGGGCCTTTTTGGGTGTCGAAGCGCTCCTTGCCGTGGAATACCAGGAAATAGAGGCGGAATGAATACAGCGAGGTCACGAACAAGCCGACGTACACCGCCCAATGGGCAATGCCTGCGCCCCAGACGTTGGCGGCTTCGGTTACCTCGACAATGGGTTCTTTGGAATAGAAGCCTGAAAAGAAGGGGAAGCCCACCAGCGCCAGGGTCCCGATGAGCGTGGTGATCCAGGTGATGGGCATGTACTTGCGCAAGCCCCCCATATGGCGCATGTCCTGACCGTGATGCATGCCGATGATCACCGAGCCGGCCGTCAGGAACAGCAGCGCCTTGAAGAACGCGTGCGTCATCAGGTGGAAGATGGCCACCGAATAGGCCGAAGCCCCCAGCGCCACCGCCATGTAGCCCAGCTGGGACAGGGTAGAGTACGCCACCACGCGCTTGATGTCGTTTTGCACCACGGCAATCAGGCCCAGGAACAGCGCGCCGAACGCCCCCACCAGCATGATGAACGAAAGCACCGCAGGCGCGTGCTCGAAGAGCGGCGAAAACCGGGCCACCATGAAGATGCCGGCCGTCACCATGGTGGCGGCGTGGATCAGCGCCGAGATCGGCGTGGGGCCTTCCATCGAGTCGGGCAGCCACACGTGCAGCGGCGCCAGGGCCGACTTGCCCATGGCCCCCACGAACAGCGCCAGGCACGCCACGGTGAGCAGGTGCCAGTCTGTGCCGGGGAAATTCAGGCCGGCCAGCCGGTCGGCCTGGGCGAACACGGCTTCATAGTGCAGGCTGCCGGTATTGGCGTACAACAGGGCGATGCCCAGCACGAAGCCGAAATCGCCCACCCGGTTGACCATGAAGGCCTTGAGGTTGGCGAACACCGCGGTGGGCCGGCCATAATAAAAGCCGATCAGCAGGTACGACACCAGGCCCACCGCCTCCCAGCCGAAGAAGAGCTGCATCATGTTGTTGGCCATGACCAGCATCAGCATCGAAAAGGTGAACAGCGAAATATACGAAAAAAAGCGGATGTAGCCGCGATCGTCGCTCATGTAGCCGATGGTGTAGATGTGCACCATGAGCGAGACGAACGTCACCACCACCATCATCAGCGCGGTGAGGGTATCGACCAGGAAGCCCACCTCGAACTTGAAAGGCCCGATCCAGGACCAAATGTAGATGGTTTCATCGAAGACCGACCCATCCAGCGTCTGCTGCAGCGCCAGCAAGGACCCCACCAGAGAGACGCCCACGCCGATACAGGCCAGCCAGTGCGCGCCCTTGCGGGTGATCCACGAGCCCATGAAACCCGTACCGAACAGCCCCACCAGCACCGCCGTGAAGAGCGGCGCCAGGGCAATCAGCAGATAAAGACTTTTTGCATCCATGGTAGGCTTATCCCTTGAGGTGGTCGAGCTTCTCGACATTGAGGGTGCTGAGATTGCGGAACAGCAGCACCATGATGGCCAGGCCGATGGCGGCTTCGGCCGCCGCCACCGTCAGCACGAAAAACACGAAGATCTGCCCGGCGGGATCCCCCGACCAGATCGAAAACGCCACGAAATTCATGTTGGCTGCCAACAGGATCAGCTCGATCGACATGAGCAGCACGATCAGGTTGCGCCGGTTGAGAAAGAAGCCGAACACGCCCATGGCGAACAGGATGGCGCCGACGATCAGGTAATGGCTCAGTCCAAGGGTCATTTTTCGGCTCCTTCGGCAGGGGTGGCAGGGGTTTCGACCTGGGCCTTCATGGGAACCAGGCGCACCCGGTCGGCCGGACGCACGCGAACCTGCTGGCTGGGCACGGTGCGCTTGTAGTCGGGCCGCTTGCGCAGCGTGAGCGCGATGGCCGCGATCATGCCCACCAGCAGGACCAGCCCGCCCACCTGGACGGCATAGGCGAAATCGGTGTACATGACGGCACCCAGCGCCAGGGTATTGTCGTAGTCCTCGGCCACGGCCACCGGAGCCCCGACATCCCCCCAGGCGCGCACCAGCACCACGGCCATCTCGACGATCATGATGCCGCCGATGGTCAACCCGAGCGGCAGATAGACCTTCATGCCCTGCTTGAGCCCTTCGGCCTTCATGTCGAGCATCATGACGACGAACAGGAACAGCACCAGCACGGCGCCCACGTAGACGATCATGAGGATGAGCGCGAGGAATTCGGCCTGGATGAGCATCCACATCATCGACGCCGTAAAGAAGGCCAGGATCAGGTGCAGCACCCCGGTCACGGGCTTGGTCGCCGTGATCACCCGAAACGCCGCGACCACCAGCACCAGGGCCAGCAGATAGAACAAGGCAAGATCAAAACTCATGGTTGCGGTTTCCCGATATCAACGATAGGGGGCATCGGCGGCGCGCCGAGCCGCGATTTCGGCTTCGTACTGGTCACCCACGGCCAGCAGCATGTCTTTGGTGAAATACAGATCGCCGCGTTTTTCACCGTGGTATTCGTGCAGGTGCGTCTCGACGATCGCATCCGTGGGACAGGCCTCTTCGCAGAACCCACAGAAAATGCATTTGGTGAGATCGATGTCGTAGCGCGTGGTGCGCCGGGTGCCGTCTTCGCGCTGATACGACTCGATGGTGATGGCCAGGGCCGGGCAGACGGCCTCGCACAGCTTGCAGGCAATGCAGCGCTCTTCGCCGTTGGCGTAGCGGCGCTGCGCATGCAGGCCGCGGAAGCGCGGCGAGGCGGGGGTTTTTTCCACCGGGTAATACAGCGTGATCTTGCGCTTGAAAAAATACTTGCCCGTCAGCCGCATGCCTTCGAACATTTCTTTCAACATCAGGCTGCCGAAGAAATCCTTGATTGCTTCCATGGTGTACCCCCTACTGCCAGATATTCCAGGGCGTCTGCATCCAGATCGCCACCAGCACCAGCCATACCCCCGTCAGGGGGATGAAGACCTTCCAGCCCAGACGCATGATCTGGTCGTAGCGGTAGCGCGGGAAGGTGGCGCGAAACCAGATGAACATGGACACGACGACGAAAGTCTTGAGCCCCAGCCAGATCCAGCCCGGCACCCAGGTGAATGGCGCGACGTCGAGCGGCGGCAGCCAGCCCCCCAGGAACATGATGGACGCCATGGCCGAGAGCAGGATCATGTTGGCGTATTCGCCCAGGAAGAACAGGGCGAAGCCCATGCCGGAATATTCGACCATATGGCCGGCCACGATCTCGGACTCGCCCTCGACCACGTCGAAGGGATGGCGGTTGGTTTCGGCGACCGACGAGACCACGTATATGATGAACAGCGGCAGAAGCGGCAGCCAGTTCCAGGACAGGAAATTGAGCCCCATGTTGGCAAACAGGCCCTGATCCTGGCCGACCACGATGCCCGACAGGTTGAGGGTGCCCGACACGAGCAGCACGGTGACCAGAATGAAGCCAATGCCCAGTTCGTAGGACAGCATCTGGGCCGATGCGCGCAGCGCCCCCAGCAGGGCGTATTTTGAGTTGGACGCCCAGCCCGCCATGATCACGCCGTAGACCTCGATCGACGTGATGGCCATGATGAACAACAGACCGGCATTGATGTTCGCCAGCACGACATCCGGGCCAAAGGGGATCACCGCCCAGGCCGCCAGGGCCGGCATCAGCGTGACGATGGGCGCCAGCACGTAGAGCACGGGGCTCGCGTGCGTGGGTACGATCAGCTCTTTGGTGAGCAGCTTGAAGACGTCGGCGAATGGCTGCAGAAGGCCCCGGTAGCCCACCCGGTTGGGCCCCAGGCGCACGTGCATGGCGCCAATCATCTTGCGTTCCCAGTAGGTCAGGTAGGCGACACACAGGATGATGGGCACGGCAATGACGACGATCTTGACCAGGGTCCAGACCACCAGCCAGGGGGTATCGCCGATCAGGCCCGTACCCCAGTCATTCAACACGTTCAACCAGTCCATCAGCAACGCTCCACCCGGACAGCGCCCGGGCCCTGGCCCAGCGCAGCAGTTTGTTCGAAAGCCGCGGCGATGCGCAGCGCCTGATCCGCCACGGCGTCATCCAGTGCGGCCTGCAGCTGGATCGCACCATGTTCGGACGAAACCCGCACGAGATCGCCTTCGGCCAGCCCCAGTGCCTGCAAGGTAGCGGCATTGGCGCAGGCCTGAGGCGGGGCCGAATTGACGTGCTCCTGTAGAGGCTGCGACCGGCGCACCAGCGCGTCGGTCCGGTAGATGGGAATTTCGGCCACCCGTTCGAGGCCCTGGCCCGCCGCCTGGGACGCCGCAGCCAGGCGGATCTCGTTGGACAGCCGGCCATCCACCCCCCCCTGCATGACGCTGTCGCGCACGGATTCGGAGGTGTCGTCATCGAAGCCATCGAGCTCGAGCAGGTTGCCCAGTACGCGCAGCACCTTCCAGGCCGGACGGGTATCGCCGACGGGCGCGGCCACGCCCTTGAAGCTTTGCACCCGCCCTTCGGCATTGACAAAACTGCCGGACGTTTCCGTAAAGGGCGCAATGGGCAGCATGACATCTGCCCAGTCTTCGGCCGCCGAGCGAAATGGCGTCAGCGCCACCGCCATCGCCGAGCCCTGCAGCGCGCGCACGGCGCGCTCGCCCAGATCACTGTCCATGCGGGGTTCGGCATGCAGTACCAGATACGCCTTGAGCGGCTCGCCGCCGAGCATGGCGCGGGCATCCAGCCCGCCATTTTGCGGTACGGCGCCGGCCAGATAGCCCCCCACGGTGTTGCCGCCCGGCGTGAGGAACCCAAAGCGGCCACCGGCCAGCTGCGCGATCGCCTGGGCATTGGCCGCCAATTGAGCGACCTGGTCATCCGCCACGGCCCCATTGCCCATGAACACGGCCACGTTTTCACCCGTGGCCAGGCTATGCGCGATGGCTTGCGCCGCCTCGCCGGGTTGCACGGCGTCGAGCCCGGCGGGCACCGGCTGCTGCTTGAGCCCGGCCAGCGCCACGGCGATTTCAGCCAGCGCCTGCACCCAACCCGACGGCTTGACGGTGATACGCGCGGCCACAGGCACCAGCGGATCGACCGCGACCGCGTCGACCAGGCTGAGCTGCATGCCTTTTTTGGCGGCCTGGCGCAGGCGCTGCGCCATGAGCGGGTGATCCTTGCGCAGGAAACTGCCCACCACCAGCGTACGGTCCAGCGTGTGGAGATCGGCAATCGGCATGCCCAGCCACGGTGCGCCACTGCGCACGGCATCGAGCGCCGCACCGGCCCCGCGCAGCCGGAAATCGATATGCTCGGAGCCCAGTGCGCGCGTCAGCCGCGCCAGCAGCGCGAGCTCTTCGAGCGTGGCCGTATCGGTGGCCAGGGCACCGATCTGGGCGCTGTTGCCGTCATCGCGCACCTGCTTCAGGCCCGCCACCACCGACTGCAGGGCATCCTGCCAGGACGCCTCGTGCCACTGCCCGTCGCAGCCGCGCACCATGGGGTGCTGCAGACGGTCTTCGCCATACAGGCCGGCGTAGGAAAAGCGGTCTTTGTCGCTGATCCAGCATTCGTTGACCGGCTCGTTCTCGAAGGGCACCACGCGCAGCACACGATCCATCTTGGTCTGTACCACCAGGTTGGCCCCGACGCTGTCGTGGGGGCTGATCGAACGCCGCCGCGCGAGTTCCCAGGTGCGCGCGCCCATCATGAACGGCTTGGACAGCAAGGCCCCGACTGGGCAGACATCGATCATGTTGCCGGAGAGTTCGGACTCGACCGCCTCGCCCACGAACGTGGTGATTTCGGCGAACTCGCCCCGGTTGAGCATGCCGATTTCCATGATGCCGCCGATTTCCTCGCCCACGCGGATGCAGCGCGTGCAGTGGATGCAGCGCTGCATTTGCTCGGCGGAAATCAGCGGACCCATGGGCTTGTGAAAGACCACGCGCTTGCCTTCTTTGTAGCGCGAGGCCGATTCGCCATAGCCCATGGCCAGGTCCTGCAGCTGACATTCGCCACCCTGGTCGCAGACCGGGCAATCGAGCGGATGGTTGATGAGCAGGAATTCCATCACCGCGCGCTGCGCATCGATGGCCTTGGGCGAGCGCGTATACACCACCATGCCGTTGGTCACGGGCGTGGCGCACGCCGGCAGCGCCTTCGGGGCTTTCTCGACCTCGACCAGACACATGCGACAGTTGGCCGCAATGCTGAGCTTCTTGTGATAGCAGAAGTGCGGGATGTACAGACCGGCCTCGTGGGCAGCCTGGATGACCATGCTGCCTTCTTCGGCTTCGATCTTCAGCCCGTCGATGGTGATTTCTACCATGGGGTGTCCTGACCTACAGATACTTGGGGACCACACAATCCTTGTGGTCGACGTGGTGGACGAATTCGTCGCGGAAATGCTTGATGAAGCTGCGCACCGGCATGGCCGCGGCATCGGCCAGGGCACAAATGGTGCGACCCATCATGTTGTGAGCAACGGAATCCAGGGTCTCGATGTCTTCCAGGGTACCCTGACCGTTCTCCATGCGCTTCATCATGCGATACAGCCAGCCCGTGCCTTCGCGACACGGCGTGCACTGGCCACAGGATTCTTCGAAATAGAAATACGACAGGCGCATCAGCGACTTCACCATGCAGCGGGTGTCGTCGAGCACGATGACGGCGCCCGAGCCCAGCATGGAGCCGGCCTTGGCGATCGAGTCGTAGTCCATGTTCGTCTGCATCATGATGTCGGCCGGCAGCACCGGCGAAGACGAGCCGCCCGGGATCACCGCCTTGAGCCGGCGCCCGCCCTTTACCCCGCCCGCGAGTTCGAGCAGCTTGGCAAATGGCGTGCCCAGGGGGATTTCGTAGTTGCCCGGCAGTTCGACGTCCCCTGACACGGAGAAGATCTTCGAGCCACCGGCCTTCTCGATGCCGGACTCGTGGTAGGCCTGCGCCCCCATGTTGATCACCCAGGGGACGGACGCAAAGGTTTCGGTGTTGTTGATCGTCGTGGGCTTGCCATATACCCCATAGCTGGCCGGAAACGGCGGCTTGAAGCGCGGCATGCCTTTCTTGCCTTCGAGCGATTCGAGCAGCGCGGTTTCTTCGCCACAGATGTAGGCCCCGAAGCCATGGTGCGCGTGCAGTTCGAAATCGAACCCGGAACCGAGGATGTCCCGGCCCAGGAACCCCGCCTCGCGGGCTTCGGCCAGCGCCTGTTCGAAGCGTTCGTAGATGCGGAAGATCTCGCCGTGGATATAGTTGTAGCCGACCGAGGCCCCCATGGCGTAGCCGCCGATGATCATGCCCTCGATCACCGAGTGCGGGTTGTAGCGCAGGATGTCGCGATCCTTGAACGTACCCGGCTCGCCCTCGTCGGAGTTGCACACCACGTATTTCTGCCCCGGGATGTTGCGCGGCATGAACGACCACTTCAGCCCGGTCGGGAAGCCCGCCCCGCCCCGCCCGCGCAGGCTGGAGGCCTTGAGTTCGGCGATCACGTCGTCGGGCTTCATCTCGGCCAGCACCTTCTTGAGCGCCTGATAGCCGCCGCGCGCCATGTAGCCCTGGATACCCCAATTGTGGCCATCCAGCCCCGCCAGGATCTGTGGCTGCAGGTGACGCCCGTGAAAGATCATGCTGCGGGCGGCATCCCCCCCCAGATCGGGATCGAGCGCACCGGCAGCGAATTTTTCCAGTACAGCCTGCGCAGTCATGCGGACTCCTTCAGTTCGGCGATCAGGGCATCGATTCTTTCGGGTGTCATGCGACAACACATGTGTTTGTCGTTGGCGATGACGACCGGGGCATCGCCGCAAGCCCCCATGCATTCGCCCTCGAGCAGGGTGAACAGGCCATCGGGCGTGGTTTCGTGGAAATCCACGCCCAGCGTCTGCTTGAGATGCTCGGCCGCGCGGGTGCTGCCCTGCAGGGCGCACGGCAGATTGGTGCAGATGGTCAGGGTGAACCGGCCCACCGGCTGGGTCTGGTACATGGTGTAGAAGCTGGCGACTTCCTGTACGCGAATGGGCGGCATGTCCAGGTACTGGGCGACGTCGCGGATGACGTCCGGCGAGATCCAGCCTTTTTCTTCTTGCGCGATGGCCAGCGCGGCCATCACCACGGACTGCTTCTGGTCGGGTGGGTATTTGATGGTTTCCCGGTCGATGGCCTGGTAAGCCTGTTCGGATAGCAATTTTGACATCTTGATCATCCTGCCACTTAGCGGTCGATCTCGCCAAAGACGATGTCTTGGGTCCCGATGATGGTGACCACGTCGGAGATCATGTGCCCCCGCGACATTTCTTCGAGTGAGTGCAGATGGGCAAAGCCCGGCGCGCGGATCTTCATGCGATAGGGCTTGTTGGCCCCATCGGAAATCAGGTAGATGCCGAACTCGCCCTTGGGATGTTCGACGGCGGCATAGACTTCGCCTTCGGGTACGTGCATGCCTTCGGTGAACAGCTTGAAGTGATGGATCATGTCTTCCATCCCTTCTTTCATGCGGGCCCGCTTGGGGGGCGCCACCTTATGGTTGCTGACGATGACCGGCCCCGGATTGTCGCGCAGCCACGCGATGCACTGGCGAATAATGCGGTTAGATTCGCGCATCTCGGCGATGCGGCACAGGTAGCGGTCGTAGCAGTCGCCGTTGACGCCCACGGGAATGTCGAAATCCATTTGGTCGTAGACGGCATAGGGCTGCGTCTTGCGCAGGTCCCATTCGATGCCCGAACCGCGCAGCATGGGGCCCGTAAAGCCCAGGGCCAGCGCCCGTTCGGGCGAGACCACGCCGATGTCGACCAGGCGCTGCTTCCAGATGCGGTTCTCGGTCAGCAGGATTTCGTATTCGTCTATGCACGTGGGGAAGCGCTCGGTGAAGGCCTCGATGAAATCCAGCAACGAACCGGAGCGGTCGGCGTTCATGGCCTTGAGTTCTTTGTCGGACCGGTATTTGCTGCCCTTGTATTGCGGCATGCTGTCGGGGAGATCGCGATACACCCCGCCCGGCCGATAATAGGCCGCGTGCATGCGGGCCCCCGAGACGGCCTCGTAGCAGTCCATGAGATCTTCGCGCTCGCGAAAAGCGTACAGGAACACGGCCATGGCGCCCACGTCGAGCGCGTGCGAGCCCAGGGACATAAGGTGGTTGAGGACGCGCGTGATTTCGTCGAACATCACGCGGATGTACTGCGCCCGCACCGGAATTTCGATGCCCAGGAGTTTTTCGACCGCCATGCAATAGGCGTGCTCGTTGCACATCATGGAGACGTAGTCGAGCCGGTCCATGTAGGGCAGGGTCTGCAGGAAGGTGCGGTTTTCGGCCAGTTTTTCGGTGGCCCGGTGCAACAGGCCGATGTGCGGATCGGCGCGCTGCACGACTTCGCCATCGAGCTCGAGCACCAGGCGCAGCACCCCATGCGCGGCCGGATGCTGCGGACCGAAGTTCAGGTTGTAGTTCTGGATCTCTGCCATGTCAGTACCGTTCTATGCCGTAATGATCCTCGCGCACCACACGCGGGGTGATCTCGCGTGGCTCGATGGTGACGGGCTGATAGACCACGCGCTTTTGCTGGGCGTCGTAGCGCATCTCGACGTGCCCCGAGATGGGAAAATCCTTGCGAAAAGGATGGCCGATGAAACCGTAATCGGTCAGGATGCGGCGCAGATCGGGGTGGCCTTCGAAGACGATGCCAAAAAGATCGAAGGCCTCGCGCTCGTACCAGTTGACCGATGGCCAGAGATCGACCAGCGACGCCACCATGGGGAATTCGTCGTCCGTGGTGTAGGTGCGCACGCGCAGGCGCCAGTTGTGCGTCACGGACAACAAGTGCACGACCACGGCAAAGCGATGCGGGTGCGGTGCGTGATCGGGCCCGTAGGTGGGTGCCTTCCAGCCTGAATAATCGACCCCGCACAGGTCGATGAGGGTTTCGAAGCGCAGTTCGGCGTGATCGCGCAGGATGCGGCCGACGTCGGCCCAACGATCGGGGGCCAGCTGCAGGGTCAGTTCGCCACGGGATTCGACCAGATCGATCGTATCGCCCAGCACCGCAAGCAGGTGGGTCTTGAGAGTCTCTAAACGTGTCATGGAAAGCGTCTGGCTGGAGCCACGCCTAGCGGGCAATGGTGTTGGTGAGGCGGATCTTGTTCTGCATCTGCAGCAGGCCATAGACCAGGGCTTCGGCCGTAGGCGGGCAGCCTGGCACGTAGACGTCGACCGGCACGATGCGATCGCAGCCGCGCACCACCGAATAGGAGTAGTGGTAGTACCCGCCCCCGTTGGCGCAGGACCCCATGGACACCACCCAGCGGGGTTCGGGCATTTGGTCGTAGACCTTGCGCAGGGCCGGCGCCATCTTGTTGCACAGGGTGCCGGCCACGATCATGAGATCGGACTGGCGCGGACTGGGGCGGAAGATGATGCCGAACTGGTCGAGATCGTACCGGGCCGCCCCGGCATGCATCATTTCGACCGCGCAGCAGGCCAGGCCGAACGTCATGGGCCACAGCGACCCGGTCTTGGCCCAATTGAGGAATTTGTCGGCGCTGGTGGTGACAAAACCCTTGTTCATGACGCCTTCAGCAGACATGCGTACCCCCTGTTATTCCCAATCGAGCGCGCCACGGCGCCACTCGTAGATGAAGCCCACGGTGAGGATCGCCAGAAAAATGGCGACCGCCCAGAAGCCGACCATGCCCACCACCCCGTTGGCCATGGCCCACGGGAACAGGAAGGCGATTTCGAGATCGAACATGATGAACAGGATGGCCACCAGGTAATAGCGGATATCGAACTGCATGCGCGAATCGCCGAAGGCCTCGAAGCCGCATTCGTACACGGACAGTTTTTCGGCGTCGGGCTTGTTGGGCCCCAGGAAACGCCCTGCCAGCATCAGCGCCACGCCGATCAGCGTGGCCACGATGATGAAAAGCAGCACGGGAAAGTACTGATCAAGGTTCATGCCAGACCTCAGGTCCATCCAATCAAACTATCGGATTGTAGCATTCAGGCACGGCCTGGTGCCGTCTGGAGCCTGCTCTGAAACAATCTGGTGAATGCAAATCAGACGCATTTGTTATGGCGCTGTTGAAACGCTGTATCCCGGACACCCTGGGGGCCGCCCCCTGGCCGCCCCCTTTTTTGAAGCCATAAAAAAACCACCCCGAAAGGTGGTTTGATGCCGAGGCAAGCCCCGGCGGGTTCTGGCCAGCCCGGCACCCGGCCGGGCTGTATCCTGCGTGGCGTGCCACGCAATGGATCAGAACGCGTGGGTCAGGCCCAGGCCGGCTTCCGTACCCTTCAGGTCGCGGACGTAGCCCAGGTTGGTACCGTAGGAACCATAGGCGTAGACCGTGGTCCGCTTGGACAGCGGGTACCTGTAGTTGATCTGGTAGGTATTGATGTTACCCGCATACCGACCCCAGGCATCGCTGTCGTCCAGGTTGGAGTTGGAGTGCGACCAGCCGGCGTACAGGGAGCCACCGCCCACCGGAGCGCTCAGGCCGACGGCGTAGTTGTTGGCCTTGAAGCTGTGATCGCCGGGCTCGAGCACGCTGTTGACGTTGGGCAGATCAGGCGCGATCGTCAGGTTGAAAATGGCGGGAACCTTGGGATCCCAGCCCAGCTTGCCATGACGGTCTTGACCGAAGGCCAGCATCAGCTTGATGACTTCGAAGTCATACGCACCGCTGATGACCCAGTTGGTGATGGCATCGCGATCGCCATTGCTTTGGCGGTCGTAGCTCAGGCCGATACCGATGGGGCCGTTGTTGTAGCCCAGGCCGACGGACACGCGGTTGCCGCGATTGGCGTAGTCTTCCCAATCACCGCCAACGCCCTTGTAACGGCCGACCGTATCGCCGCCCGTGCCAGTGCCAGTGCCGTACATGAGGATGGCGTTGAAGCCGGACAGGTTGGGGGTGGCATACCTGAAGGAGTTGTCGACACGGTCTGCACTCGCGACGCCCACACCGCCAAATACGGTTTCGTTATCGCCCATGCTCATGCCGTTGGGACCCCGATACACGCCAAAGGCGCTGCCGGCGGAGTACTGGCGGCCAATAGTGAAGGTACCCCAGTCATCGCTGGACAGACCCAGGAACGACTGACGGTGCCACTGACGATCGGAGTGGAATTCACCGCTACCAAGATTGAAGCCTTGTTCAAGGGTGAAGATGGCGCGCAGGCCGTCACCCAGGTCTTCGGAACCACGCAGCCCCCAGCGGTTGCCGGCGTTGACGTCACCGCGCACACCGGACTTCGTCTGACGCATTTCACCGGCGCCATCGGGGCCGTTGTACTTGAAATTCTGATAGCCATAGCCGCTATCGACAACACCGTACAGCGTCACGGACGTTTCTGCCTGGGCGACACCGGCGGTGGCGAAGCCAGCCAGCAGAGCAGCAGCGAGCAGAGTCTTTTTCATGTAAGAAATCTCCGTAGATTTGTGTGAATCAGAGCAGGCCAACATCGTGCTGCTGCTCTTCCAACTCCGCAATGGGAAGTTGGATCTATTGCACCAAAAAACCGCGGGCAAAGCCATCCAGACGTGCATGGCGGGCTCAGTTAGACCCCAAAACGTTGCACAAGAACAACACTCGACCTCCGCTGAGTACAATCAGTGCCTGTTTTTTTCCGGCCCAGCCTATCGGGGTGCTGTCCTTATGTCCGTCATCGTGCTGATTCTGCCCGATTTTCTTTTGATTGCTCTGGGCTGGCTGTTGCTGCACGCCCTGGGCTATGGGCGCGAGTTTTTCAATGGCGCAGAAAAGCTCGTGTATTTCGTGCTGTTTCCTGCCCTGCTGTTTCAGTCTATCACCCGCACGCCACTGGATCTCGGCAGCACCACCGTGCTGCTGGCCTGCACCATGGGCGTCATGGGCGGCGGGATCGCACTGGCGTGGCTGAGCCGCTGGGTCATGCGCCCGGACCCCGCAGCCCATGCGTCGGTGGCGCAATGCGCCTTTCGTTTCAACACCTACCTGGCTTTATCGCTGGCCGGCGGGCTGAATCTGCCGGGTGCGCAGGCCACCATGGCGGTGATCGTCGGGTTTGCAGTACCCATCAGCAACATTGGCGCCGTGCATGCGCTGGCCACGCGCCACGGCGGCCAGGCCCTGAGCCAGATCGTACGCAACCCCTTTATATTGGCGACGATCGCGGCACTGGCCTGCAATTTCCTGCAAATTCCCATTCCGCACGTGCTGGACGTGGCCCTGGGGCGCCTGGGCGTCTGCGCACTGGCCATCGGCCTGCTGTGTGTCGGCGCAACCTTGTCGATCGAGGGCGGACGCGCGCATGGGCCGCTCATGGCCTGGATGGTACTGGCAAAACTCGTGCTGCTGCCCCTATGGGCGTGCCTGCTCACGTGGATTCTGCCACTGGCGCCCAACGAACGGCTGGTGCTGCTGCTCTTTAGCGCCCTGCCGACGGCTTCGTCGGCACACGTACTGGCCGCACGCATGGGCGGCAACGGGCGGCTGGTCGCGGCCACCATGTCGATCGGTACGCTGATGTCCGCCCTGACGCTGCCGATCTGGTTGAAGGTGTGGAGCTGAAAGGACCTGATGCCAATTCAGCGAACTTGGCAACCGATCCCAAGATCCCAACAAGATCCCAACCAGCAACTTAAGCCGGGCGCACCATGGACAATGCAAGATCAGCCATCATGTCGGCCACACCTTCGGCTGACAACGAACCCGTAGGTCGATACCAATTGAAAATCCAGGTGCACATGCCCGTGATGGCTTGCGTGACGATCGACACCGATGGCACCTGGAAAGCGCCTGAAGCCTGCCCTTCGCGAAGTAGCCTGGCAATGGCATCATTAAAACGTCGACGATCGAGCGACAGCTTTTTGGCGGCCTTCTCCGGCAAGTGCTTTTCTTCGCGAAAATATACCGCCAGGTATTTATGCCCCTTGGTGATCTCCAGGGCCAGTTGGCGTACCAGCTCGTGCAGGCGCTGTTCGACTGGACCCTCGGTATCGGCACTGGTCTCCGCAATGCCCGCCACGATTGCTGTCGTACGGCCGCAGACTTCGGCAAGGATGTCGGCTTTCGACTTGAAATGGTAGTAGATAAACGGTTTGGTGACGCCGAGGCGATCCGCAATCTGATCGATGCGCGCACCGTTATAGCCATTCTCATAGAAGAGATCAGAGGCAACATCAAGAATGCGCTGCTTGCGCAAATTGTGAACGTCTTCGCGGATACTGATGGTTTTGGTCATGGAGGCTATGGCGATTACTGGACAGGGTACCCTGACCCAACATGGATCAGGAGAACCATTCGCCAGACTGGACATGCTTCAGATAGTAACCGACGAAGACTATTCTCCGATGGTCTGGGCCAGAGGGTTCCAGCCAGTGCGAGCAACCCGACTCTCGAGGGGACGACCCAATACAGTTTCGCATTCTTTGGAAGTGGCTATCAATAGGTCGTGATCAAGCCCCGTCGCAATGCCGCAGCTTTCGAACAGGCCCACGAGATCTTCAGTACAGGTGTTGCCAGTATATCCGCCACCATATTCGAGCCCATGCGGGTGCCCACCCACACCGCCGATTGCGCTGTCGAAATGACGAACCCCCACCTCATACGCTGCCATGCAATTAACCAGTGCGGTTGCTCTGGAGTCGTGGAAATGCGCAATGGCGATCACCTCCGGCAATTCGGCCAACAGTGCCGAGAACAGAGCTCGGACGGCTTTCGGCGAGGCCATTCCGGTGGTATCACCCAGCGTTATGTGGCGAACGCCGAGTGCATACAGAGTCCGGGCATCCTCCAGGACCCGCTGCACCGGCACAGCCCCTTCGAAAGGACAGCCAAAGGCTACCGAGATCGTGCCGATCACCCGAAAATGGCCTTGAGCCAGCACCATCATCTCGCGCACGTTATCCCACTGCTGAGCCCGACTGCGCTTGAGGTTCTTCCTGGAGTGGGAATCGCTGGCCGATATCAGGATACTGATCTCATTGGGCCCACAGCCACGACGAAGGTCTTCCAGAGCACGCAGTACGGCCCGAGGATTGGGGCATGTGGCTTTGTAGTACACACCCGGGGCGCGATGAATGAGCCGCAACACTTCACTGGCATCGGCAAACTGCTTGATGACCGTGGGATTGGCATATGACGTGGCTTCTATACGATGAAAGCCAATGCGGGAGAAACGGTCGATCAGGCTGACCTTGGTGGCCACGTCCAGAATGCCAGGTTCATGTTGCAGGCCATCCCGGCAAAAGCATTCACAAATGACCACGCTATCGTCCGAAAGATGTGTCACGATGATGCATCTCCACTGGACCGTGTATTCACCCCCTGCTCACGACTAAAGCTGCGCATCATGATATTGGTGTCCAGGCCACACTGCAAAGCCTCGGCCAGCGTGGCATCCGCGCAGCGATAAAACAGGCGCTTGGTGGCCGCCATGGCGGGCGCCGAGAACTCAGCCCAGCGCTCTGCCAATGCCATGGCAGCCTGAAGACAGGCATCCGGATGCAGGACCACCTGGTTCGCCAGCCCCCAGGCATGCAACTCGCCCCCGCTCAGGATACGTCCGGTTGAAACCAGCTCGAACGCCTGCTTACGCCCCAGCTGGCGCGTCAGATTCCCCATCACGATCGCGGGACAAATACCGTGACGCAGCTCAGGATAGCCAAAACGCGTCGTCTCAGCCGCGACCAGCAGGTCACAGGCGAGCGCCAAACCCGCCCCACCGCCAAGCGCATTGCCATGGACAGCGGCCACCACGGGCTGTGGCAGCAGGTTGAAGACTTCATGCAGAGCGGTTGTCTGGGCAGCCCGGTGGGCAGCGCGCTCACGCCCCTCTTCAAACCCTTTGAACTCGCTCGTGTCCGCTCCGGCGCAAAATGATGGACCGATGCCGTGAAGCACGATGGCCCTGCAACGGGCAGACTCGCGTGCCTCCCGCAATGTTTCCAGCAGAGCAAGTGTCAGCGACGTATCCAGGGCATTATGCTTGTCGGGACGATTCATCCCCAGGATCCAGACCCCTGCCTGCTCCTGTTTGATCAAAGAATTCATATTGCCTTCCAGATTATTCAATGGTGGACGAAGATTCGGCATGCTGCCGGCTCAGAACGACCAGCGCGTCTCCCGCAGATACACGCTCTCCAGCCGTCACAGGAACCTGGCTCACTACCGCATCGAAGGGCGCAATATGCTGATGTTCCATTTTCATGGCTTCGGTCGTGAGCAGCAACTGACCCTGCGCCACCAGCATCCCAGCCTCCAGAAACACGGAGGTCACCTTGCAACTTGTAGTCGCGCGCAAAATGCCGTCCAACTCATTCTCTGTGGCCGCAACTGCCGACGCCCCATAGCTGCGATCGATCAGACACACATCACGACCTTGCCACTGTATGTAATGGCGCTGATCATCCTGCAGATAGCGAACGCTGCACTCGCAACCATCCAGCAGGAGACGCACCTGTGGCCCCTGCACGGACAGCACAGACATCTCGTATACCTGACTGGCCACCTCGACCCTGCACTTGCCATTGCGGTCCCAGCAGACCTGTACATCGTGCAGCAAAGCATTGCGACTATCCTCGAGCAACAGCCGCACAGCAAGCCGTCTGGGCAGACGTGATCCCTCGAACTGACCACCATGACAAATCAGCTGGCCAGCCATGGCGCAGAACAGCGCATCATCCTCAGCACTATCGGACAAATCTTCTCTGCAGACCTCGAGAAACGACGTGCCAGTTCCTCCCTGAATCCACATCGGGTGGGCCAAACAGCGCCGCAGAAACGTCAAGTTGGTTGGAACTCCGAAGGCCGTGGTGCCGCCCAAAGCTGTGTGCAATCTGCGACGTGCCGATTCGCGCTCACGTCCATATCCAATCACCTTGGCAAACATCGAATCATAGAAGGGCTGGACCTCGCCCCCAGAGACCATCGCTGTTTCGACACGAACGAGTTCAGGGGCTTGCCAGAAAGCCATTCGGCCACTCTGTGGGGCGTGGTCTTTGTCCGTGTCCTCTGCGCACAAACGAACTTCGATGGCATGTCCTTCGAAGCACACATCTTCTTGCGCCAAAGACAGAGGCTCCCCGGCGGCCACTCGCAATTGCTGTTCGACCAGATCGAGCCCGGTGATTTCTTCTGTGACACAATGCTCCACTTGCAGACGGGTATTCATCTCCATGAAATAAAAGGAACCGTCAGCATCCAGCAGAAATTCCAGCGTACCAACCCCCTCATAACCAATGGACTGTGCGGCGCGCACAGCAATGACTCCCATGGCCTCCCGCAGCCCGGCATCCAGACCAGGGGCCGGCGCCTCTTCAATGATTTTCTGATGGCGTCGCTGAGTCGAGCAATCCCGCTCACCCAGATGGATGACCTGCCCATATCGATCAGCCAAAACCTGAATCTCGATATGGCGCGGGTTCGAGAGCGCCTTTTCGAGCAAGACGCGGTCATCCCCAAAAGATGCCAAGGCTTCGGAACGTGCAGCAGCCAATGCCAGAGCGAAGTCATCTGCTTCATTGACCACTCGCATGCCACGCCCACCCCCGCCAGCGGCTGCCTTGATCATGATGGGAAATCCGATTTTGCAGGCTTCTGACAGAAGCACATCGACCCCCGCAGATGGATCCTCATAACCGGGCACACAAGGCACCCCTGCTGCCCTCATGAGCGCCTTGGCGCGTGCCTTGTCGCCCATCGCTTCAATGACCGCCGCAGAAGGGCCGATGAATACCAGGTCGGCCTGCGCGCAGGCCCGCGCAAATGCAGCATTTTCCGCGAGGAAACCATAACCCGGATGAACCGCGTCCGCCCCGCTCAGCAGGGCCGCCTCGATGATGCGCCCGATGTTCAGGTATGACTCGGCCGGTTCAGACTGCCCGACACAAATTGCTTCATCCGCCAACAGCACGTGCTGCGCACCGGCGTCGGCCACAGAATGGATCGCCACAGCCGCATACCCCATACGGCGTGCCGTCCGCATGACACGCAAGGCGATTTCGGCACGGTTGGCCACCAATATTTTCTTGAAAGGAGTGCTGCTTGACATGGGCTTTTACCGACATGAATAAAAGGGATGGCGATTCACGGATGTGGCACGGCAAATGAGAGCGGTCGCAACGTCCGGGATCGTTCTTCCCGGCAGATCCTGAGCGCCATAGCCAACACGACGCGTGTATCTCGAGGGTCGATCACACCATCATCGAGCAAACGGGCGCTGGTGGCCAAGACGTCTGTCTGTCTCTGGAAGTTAACAAGGATTTCCTGCCGGAACGCTGCCAGCCGATCTTCATCCACCGGCTTGCCCTTGCGCCTGCTGGCTGCGCGCGTCACCATTTCCATCGTATCGGCAGCCTGCTCGGCACCCATGACGGCACAGCGCGCATTTGGCCATGAAAAGCAGAATCGAGGCGCGAACGCTCGGCCACACATGGCGTAATGGCCAGCCCCAAACGATGCACCGCAAAACAGCGTGATCTGGGGCACGCTGGCGCTGGCAACTGCCTGTATCATCATGGCTCCGAGCTTGATACTGCCGGCCTGTTCATAGTCCCGACCCACCATGAATCCAGTGGTGTTGTTAAGGTAGATCAATGGCGTCCCAGACTGGCAGCATGCCTGGATGAAATGGGTTGCTTTTGCCGCGCCATGAGGATCGATAGGCCCATTATTGGTGATCAACCCGACTTTCATGCCTTCGATGGCAGCATGACCACAGACCGTGTCTGACCCATAATGCAGGCCGAACTCATCGAAGTCCGAGTCATCCACGACGCGGGCAATCACTTCGCGCATGTCCAGGGCCTGCTTACCGTCCTCGGGCATGATGCCCAATAGGTCTTCCGCACCATAACGAGGCGGTCTGAATGCAAGCGCCTGGGGATCCGGCGGCAGCCAGTTGAGGGACGATATGATCCGGCGAGCAATCCCCAACGCATCACGGTCATCCCGAGCCAGATAATCCCCCAAACCCGAAATTGAGCAATGCATGCGCGCACCGCCAAGCTCCTCGTCGGTGGATTCTTCACCAGTTGCTGCCTTCAGCAAGGCTGGACCTGCCAAATAGGCTCGTGCCTGCCCTTCCACCATCACAATGTAGTCGGACAGCCCGATCTGGTACGCACCACCGGCCGTTGCTGCTCCATGGGCCACGGTCACTACGGGAATGCCTGCTGCCGAGAGCCTCGCTAGATTGCGATACTTGCGCCCTCCGATGACGAAATTCTCTACTTTGTAACGGGCTAAATTGCCCCCGCCGCTTTCGATCAATTGCACGAACGGAAGCTTGTTCTCGAGAGCAATCTCCTGTGCGCGCAGCAATTTCTCGAGCCCCATCGGCTGAAATGCACCTGCCTCGATCCCGGAATCGGAGGCCACCACCATGCATCGCACATCTGCAATGTGACCAATGCCCGCAATCAGACCGCCCCCTGCAATCTGGCGGCCTTCTCTGTCCTTGGGCCTGAACCCATAGCCCGCGAGCGAAGCCAGCTCTAAAAAATCCGAATCCCTATCCAACAGCACCCCAAGGCGCTCTCGGGGCAACAATTGGCCCCGCGATTCAAAGCGCGCGCGCGAGCTCTCGGAAGCAGCGCAAGTATCGGCCTCAACTTGCTGCACGCGCTCAAGCCAATGCAGCATGGCCTGTGTGTTGCGGACAAACTCATCCGAGTCACGCCGGATATGCGACTTCAGTACCGTCATATTTCTGTCTCTAGGGGGCCTGTCCCGGATCGGGACAGGCAAAGCGGTCAAGGGGCTGGGCGCAACATCACGAGCACACCAGAATGCCCACGCTGTATCACCTCTTCGTGCTGATTGATCAGTTCGAACTGCCGATTGATGATCCCGGTCTTGCCACCGGAAGTTAGGCGCTTGTCGGTAATCGTGATGCGTACGTGAATCGTGTCATTGATGTAGATGGGTTTGAGGAATTTCCAGTCATCCAGTCCTAGCATGGCCAATGCACTACCCTCGAAGATCCCGATGCGGGACATCAGCCCCATACACCAGGCAACGCCGAGCAGCCCGTGTCCCAGCCGCTGGCCAAAGCGAGTGTTCGCCGCAAAGACTGCATCGGTATGGATTGGATTCACATCACCTGTCCAGGCCGAAAACGCCGCCACATCGGCTTCCGTGACGGTCTTGCCAGGCGTGATGAAAGTCTGGCCTTCCTCAAAGTCTTCAAAATACAGCACCATCGTGATCTCCTTGGTCGAAATGGTTGGATTGCTTTCATTTTTTTAGCTTGACGCCTGCCAGCTCACGATCCCACGTGTCGGGCGTCACCCCTTGATCGCGCAGAACATGCTTCAGCAACTTCTGGGTCGGTGTCTTCGGCAATGAGTCGACCACCCGCACATAGCGAGGAATCATGAAATATGCCAACCGATTCTGCAGAAAACGGATGAGATCCACTGGATCAAGTGTCTGTCCCGGCACGATGGCCACAATGCACATGACCTCATCCTCTGACAGTTCGGAAGGCACCGGGATCACGGCCACCTCGCGGACTGCCGGATACGCAGCAATTTCGGCCTCTACCTCGAATGATGAAATGTTCTCACCACGACGGCGAATCGCATCCTTCATGCGATCAACGAAGAAATAATACCCCCCCTCGTCCATGCGAAACGCATCCCCCGTGTGAAACCAGCCGTTGCGCCAAGCTCGGGCCGTTGCCTCAGGATTTTTGTAATAGCCACTGTTCATCGCCCATGGTGCGTCCGTGCGCACGATCATCTCGCCCACCGTCCCCAGTGGCACCTCGACATCGTTTTCATCGACCAGGCGCAGTTCCACGCCCTTGCGCGCTGAACCGCAAGTACCCTTGCGCTTGGGGTTGATCCCCGACACCAGTGGCGTGGAGATTTCCGTCATGTTGTACAGCGTATAAACATCCAGGTTGAAGCGCTGCGAAAAACTGGGCGCATCTTCAGACAGCGGCACCAGAATGACTTTTTTCAAGACATGCTGACGATCCATATCTGCCGGAGGACACTTCATAACGAATGTGGCCATCACGCCCAGCAGCAGGACCACCGTGGTTTGCGTTTCATCGATCACCGACCAGAACTGGTCGGTGGAAAACTGGGCCACGAGCGAAATCGACCCACCGCGCGACAGCATGCCCATGACTGGGATGGTGCCACCCACATGAAACAAGGGCAGATTGCACATGTAGCGATCATCATGTTCAAGCATGTAGAACCCTTCAGGGCCTGCCATGGCGTACAGATGTGCGTACGATGACAGCACGCCCTTGGATGGCCCGGTCGTGCCGGATGTGTAGATGATCGACTGAATGTCCCAAGGTTGCAGAGGCCGCTGTGGTGGTGGCGCCTCGTCGGTGGACTCAGTGACCACACTGGACGGCAGGAATTCGAGTGACGCAGGGTCGTCGGGCACATCTCCGAAACAGACCACTTTTCTGAGTCCGGCCGTATCCACGCCCCGCAATCGATCCAGCAAGGCCGAATCCGCTACCATCAGGCTTGCACCAGCATTGTCCAGCACATGCTCGAGCAAGTTGCCTCGATAGGCAGTATTGATGGGAACATAGACTGCTCCGAGCCAATTGATGGCAAACCAGGTAAGCAGGCAGTCCATCGAGTTCGACATCCAGACCACGACCCGATCATCCTGCTGCACACCCAGTCGGGCCAGACCCACCGCCCAGCGGGCAGTGAGATCGCGGACTGCCCGGTATGTATACTCTTCACGCGCCGACAGCTTGACAAAGACCTTGTCAGGCTGCGTCTGGATCCATTTTTCCAGCATGGGCCCCACGATGCACTGGTCTGGCCGTGGAATCCGCAAGTCAGCCTCGTCCATTGTTACCTCCTGATGAAAGTGACATAGGCGTCAAGGCATCACGCCATGACGCATGGTGGGTTCGGGATTCTGGCTGCGCCGGCTGCGCGCCAGATCAAGGGCGTGCAGGATGCGGGCCCTGGTCTCATCGGGTGCAATCACGTCATGCACGGTAAAGCGAGCTGCCGCATTGAACGGATCTGTCCCCCCTTTGTAACGGGCTTCGATCTCCTGCAACTTGGCCACTGGATCCTCAGCGGCATCGATCTCGCTCTTGAATGCCGCGGCCACACCGCCGGACACTGGCAACGACGCGAAGTCGGCGGTGGGCCAAGCTACGACTAGACTTTGCTCACCACCCCAACCACCCATGGCACACGCCCCAAATCCGAACGCTCTGCGCATGACCACTGTGACTTTGGGCACCTGCGCCCAGGCAAGCGCGTAAACCACTGCCAGCCCCTCTCGCAGCGTACCTTCCTTTTCGGCCTCCGGCCCCGTCATGACCCCCGGAATATCCTGCAAAAGGACCAGCGGGACATGGTAGGCCGAGCACAGATCAATAAAGTGGCGAGCCTTTCTGGCGGCCTCGGCTGTCAGGGCGCCTGCATACACCATGGACTGGTTGGCGATGATACCCACACTATGGCCATCCATGCGTGCCAGCCCCGTGACCAGCATACGTGCCCAATCGGGCTTGAGTTCGAAGAAGCTGTCGCGATCCACGATACCGCGTATGACCTTCTTGGCATCGAAGGCCCGCTTGGGCATGTCTGGCAAAATCGCATTCATATCGATGTCTTCGGCCGGGATCGGGGCGACACGCGGTGGATACTGCCAGGCATTGGTCGGCAGGTAGCCCAGAAACCGACGCGCCAGCGCGATGGCTTCGTCGTCGCTACGCGCAACGCGATCCACGATGCCGGAAATCCGCGCGTGGATCTGGGCCCCCCCCAATTCATCTTTAGTGACATCGATGCCTGTAGCAGCTTTAACCACAGGCGGCCCGCCCGCTGCCATCATGGCCGTCTCACCATGCATGACCACGAACTCCGTCGCCGCTCCGACGAGTGCAGAATCCCCAGCACAGGGACCAAGCACCAGCGACACCTGCGGCGCGACACCCGAAAGCCGAGCGATCTCGAGAAAATGGGTGGCATCGGGCAAACCGTCATTCATCAGCTCCTGCCCGCGCGCGCCTGCGCCGTCGACCATCCAGACCAGAGGCACTCGCTCACGCCGTGCCATCTGTACCATATGGAGCTTTTTTCGGGCATTGATGACCCCGTGCGACCCCCCCATAACCGTGAAGTCTTCAGCCACAACACCCACAAAGCGCCCATCGACCTTACCGAACCCTGCCACGACCCCATCGGCCGGCGTGACTTCCTCAGTCTGTTGGGCATGCATGCTGACATGCGAACACAGTTGGCCGTATTCCTGAAATGAGCGCGCATCCATGAGTAGCCCCACCCGCTCGCGAACATTCAGCTTGCCAAGGCCTTTCTGCCTCTGCAGCCGGCGTTCGCCTCCCATTTCCATGGCCTTGTGACGCCTTTCCTGGAGTTTGACCAGCCCATCCTTAAGCTTCATTCCTCTTCCTCATCGTGCCTGCAAGTGACATGTCGGCCCAGCCCGACAAAACCTCAGAAACCTATTGACCTGTTTTATACTCACAAGTATATTAATACCACTGGATAGTATAAATCAAGAACCCTGAGTAACACCTCTTCTGGAGACAGCAAATGTTCAAAAAGACCCTATTGACGTTCTCCCTGGCTGCTGCATTGGGCGTAGCCCCCCTCGTCGGACACACGGCCATTTCAGATGGCGTGGTGAAGATCGGCATCCTCAATGACCTGTCAGGCCCTTATATCGACCTGGCGGGCCCCGGCTCCATATTGGCGGCAGAAATGGCTGCGGAAGACTTTGGTGGCACCGTCGCGGGCGCGAAGATCGAGATCCTGTCGGCCGATCATCAGAACCGACCCGATGTGGGCAGCCAGATCGTGCGCCAATGGTTCGATCTCGACAAGGTCGACGCCATCGCTGACGTACCCACCTCTTCGGTGGCCATCGCCGTACAGAACATTGCCCGAGAAAAGGAAAAAGTCTTTCTGATCTCAGGCGCCGCCACCGCCTCACTGTCCGGCAAGGATTGCTCACCGTTCAGTATCCAGACATCCGACGACACCACGGCCTTGTCGATCGGCACCACACGCGCAGTGGTGGACAGCGGTGCTGATACCTGGTTTTTCCTGACTGCCGATTACACTTTTGGCCATGCTATGGAAGCCGCCAGCACCAAAGTCATCAATGACAAGGGCGGGAAGGTGCTGGGCTCAGTGAAGCACCCACAGAACACCAACGATTTCTCGTCCTATATACTGCAGGCCCAGGCGTCCGGCGCCAAGGCCATCGGTCTGGCCAACGCCGGAAACGACACCACCCAGGCCATCAAGCAGGCGGTCGAATTCGGTCTGACCGCGCAGGGCCAGAAACTGGTAGGCTTGATCCTGTTCATCTCGGAAATTCATGCGATGGGCCTGGAAAACGCCAACGGCCTGCAACTGACTGAAAGTTTCTACTGGGACATGAACGATGAGTCGCGCGAATTTTCGAAACGATTCCTGGACCGCTTCGGGAAAATGCCCACACGCCAGCAGGCTACGACGTACGCCACGATCCTGCACTACCTGAAAAGCATTGAAAAGACAGAAAGCGACGACGCCCGCACGGTCGTGCGTTCCATGAAAGACACACCCATGAACTTTTTCGGCAATACCGGCACTATCCGTGAGGACGGTCGCCTGATTCACGACCTGACCCTGTGGGAAGTGAAGAAGCCCGAAGAGTCCAAATACCCCTGGGACTACTACAAGAAAGTCGCCACCATCCCCGGGGACCAGGCCTTTGCCTCACTCGAAGAAAATGCCTGTGAATTCGTGAAGAAAGACTGAGCCTCGAGCAACGTCATAGAGAAAGGCCGGGTTTCATCCCCGGCCTTTCCATTTCCATCATGACATACTCACCCTGCTGAGTGAATACCCCAGAAAAGTGTGGTTGAGGTTCAAGCAGACACGGTTGGCAATTGCAGCGATTTGAGCTCCAGAAACTCGTCCAGCCCATACTGACCTAGTTCACGACCTATCCCCGATTGCTTGAACCCGCCAAAAGGTGCCAAAATATTGAACGCCGCCCCATTAATGTCCAGTTGCCCAGTACGAATCCTGCGGGCCACTCGCACGGCGTGTTCCGTATCGGCAGACCAGATCGCACCCGACAGACCATAAGGCGAGTCATTGGCGACTCGAATGGCGTGCTCTTCATCGTCATAGCCAAGGATGCTGAGCACCGGGCCAAAAATCTCTTCCTGCGCGACAACATGATGCGGCTGAACGTCGCCCAGAATGGTGGGAAGCACGAAATACCCATGAGGCATGGCCAGAGAGGGTTGTGGCCCGCCGCACAGCAATCGCGCACCTTGCTCCAGACCACGAGCAACATAGTCGAGCACACGCCGACGCTGCACATCCGACACCAGGGGGCCGATGCGCGTGCGTTCATCCATGGGGTCGCCTGGCACATAGCGGCTTGCCATGGATACGGCCAGTTCTGCCGCACGCGCCTTTGATGAGCGTGGTACCAGCAAACGGGTCAGGGCACTGCAGGTCTGACCGCTGTTGAGGAAGCACTGGTTCAGCGTACCGCGAATCGCCTGCTCCAAGTCAGCGTCAGCAAGCACCAGTGACGCGGACTTGCCGCCCAGTTCGAGGCTGAGGCGCTTCAGGTGGCCCGAGGCGAGCGCCCCCAGATGCCTGCCAACCCGGGTGGAGCCCGTAAAAGAGAGCATATCCACGTCCGGATGTCTGGCCAAGGGCTCGGCCACTTCCGCACCAGGACCCGAAACAAGATTGAACACCCCGGCAGGTACACCCGCTTCATGCATCACATCCGCCAGCACAAATGCATTGAGTGGCGTCAGTTCGGACGGTTTTAGCACGACTGTACAACCAGCCGCCAACGCTGCGGCCACCTTAGCCGCAATCTGATGCAGGGGGTAGTTCCAGGGTGTGACGCACGCGACCACCCCGACAGGCTCCTTGATGATCAACGAGTGTGCCACATTGGTCTCGAAGGAAAACTGTGCCAGCATCCTGGCATAAAGCCCAAAAATGGCGATGGGAGATCCCACCTGAATGCGCTGGGTCAATTTCAATGGCATGCCGAGTTCCTGAGTGATGAGAACACCCAATTCGTCAGCCCGGGCCTTCAGACCATCACGAACACGCTCAAGTACCGCTGCGCGCTCTTGCGGTGGCGTGGCTGCCCACACGGGAAACGCGCGCGCCGCTGCCTGCGCGGCCCTGTCAGCGTCGGCAGCATGGCCTCGAGGGACATGCCCGACCACAACTTCAGTATATGGATTGATGACGGGGATGGATTCTCTGCCGGCTGACGCCACCCACTGCCCATCTATATAAATGAACGCTCTTTCTTGCATGCTGTTTGCTCCTTCAGGGCAGGACCACCGCGCGACCGCGGATCTGACCGTCCTTCAGATCGGATAATAAGCCGGACACAGCACTCAGGGGATGGGTCTGAATGTCGATTGCCGGCAGGGATTTCTCGCGGGCCATGGCCAGGAGCTCGTGCAGTTCGGGCAAGGACCCTACATATGACCCCAGAATGCTGATTGGTCGCAGGGGCAGTAATGGCAGGGCCAGTTCTATCTTGCCGCCAAACAACCCGACCACGATCAGTTTGCCTCCCTTGCGCAGCATGCCCAAGCCGTAGTTGACGCTGCTTTCCGAACCGACGAAATCAATGACCGTAGCGTAGCCCCCATTCTCCTTGAGGTGCGCCTTGGCTGCATCCCGGTCGCCAGGATCCAGCACCATCTCTGCGCCCAGAGCCAGAGCAGCTTGGCGCTTGTCGGCATCGCGCTCAACCACCGTGGGCGCCAGATCATACAGGACGCCCGCCAGCCGGATCGCTGACTGGCCAACCCCCCCTGCGCCAATAATCATCAAAGGGTCCGCCTGCGAAACAGGCGCTGCCTTTTTCAGCGCGCTGAACGCCGTCAACCCTGAGCACGCGTATGTGCAAGCCAGATGTTCGGGCAGCGAGCCATAATCGACCAGATACCGAGGATGCGGGACACGCACATAGTTGCTGAAACCACCATCTGCACCAATACCGAGCGCCCGTGGACGGACGCAGAGGTGCTCATCACCCACCCGACAGACACTGCACTGGCCACAGCCAATCCATGGATAAATCAGCCACGAGCTGCCTGGCTTCACATCGGCACAGTCCGGGCCGACCCGCACCACCTTGGCCACGATTTCATGGCCCAATGTGCGCGGCAGGGGTATACCCTGCGTCATATCCAGACGCTTGCCACCACCGAGATCGAAATAGCCATCATGGAGGTGCACGTCGCTGTGACAGACTCCGCAGGCGCGCACCTCGAGCAAAACTTCGGTACCTACCGGATCAGCAGGGGTTTCCGTGATCTTTTCGAGTGGTTGGCCAAACCGCACGATCTTGTAACTATTTTGTACTAACTTGTCATTCATTGCTTTTCCTTTGGATATGCAGGCCTCGGCTCAGCAGCCGATGACCGCGAGCAGTTGGCCCTCGTCCACAGCGTCATCTTCCGAAACAGGACACTCGAGCAGCACCCCATCGCACGGCGCAATCAGCGGGATCTCCATTTTCATGGACTCCAGGATCATCAGCTCATCCCCCTCGTTGACCTTCCGGCCCTTCTCCACCAGCACCCTGGCCACGATGCCATTCATTTCGGCACGTACATCGATTGTGGTCATGGACCTCCCCTTTCAGCAATCATGAATGAATTACAACAGTTGATTTTATACCCGTCAGTATAATATTATTACTCATGATTTTCAATGGATATCTGATCCATACAAGGAGAGGTTGTGGCCCGAATATTGATTGCCAACCGTGGTGAAATTGCCTGCCGAATCCTGCGTAGTTGTCGGACATTGGGACATCAGGCGATCGCCGTTTACTCGCCGGCCGATGCCGGCTCGCCTCATGTACGCATGGCAGACGTCGCCTATGCCCTGCCGGCAAACCCGGCACGCAAAAGCTATGCCAGCATCGATACCATTCTGGAAGCCGCACAGGCGACACGAGCCGACGCCATCCACCCAGGCTACGGATTCCTGGCTGAATCTGGCGATTTTGCACGGCAAGTCAGACAGGCGGGACTGTGCTGGATCGGGCCAGATCCGGAAAGCATCGATGCCATGGGTGACAAGAAACGGGCCAGGGACATCGCTCGTACAGCCGGGGTGCCTGTACTAGAAGGTTCCTGTCTCATCACTCCTGACAGTGCGCCTGACGACATTCTGCGCACCGGCCGTGGAATCGGCTTTCCGCTGCTGATCAAGGCAGTGGCAGGCGGCGGCGGCATGGGCATGCAGCAGGTCACTGACGAATCCGACCTGCTTGTGCAAACCAGTCAGGTTCAGCACCACGCCTTGCGTCTGTATGGCAATCCCGCCGTCTATTTCGAGAAATGCCTAACACGGGCTCGCCACGTTGAAGTCCAGGTCTTCGGTTTGGGCCACGGAAAAGGGATCCACCTGCATGCGCGAGAGTGTTCAATCCAGAGACGCTATCAGAAGGTGATTGAAGAAAGCCTGGGTGAGCAATTGCCGGCACATGTCGGTGAACGCGTCTGTGCGGCCGCGTTGCGTCTGGTCCACGAGCAGAATTACTCTGGCGCCGGGACGGTGGAGTTTCTGTATGACGACACACAGGATGCCTTCTATTTTCTTGAAATGAACACGCGCATCCAAGTCGAGCACGCTATCACGGAAATGGTGTGCGACATGGATCTGGTGGCCCTGCAGATACGCTTGGCTCTGGGCGAAGACCTGACCGAAGAGTTGCCTGCAGCGCCATCATGCAACGGACATGCCATTGAGTGCAGACTGTATGCTGAAGATCCGCAGAGCGATTTCCGTCCCAGTGCGGGTACCCTCCGGGCGCTGAATTTTCCGCCCGAAGGCCCTGGGCTCCGGATAGACACTGGCGTGGAGCGGGGCAGCACTATTTCACCATTTTACGATCCCATGATCGCCAAGATCATCACACACGGATCCAGCCGTGAAGCTGCGCGTCTATCCATGCTGGAAGCCTTGTCGAAAATCTCCATCGAAGGGGTGCACACCAATCTGGGGCTGTTGCGCGACATACTTCAAAGCCCAGAAGTTATTGCGGGCCGAGTACATACCCGCTTTCTGGGAGAAGCACTGGAGCGCTTGGCTGGCGTAACATGTGGATAGTCGACAACGGTGGAGCCCCGCCTGATGGCAGACGCGAAGGTCGAGATCGACGTCACTGCCTATAAGCCGGTCTGATTCCCGATGGCGCCTGCTTGGCCCGCTTCGGCAGCGGGTGCGATGAACAAGCTATCCACCTCCGACTGCAACTCGAGCTGCCGGACACGATCCACCAAACGCCTGAGCGCCTCTGGCGGGTAGTAGCTGTCGACCAACCCAAAGAACTTTCCCTCCAATGCCTGCACGGAAGGGAAGTTGTCCGGCTCGCCGCTGGGGCTGTCGACCTGGCGCTCGAGCACCTGCCCGTCGGCCAGGCGGATCCGTACGCGCGCGCCAAAACGCTCGGGGAACAAGGCCTCGATTTCGGGCGTCTGCACCACCGCCACCTTTTGCATCAGCGCATCGGCCTGTGGATCCCCCAGGCGCTGGCCATAGGTGTCCCAGGAGACCTGCCCATCGAGCAGGGCGGCAGCTGCGAGAAACGGCATGGAA
>Ga0172382_10002543_pt1 | contig 30246 bp, 28 predicted proteins | sample Leawel138RmetaG_FD_122245 | JGI IMG/M metagenome (GOLD analysis project Ga0172382, IMG submission 122245) | Leachate microbial communities from a municipal landfill in Southern Ontario, Canada - Leachate well 138R metaG | ecosystem: Engineered > Solid waste > Landfill > Unclassified | place...
AAGCGGTTCCTGCATTACAACGCCAACAAGGCGCTGATGAATCTGGGTTATGAGGCGCTGTTCCCGCCCCAGGTCTCCGAGGTGAACCCCGCGATCCTCGCCGCCCTGTCGCCCGACAGTGAGAACCATGATTTCTTCAGCGGCTCGGGGTCCAGCTATGTGATCGGCAAGGCCGTCGCGACCGAGGATGACGACTGGGATTTCTGACCGACAGGCGGAAACCGGCGGGGCGGGACTGGTGCCTGAAACGCCCGACAGAAGAAGACGCCGCCCCTTCCGGTTTGGAAGGGGCGGCACTGCCGGCCGGTTAGACCGAATCCACCCGAAGCGGGCGTGGCCGGCAGATCGGGATCACTCTGCGGCGAACTGGTTCATGGTATTGGCCGTGCCACCCGCCTTCAGCGCGCGTTCGCCCGAAACCATTTCCTTGAACGTGTCGCCCAGATCCGAGCCGACCTCGTGCTGGTGCTTGACCGCCGAGATGCCGCGACGGATTTCCGCGCGCTGCACCGTTTTGACATAGGCCAGCATCTTTTCTTCGCCGAAATAGCCGCGCGACAGTTCGTCCACCGATTTCGCGGTCAGGTGGAAGGTCGGCAGCGTGATCAGGTTGTGGAACACGCCCGCGCGGGCCGAAATGTCGGTCTGGAACCGTTGCAGGCGGGCATCGGCCTCAAGGCCCAGATCGGTCGCGTCGTAATCGGGCTTCATCAGTTCATTGCTGTCCGGGTAGTCGCCTTCGGCGATCTTGCCCTCGGCCAGCCATTGCTCGCGCACTTGTTTGCGCAGGTTCAGCGTCCAATTGAACGACGGCGAGTTGTTATAGGTCAGCTTGGCGTTCGGCACCTCGTTGCGGATCTCGGCGACCATGCCGGCGATCTCGTCGACATTGGGCGTGTCGGTTTCGATCCACAGCAGATCGGCGCCGCCATGTTTCAGCCGCCGCTTCCAGATCGGCGTCCTGCTGGCCAAGCTGGAGCAGGAACGCGCAATGGCCCGGCTGGTGGAGGAGGCGCGGCTACCCGATCCGGCGGCGGTGTCGCTGATGCGGGTCAGCCTTGCCAATTACTTCGCCGCGGCGCTGCTGATGCCCTACGGCCGCTTCCTCGCCGCCTGCGAATCCACCCGCTATGATATCGAGCTTTTGTCCCACCGTTTCGGGTCGAGCTTCGAACAGGTCGCACATCGCATGTCCACCCTGCAACGCGAGGGCGCGCGCGGTATTCCGTTCTTCTTCGTCCGGGTGGACCGCGCTGGCAACATGACCAAACGGTTCAGCGCAGGGCGGTTTCCGTTCTCCCGCTTCGGCGGCACCTGCCCGCTGTGGAACATCCATGCCGCTTTCGAGATGCCCGACCAGGTTCAGACCCAGATCATCCGCATGCCCGAGGGGGCGAGCTATTTCTCGATTGCGCGCACTGTCATCCGTGCTGGCGGCACACATGGCGCACCGGCGCAACGGCTGGCGATCGGGCTGGGCTGCGATGTCGCTTACGCCCCGCGACTGGTCTATGCTGACGGGATGGACCTGGAACGTTTGAAGCCGGCGGAAATCGGCCTCAATTGCTACCTCTGCGAGCGCAATGATTGCGCCGCTCGGGCGCATGCGCCGATCAACCGGCGTCTGAAAATCAACGAGCGGGAACGAAGCCTCGCGATCTTCCAGTTCGAAAGGGATTGAATCTTGCAGTCTCGCCGATGAGTTCGTGGTCACGCGCACCACTGCCTCGCCTCGGAGAACGATAGAAAGCTGGTTTCACGCTTTCTGGTAGCGAAATGACGCAATCTGAGGGTGCCGGGCGCCGAGGTGAATCTGGACAACGCGCAAGCTTCGAAATTGTCGACCCGGACGAAGCTGCGGCGGGTGACCTGGCACTAACCCGCCAGTCTGAGCCGACTCAGATCACTGAATTTTAACGAAAATTGGCGCACCCGACAGGATTCGAACCTGTGACCTCTGCCTTCGGAGGGCAGCACTCTATCCAGCTGAGCTACGGGTGCGGCTCGGGGGCGGTATAGCGGCAAGTGTCCGGGGCCGCAACGGGTTTTCCGGGGTCGGGCACGGGTTGGCTTGAAAACGGGCGGACTTCTTGCGGAACGGGGCCGGATACCGGGTCGGGAGGCGCTTCGCACCCTTCGTCCGGAAGCAAGGCGCGTCACGCCGGAGTCGCGCCTTTGCGGTCACGCCGCCCCCTGCCCCGGGATCAGGCGAACAGGTCGTGGCACAGTTCCAGCGCATCGACCAGCGCATCGACTTCCCCGAGCGTGTTGTATAGCCCGAACGACGCCCGGCAGGTCGCGGTGACGCCCAGATGCTCCAGCAGCGGCATGGCGCAATGGGTGCCCGCCCGCACCGCGATGCCGCGCTTGTCGAGCACGGTCGAGATGTCGTGGGCATGGGCCGCGCCTTGCAGCGTGAAGGAGAAGATCGCCCCCTTCCCCGCCGAATTGCCCTGCACGTTCAGCCAGTTGAGCCCCGCAAGCCGGTCGCGGGCATAGTCGCGCAAGCTGCGTTCATGCGCGGCGACATTCGCCATTCCCAGCCCGGTCAGGTAGTCGAGCGCCACCCCGAGGCCGATCTGCTGCACGATGCCCGGCGTACCGGCTTCGAACTTCATCGGCGGGTCGGCCCAGGTCACCGCCTCGCGGCCCACTTCGCGGATCATGTCGCCGCCGCCGAGGAAGGGGCGCATCTCGGCCATGCGCTCGCGCCGGATGAAGATCGCGCCGGAACCGCTTGGCCCGTATAGCTTATGCCCGGTGATGGCGTAGAAATCGCAGCCGATCGCCCCCAGATCGACCGGCATGTGCACCGCCGCCTGCGAGCCATCGACCAGCACCGGCACGCCGCGCGCCCGCGCCCCCGCGCAGATCGCCGCCACATCCACGACCGTGCCGAGCACGTTCGACATATGCGTGACCGCCACCAGCCGCGTGCGCGGGCCGATGGCATCGAGCACCGCCTGCGGGTCGAGGTCGCCGTTCGCATCCACATCGACCCATTTCAGCACCACGCCCTGCCGTTCGCGCAGGAAGTGCCAGGGAACGATATTCGCGTGATGCTCCATGATCGACAGCACGATCTCGTCGCCGGGCCGGAACCGGGGCGCGGCCCAGGCGTAGGAGACAAGGTTGATCGCCTCGGTCGCGCCCGAGGTGAAGACGATCTCTTCCTCCGAGGGCGCGTTCAGGAAACGGGCGATCTTGCCGCGCACGGATTCGTATTTCTCGGTCGCGACATTGGAAAGGTAATGCAACCCCCGGTGGACATTGGCGTATTCCTCGGCGTAGCCCCGCGTCACCGCCTCGATCACCGCCTGCGGCTTCTGCGCCGAGGCGCCGTTGTCGAGATACACGAGCGGCTTTCCGTTCACCTCGCGCGAGAGGATCGGGAAGTCGCGCCGGATCGCGGTCACGTCATACATCGTTCAGACCCCCGGGGCGCCGATGAAGGACATCACGACCGCCAGCCCGAAGGCGATGGCGAAGGCGGTCAGCATGATGCCGAAGAACACCTTGCCCAGCGAATCGAAGCCGTGCAGTTCGGCGACAAAATTCGTCAGCAGCCACAGGAACAGCACCAGCGCCGCCAGGCCGATCAGCCCGGCAAGCGGCGGCACCAGCACCGCGGCAAGCAGTTGCACAAGCTGGACGCAGACCAGAACGAACTGCAACCAGACGACCAGCAGCAGCCCGTCCTCGAACCGGCCGCGGCCGCCGAAGCGCATACCGACCCACCAGACGGCAAAGGCCATCACCACCATCACCGCGGTCTGGACCCCGGCGGTGACGAAGGGGCTGCGGAACACCAGCGGCACGGCGATTTCCTGCTCTGCGGCCCGTTCGATGGCGGAGGGCGGCAGCCCGGCGTAGAACAGCAGCGCCGAGATCACCGCGACGAGAATCAGCCCGGTCCAGCGCGCCTGCACCGGCAGGCCGAGCGTCATCAGCTGCCGGGCGCCCGCGCGCGGATCGGTCACGGTCTGACGCACAAGCGTGCGCAGCGATGCGAGTGTCGGTTCCATCGTCAGTTCCTCTGGCCTGTCGTCAGCCCCTGTCGGCGGCGGGTGCGCGCGCGGCCTCGATCAGGGCCGCGCCCCACAGAAACAGGAAAACGGCGAAGACCGCCAGCCCCGTCAGCGTCCTTGCGACGCCGGGGCCGATCATGCCTGCCACCAGCCCGTCAAGCAACATCAAGGGCGTCACCGCAAGGAACGACCAGAACAGCGCGATCCGTGCCGCATACCCGTCGATCCGCGCCCCGGCGGCGCGCAGCAGCAACCGGCTGAGGCCCGCCAGCGCATAGACCAGCAGCGGCAGCACGAAGATACTGGCCATCAGCGCCCCGCCGATCCGCGCATCCAGCGGCACCGTGGGGTCGAGATGCGCCGCCCGCGCCAGCCCCGGCCATTGCGCGACGAACGCAAGCAGGCAGGCCCCGGCCAGCACCGCCAGCGCCCGGTCCTCGCGCGGGCCGACGGCCAGATGCCCGCGCATCATGCCGCGCGGGTCGCGCCAGGTCCGCAGGATACGGGCGGCGACGCCCATCGCCTCAGCCTTTCCGCCGGGCGAGCCAGCCTTCGAGCTTGCCGCGCACCTCGTCGGCGATGGCCTCGTCCTCGATCTCGTCGATGGCCTCGGCCAGGAAGGCCAGCACCAGAAGCGCCTGCGCATCGGCCAGCGGCACGCCCCGCGCCCGCAGGTAAAAAAGCGCGGTCTCGTCGATCGCGCCCGAGGTCGAACCGTGCGAGCATTTCACGTCGTCGGCGTAGATCTCAAGCTCAGGCTTGGCGAGGAACTGGCTGTCGCCATCGAGCAGAAGCGACTGGCTGATCTGGTAGCCGTCGGTCTTCTGCGCGTCCTGTGTCACGAGGATCTTGCCCTGGAACACGCCGACCGCGCCGTTCTTCAGCACCTTCTTGAACACCTGGCGGCTTTCGCAGCGTTCGGCGGCGTGGGTCACGAACACCGTGTCGTCATGGTGGAATGCGTCGCCGTCGCCCGCCGCCGCGCCCGCCAGATGCGCCACCGCGTCGTCGCCCAGCAGTTCCAGCACCGCCTCGTTGCGCGCCAGCCGCCCGTTCACGCTGAGCGTGAAGGACTTGAACCGGCTTTCCCTGCCCAGCCGGGCAAAGATATGCGTCACCATCCGGCGTTCATGGTCGCGGCCCTGACTGCGGATGTGGTGGAAGGCGGCGCCGTCGGCCACTTCGACCTCCATCACCGTTTGCAGCCGCGCCGCCCCCGCGCCGGTCTCCAGGAGCGTGAGTTCCGCACCCTCCTCGACCCGGATGCAATGATGCAACAGCGCATCCGCGGCTTCCGAACCGCGCTCGTAGACCAGATGCACGGGCTTCGCCGCCCGGCCGGTGGCGCGGATCAGCACGCCCTGCCCCGCGAAGGCGGTGTTGAGCGTGGCAAGCGGCCGCGCCACCGGCTTTTGCCCGCGCGCCTCCAGCGCGCCGTAAAGGTCGCGCGCCCAGTGGATATCGGCCTGCCCGGCGCGGGCAAGCTGTTCGATCTCCACCCCGGCCAGCGCCGGGTCGTCCGAGCGTTCCGCATCGAACACCCCGTCGACGAACACCAGCCGCAGCCGGTCGATGGCGCCGAAGCCGGGCGCCTCGTCGTCGGCCACGAACACCTTGGCGGGCGCGGCTTCTGCCGCGTTCAGCGCCGCCGGATCGGTGTATTTCCAGTATTCGTCCCGCCGCCCCGGCAGACCGGCGGCGGTCAGCCGCGCCAGCGCCTCGCGCCGGGCCGCGCCCAGCCAGCCGCCCCCTTCGGGCAGCGCCAGCGCCGCCAGCCGGGTTTCAAGCGCATCCTGCCGCGCCTGTGCCAACGCCACCATCACGCCACCTCCGCCAGAATGTCGGTATAGCCGTTCTTCTCGACTTCCAGCGCCAGCTCCGGCCCGCCGGTCTTCACGATGCGGCCATCGGCCATGATATGCACCACGTCGGGCACGATATGGTCCAGCAGCCGCTGATAATGGGTGATGACCAGAAAGCCCCGGCCCGCGTCGCGCAGCGCGTTGACACCATCGGCCACCAGTTTCATCGCATCGACGTCGAGGCCCGAGTCGGTCTCGTCGAGGATGCACATCCTGGGCTCCAGCACCGCCATTTGCAGGATCTCGTTGCGCTTCTTCTCGCCGCCGGAAAAGCCCATGTTCACGGGCCGCTTCAGCATCTCGGCGTCGATCGCCAGATCCTTTGCCCTGGCGCGGACCAGCTTGAGGAACTCGCCCGCGCTCAGCTCGCCCTCGCCGCGCGCCTTGCGCTGCGAGTTCAGCGCGGTGCGCAGGAAGGTCATGTTGCCGACGCCGGGGATTTCCACCGGATACTGGAAGGCAAGGAACAGCCCGGCGGCGGCGCGCTGTTCGGGTTCCATCTCCAGCAGATCCTCGCCGTCCAGCGCGGCCGAACCCTCGGTCACCTCGTAGCCGTCGCGGCCCGCCAGAACATAGCTGAGCGTCGATTTGCCCGAGCCGTTCGGCCCCATGATCGCATGGACCTTGCCCGCCTCGACCGTCAGATCGACACCCTTGAGGATCACCTTGTCCTCTTCCTCAAGCTTCACATGCAGGTTGTTGATTTGCAGCATCTTTCGTCCTCGTCCATTCACGCGGGGCGCGTGTAGAATTCCAGTATCCGGCCCATCCGTTCGACGGGAAAGGCCGTGGGTTGCAACTCGAACCACGCCATGCGGCCGACCATGCCGGCGGGTTTCACGAACTCTTCAACCCGGTGGTAGGGCTTGCGGTTCAGGTAGTCGTCGAACAGCGCCACCACCGGGCGGTCGATACGGAAGGCGACGGTCAGCAGGCAGGCCACCCGGAACCTTCCGTCGATCAGCACCACGTCGGGGTGGCGGAAATCCCCGCGCTCCCAGACCGAAAGCGGATAGCCCGGCCAGCGGCGGAAGCCGCGCTCCGACGCCGGATGGCCCCATTCGCCGGTGCGGCCGATATCGGCGTGGTGCAGATGCACCGTGGCCGCGGGCGGGTTGGCGGCGAACCAGGCTTCCATCCCCGCCAGCCATTCGGCGTCGCTTTCGACCGAGAACACCGTCTTGCCCGGCATCCCGGCCGCCAGCGCGGTCGCCCCCCCGGAGCCGTATTCCAGGATCACCCCTGCGCCCCGATAGGCGGCATCAAGCGCCACCGCCTCGGCCTCGGGCATGGTCAGCACCGGCCGCACGGGTATTCCGGTCGCCGGGCCGGTCGCCGGGTCAGACACCCGGGGATCAGACATCGGCGGCCGTCCTGATCGGCGCCCGGCCTGTCACCCCACCGATCCTTCCAGCGAGATCGCCACCAGCGACTGCGCCTCCATGGCGAATTCCATCGGCAGCGCCTGAAGCACCTCGCGGCAGAAGCCGTTGACCACCAGCGCCACCGCCTCTTCCTCGTCCATCCCGCGCGAGCGGCAGTAGAACAACTGGTCGTCGTCCACCTTGGAGGTGGTCGCCTCATGCTCCACCCGCGAGGAATTGTTCTTCACCTCGATGTAAGGCACGGTATGCGCCCCGCATTTGTCGCCGATCAGCAGGCTGTCGCACTGGGTATAGTTGCGGCTGTCCTTCGCGCGCGGGTGCATCGACACCAGCCCGCGATAGGTGTTCTGCGCCCGGCCCGCGCTGATGCCCTTGGACACGATCCGCGACCTCGTGTTCCTGCCCAGATGGACCATCTTGGTGCCGGTATCGGCCTGCTGGTGGTTGTTGGTGATGGCGATCGAGTAGAACTCGCCCTGCGCCCCGTCGCCGCGCAGGATGCAGGAGGGGTATTTCCAGGTGATCGCCGATCCGGTCTCGACCTGGGTCCACATCACCTTGGCCCGGTCGCCCCGGCAATCGGCCCGCTTGGTGACGAAGTTGTAGATGCCGCCCCGGCCTTCCTCATCGCCCGGATACCAGTTCTGCACCGTGGAATATTTCACCTCGGCATCGTCCAGCACGACGATTTCCACCACCGCCGCGTGCAGCTGATGCGTGTCGCGCTTGGGCGCGGTGCAGCCCTCCAGATAGGACACATAGGCGCCCTTGTCGGCGATGATCAGCGTGCGCTCGAACTGGCCGGTGTTCTCGGCGTTGATGCGGAAATAGGTCGAAAGCTCCATCGGGCAGCGCACGCCCGCGGGCACATAGACGAAGCTGCCGTCCGAGAACACCGCCGAGTTGAGCGTGGCGAAATAGTTGTCCGACTGCGGCACCACCGAGCCCAGGTATTTCCGCACCAGCTCCGGGTGATCGCGGATCGCCTCGGAGATCGGGCAGAAGATCACGCCCGCCTTCGCCAGTTCCTCCTTGAAGGTGGTGCCGAGCGAGACGGAATCGAACACCGCATCGACCGCGACCTTGCGGCCCTCGGCGGGCACCTCGCCGGCACCCTCGACCCCGGCAAGGATCATCTGTTCCTTCAGCGGAATCCCGAGTTTTTCGTAGGTCGCCAGCAGCTTCGGATCGACCTCGTCCAGCGACTTCGGCTTGTCGGCCATGCTTTTGGGCCGGGCATAGTAATACTGGTCCTGATAGTCGATCTCGGGGTAGTTCAGCATCGCCCAGCGGGGCTCTTCCATCTGCACCCAGCGGCGATATGCCGCAAGCCGCCATTCGAGCATCCACGCCGGTTCGCCGTTCTTCTCCGAGATCAGCCGGACGATATCCTCGTTCAGCCCCTTGGGGGCGAACTCCATCTCGATCTCGGTTTCCCAGCCGTGCTTGTATTTGCCGGCCATCGCCTGGACGGTCTCGATCGTCTCGCGATCCACCCCCTCGCGCACTTCGAGGTCCTGCCGGTCAACGGTGTTGTCAACACTGGTCTCAAGGGCCGCCATATCCATCTCTTTCCTGTTCGCATCCAAGGGGTTGCCCCCTGCATTCCCCATCCGGTCCATCACCGGCCGCTTCAGGCCGCACGAGTTACTTCAGGCCGCGCGGGCGCGGAAACGCCGCTCCTGCGCCAGCCAGGCCTCGGCAAAGCGCAGCACATCCGCCTCTTCCACCGAAGGCCCGATCGAGACCCGCACCGCACCCGCGGCGGCCGCATCGCCCAACCCCATGGCCCGCAGCACCCTGCTGGCACGCAGCTTGCCCGAGGAACAGGCCGATCCGGCGGAAATCGCAAATCCCGCAAGGTCCATCGCCATCACCTGGGTTTCGCCCTTCCAGCCCGGCGTGGCGAAACACAGCGTGTTCGGCAGCCGGGGCGACTCATTTCCGACGAAAATAGTCCAGATCGTGCCCGCGGACAATGCTGACTCTAGAATATTTCTAATTCCAGACACCTTTTCCCAGACCCCGTCGGCCAGTTCCCGCGCCGCCGCCTCGGCCGCGGCACCGAAACCGGCGATGCCGATCACGTTCTCGGTCCCGGCGCGGCGGCCCTGCTCCTGCCCGCCGCCGCGGATCATCGCCGCCAGATCGCTGCCCGGCCGCACCACCAGCGCTCCCACCCCCTTGGGCCCGCCGATCTTGTGGGCCGAAACCAGCCCCATGCCGACACCCAGCCAGTCGAACCCGAAGGCCACCTTGCCGAAGGCCTGGGTCAGGTCGCTGACCGCCAGCCCCTCGGGCAGGGCCTGCATCACCCCGGTCTCGGAATTGGCCATCTGCAAGGCGGCCCGCGCCGGATCGGGCACGCTGACCCGCCCGCCCGCATCGGCCTCCAGCACCGGATCGCACCAGGCCAGCACCGCGTCATGCTCGACCTCGGAACAGGCAAGCCCCCGCCCGGCCAGCGCCAGCGCCGCCGCCTCGGTCGCGCCCGAGGTGAAGACCACCCCCTCCGGATCCGCCCCCAGCGCCGCCGCCACCTGCGCCCGCGTGCCGGAAACCGCGCCCGAAGCCCCCGCGCCGCCCGCCCCTCGGCATGGACCGAGGACGGGTTGCCGACCAGATCCATCGCCGCGATCATCGCCGCCCGCGCCTCCGGCCGCAAAGGCGCGGTGGCGTTCCAGTCAAGATAGACCCGCGGGTTCATCGCGCCCCCCCCACGTCATCGCCCCCGGCTTCATCTTGCCGGAAATACTCGATCACCCGAGCCGGAGCGCCGAAGGCGCGCAGGCGAGACAAAAGCCGTGGCGCGGAACGCGCCGCGATATGACAGCCGCCGGTCATTCCTCATCCACCACCCGGAACAGCGAGGGCACGGCCGGGCACGGCGTCAGCGCATTCCTCACCACGTCTTCCAGACTGGTCTGGTGCAGCCAGACATAGACATGCGCCGACAGCCCCTCCCACAGCCGGTTGGTCATCGACTGTGCCCGCGTGCCGGAAACCGCGCCCGAAGCCCCCGCGCCGGTATGCATGGCCGAGACCGTCTCATCGACCGCCTCCAGAACCTCCGACACCCGGATCTCGTCCGGGCCCCGCGCCAGCCGGTAGCCGCCGCCGGGGCCGCGCACCGATTCCACCAGCCCGGCCCGGCGCAGCTTGACGAAAAGCTGTTCCAGATAGGGCAGCGAAATATCCTGCCGCCTCGAAATCTCCGCCAGCGACACCCGCCCGTCGCCACCGGCCAGCGCCAGATCGGCAAGCGCCACCATCGCATAACGCCCCTTGGTTGACAGTTTCATCGCTTCAGTCCCTTCACCCCTGCGGCCCGGCATGCGGCACCGCATGATGATATGCGCGGCGCGGCGCGGAAACAAACCCGCATCTCCACCCCGGCCATTGGCGGCGGGCCAATGACGCAGGCCATTGACGGCGGGCGGGCGGGCGCTTAACTCGGTGACGAACCGGGCGGTCCCCGTCCGTCTTTAGAATGCTTCTAAATTGTTCGGAGGCCCGCGTCAAGCGATCGGGCCGCCGGACCCGGCAAGGAAGACAAGCGCACCCATGCCCGAGGTTATCTTTCCTGGCCCCGAGGGCCGTCTCGAAGGTCGTTACCACCCGCAGAAGGAACGCGACGCGCCGATCGCCATCGTGCTGCATCCGCATCCGCAGTTCGGCGGCACGATGAACAACCGGGTGGTCTACAACCTGCATTACGCCTTTCACAAGCTGGGCTTCACGGTGCTGCGGTTCAACTTCCGCGGGGTGGGCCGGTCGCAGGGGGAATACGATCAGGGTATCGGCGAACTGTCGGATGCGGCCTCGGCGCTCGACTACCTGCAATCCATGAACCAGAACGCCAAGCACTGCTGGGTCGCGGGCTTTTCCTTCGGCGCCTGGATCGGCATGCAGCTGCTGATGCGCCGCCCCGAGATCACCGGCTTCATCTCGGTTTCGCCGCCTGCGAACATGTATGACTTTTCCTTCCTCGCCCCCTGCCCTTCCTCGGGTCTCATCATCAACGGCACCGCCGACCGGGTGGCGCCGCCGGCGGATACCGAAAACCTGGTCGCCAAGCTGCACGAGCAGAAGGGCATCACCATCACCCATACCCAGATCGAGGGCGCCGACCACTTCTTCCGCGACGACGAGGCGCATATGCAGCCGATGATCGCCACGGTAAGCGAATACGTGAAACGCCGTCTGGGCGAAGCCACCCGCTGACCGGCCGACCGGCCGACCCGCGCAAGCTCCCCCCTGCCCGGAACAACCGCGTCAGCGCCGCCGGGCAGCGGCCCCCCGCGGTCGGCCGCTGCCCTCTGTTGCGCTGATACCGGCCCCGTTCGGCGAATCCGGCCGACAGACATCGCTTGCGCCATATCTGGTATGCAATCGCATACCGTCTTCCCAACCTCCCGGTTTTCGGCTATGCCCCGCCCGGAACGAGTCACCAACCGGAAAGGGCCGAGATGACCAAGATCAAGGTAGCAAACCCCGTTGTCGAGCTTGACGGCGACGAGATGACCCGGATCATCTGGGATTTCATCAAGAAAAAGCTGATCCTGCCCTATCTCGACATCGACCTGAAATACTACGACCTGGGCATCGAGGAACGCGACGCCACCTCCGACCAGATCACGGTGGACGCCGCCAATGCGATCAAGCAATACGGCGTCGGCGTGAAATGCGCCACCATCACCCCCGACGAGGCCCGGGTCGAGGAATTCGGCCTCAAGCAGATGTGGCGCTCCCCGAACGGGACGATCCGCAACATCCTCGGCGGCGTGATCTTCCGCGAGCCGATCATCTGCCGGAACGTGCCGCGGCTGGTGCCGGGCTGGACCCAGCCGATCGTCGTGGGCCGCCACGCCTTCGGCGACCAGTATCGCGCGACCGACTTCCGCTTTCCGGGCAAGGGGAAGCTGACGATCAAGTTCGTCGGCGAGGACGGCACCACGATCGAGCGCGAGGTCTTCGACGCGCCGGGCGCGGGCGTGACCATGGCGATGTACAACCTCGACCAGTCGATCATCGACTTCGCACGGTCCTCGATGAACTACGGGTTGATGAAGGGCTGGCCGGTGTATCTGTCCACCAAGAACACCATCCTCAAGGCTTATGACGGCCGCTTCAAGGATCTGTTCCAGAAGGTCTACGAGGAGGAGTTCGAGGACAGGTTCAAGGCCGCGGGCATCACCTACGAACACCGGCTGATCGACGACATGGTGGCCTGCGCGATGAAATGGTCGGGCGGCTATGTCTGGGCCTGCAAGAACTACGACGGCGACGTGCAGTCCGACACCGTGGCGCAGGGCTTCGGCTCGCTCGGGCTGATGACGAGCGTCCTGATGACGCCGGACGGCAGGACGGTCGAGGCCGAGGCGGCGCACGGCACGGTGACGCGGCACTACCGCGAGCACCAGAAGGGCAAGGAGACCTCCACCAACTCCATCGCTTCGATCTACGCCTGGACCGGCGGGCTGAAGCACCGCGCCAAGCTGGACGAAAACGCCGAGCTGCTGCGCTTCGCCGAGACGCTGGAGCGGGTGACGGTGCAGGCGGTCGAGGACGGCCACATGACCAAGGATCTCGCGCTGCTGGTCGGCCCGGAACAGAAATGGCTCACCACCATGGGCTACCTGGAAAAGGTCGATGAATACCTGAACAAGGCGCTGGCGGGCTGACCCCCCTCGACCGGACCGAACCGGAAAGCGGCCCCCATCGCGGGGCCGCTTTTCCTTTGCGCGGGACCGGGAGGGGGGGCTCCCGCCCCTTTGTGGCGCGCTTTCGCGCGCGACAAAGCGTTGGGCCCGGCGCGCCCTTCGGGCGCGGACCTTGGCCCGGGGAAGCGGCGTATTTGCCCGGCGTTGCACTGACGGATATTCGGGAAGCCTCCGGCGGGGGTGAGCGGCGTCCCGGAAACGGTCCAGTGGACCGTTTCAGCCGCGAACGGCGCCCCGTGGGCGCCCTGGGCAGGACAGAAAACGAGCAGGATGCGCGTCGGCCCGGCGATACGAGGGCTGATAGTTCGGAAGCCTCCGGCGGGGATATTTTCAGACAGAAGAAGACAGGGGCGCGCTCTTGTTCTTCGCCTTGAGAGAAATATCCTCGGGGGTGAGCCGCGTCAAGAAAACCGTCCGGGGGACGGTTTTTAGCGGCGAACGCCGCGTCAGGAAAGGTTTCCAGCGGAAGGCTTTCAGCGGCGAGCAATTGGGCGCGGAGCGCGCACAAGAGGGGGCAGACGGCCCCCCTTCCGCCCTCCGCACAGGACACACGGCCGGGATCACGGACCCTGCCGCCCCGACGCACACCCCCGATTGCCCCGCCCCGCCGCGGCTGATACCACCGCCGGGCGGGTGCATCCGGCGACCCGTGTCCGGTTCGGGAGGGGGCGATGCACTGGGTCATTCTTGCCGCCGCGGTCGTGTTCGAGACCATCGGCACCACGGCGCTTCAGGCCAGCGAACAGTTCACCCGCAAAGGGCCGTCGCTTCTGGTCGTCACCGCCTATGCGCTGTCGTTCTACCTGCTGTCGCATGTGCTGCGCACCATGCCGGTGGGGGTGGTCTATGCGCTGTGGTCGGGGCTCGGCATCTGCCTGATCGCGGTGATCGGCTGGGTGATGTTCGGCCAGAAACTCGACCTGCCGGCGATGATCGGGCTCGGGATGATCGTCGCCGGGATCGGTGTCATCAACCTGTTCTCGCGCAGCGTGACGCACTGAGCCATGTCCGACCCGCAGCACCATTCCGCCTTCGAGGACGCCCAGGGCATCGCCTTCGGCGCCACCATGGCCGCCTTCGGCATCGTGATCCTGACCCATCTCGGGTTGGTCACCGGGCAGACGGCGGGGCTTGCGGTGCTCATTTCCTACGCCACCGGCTGGGGCTTCGGGCCGGTGTTCTTCGCCGTCAACCTGCCGTTCTACTGGCTGGGCTGGCGCCGGTTCGGGGCGCGTTTCACCTTCCGCACCTTTGCCGCGGTGGCGCTGCTTTCGGGGCTGACCATGCTGCTGCCCGCGCAGCTTGTCTTTGCGCATCTGCACCCCGGGGTGGGCGCGGTGCTGTTCGGCATGATCTCGGGCGCCGGGCTCCTGGCGCTGTTTCGCCACGGCGCCAGCCTCGGCGGGGTCGGCATCGTCGCGCTGCTGGCGCAGGAGCGGCTGGGCTGGCGCGCGGGCTGGGTGCAGCTGGGGTTCGACGCCGTGCTGTTCTCGGCGGCGCTGCTGGTGATCCCGCTTCCGCTGGTGGCATGGTCGTTCCTGGGGGCGGTGGTGCTCAACCTCACCATCGCGATCAACCACCGGCGCGACCGCTATATCGCCACCTGATCCGGCCCGGCCCGGCTGACGCTTTCTCTGGCCAAGCGCGCGGCTTTCGTCTAAGCGCGGCACCGCAGCATCAAAGGCGGACCCATGGACCTTCGCAATATCGCGATCATCGCGCATGTCGACCACGGCAAGACCACGATGGTCGATCAGCTTCTGAAACAGTCGGGATCGTTCCGCGCGGGCCAGGCGGTGGCCGAACGGGTGATGGACAGCGGCGACATCGAGCGCGAGCGCGGCATCACCATCCTTGCCAAGGCCACGTCGGTCGAGTGGGGGGGCACGCGGGTCAATATCGTCGATACCCCCGGCCACGCCGATTTCGGCGGCGAGGTCGAGCGCATCCTGACCATGGTCGATGGTGTCTGCCTGCTGGTCGATGCGGCCGAAGGGCCGATGCCGCAGACCAAGTTCGTCACCTCCAAGGCGCTGGCCCTGGGGCTGCGGCCCATCGTGGTGCTGAACAAGGTGGACAAGCCCGCGGCCGAACCCGACCGGGCGCTGAACGAGGTGTTCGACCTGTTCGCCAACCTCGGCGCCAGCGACGAGCAACTGGATTTCCCGCATCTCTATGCCTCGGGCATCGGCGGCTGGGCGGATGCGGCGCTGGACGGGCCGCGCAAGGATCTTTCGGCGCTGTTCGACCTGATCCTGCGCCATGTGCCGCCGCCCGCGCAGGCCGCACGCACGGACCAGCCGTTCCGGATGCTGGCCACCACGCTGGGGGCCGATCCGTTCATCGGCCGCATCCTGACCGGCCGGGTCGAGTCGGGGCGGCTGAAGGCGGGCGAGACGCTGAAGGCCCTGTCGCGCAGCGGCGAGCGGATCGAGCAGTTCCGGGTGTCGAAGATCCTCGCCTTCCGGGGCCTGTCGCAGACCGCCATCGACGAGGCGGTGGCGGGCGATATCGTCACGCTCGCGGGCATGTCGAAGGCCACGGTGGCGGACACGCTCTGCGCGCCGGAGGTGGAGGACGCCCTGCCCTCGCAGCCGATCGACCCGCCGACGATCTCGGTCACCTTCGGCATCAACGATTCGCCCTTGGCGGGGCGCGACGGCAGCAAGGTGCAGTCGCGGGTGATCCGCGAACGGCTGATGCGCGAGGCCGAGTCGAACGTCGCGATCAGGGTCGAGGACACCCCGGGCGGCGAGGCTTTCGTGGTCTCGGGCCGGGGAGAATTGCAGATGGGCGTGCTGATCGAGAACATGCGTCGCGAGGGGTTCGAACTGTCGGTCTCGCGCCCCCGGGTGATCTTCCGCGAGGAGGGCGGCCAGCGGCTGGAACCCGTCGAGGAGGTCACCATCGACGTCGATGACGAGTTCACCGGCGTGGTGATCGACAAGCTGACCGGCGAGCGCAGGGGCGATCTGGTCGAGATGAAACCGGCGGGCGCGGGCAAGACCCGCATCGTCGCCCATGTGCCCTCGCGCGGGCTGATCGGCTATCACGGCCAGTTCCTGACCGACACGCGGGGCACCGGGGTGCTGAACCGCATCTTCCACGAATGGGCGCCGTGGAAGGGGCCGATCCAGGGGCGGCGGCAGGGGGTGCTGATCTCGATGGAGAACGGGGTCAGCGTCGCCTATGCGCTGTGGAACCTGGAGGAACGCGGCAAGATGTTCATCGGCGCGCAGGAACAGGTCTACGAGGGGATGGTGATCGGCGAGCATTCGCGCGACAACGATCTTGAGGTCAACCCGCTCAAGGGCAAGAAGCTGACCAATATCCGCGCCTCGGGCACCGACGAGGCGGTGCGGCTGACGCCGCCGGTGCGGATGTCGCTGGAAGAGGCCATCGCCTATATCGGCGATGACGAGCTGGTCGAGGTGACGCCGAAGGCGATCCGGCTGCGCAAGCGGTTCCTCGACCCGCACGAGCGCAAGCGGCAGGCGAAGGCGGCGGGATAAGCGGCGAAGTGGGGGGTGGGCTGGATTGCCCAGCCTTGCGCAAGCGGTGCGCTGAAGCGCACCCTACGGCAGGCGCGCGGATGTAGGGTGCGCTTCAGCGCACCACACCGCCCCTCAATGCAGCGTGAACTCCCCCGTCACATGGCGCCATTCGCCCGGCCCGATCAGCCTGCGGTGGGTGAAGCGCACCGAATGCAAGGGCCCCTCGATGTTCTTCTGCCAGTATTCGATGAAACCGAACAGCCTCGGGTGGTCCGGCGCCAGGTCGTAATCCTGCCAGATGAAGCTGTTGAGCACCGAACGGTGATCCGGCATCCGGTAGAACATTTCGGCCGTGGTCAGCCCGTAACCCTTCAACATCAACCCGGTTTCGCGGCAATCCTGTGTCATGCCCGCTCTCCTTTCCTCCTGCCCCGTGAAGGATGATGCCAGAGCCACGTTAATTTTCAACGAAAACAGTGTGTTGTCACTTTGCTTCGGTGGCTGCTCATACCCGCGCCCACCCGGCATTGCACCCAAGGGACGGTATCGGGTATAGTTCCGCCGACTATATCTTGGGCCAGCCGCCGGCCCGCTGCGAAAGATCAGGACACCGTGAACGACACCCCGCAAGACACTGACAACCCGCAGGAAATGCCGGATCGCCCGACCCCGCACGGGCCGCAGGTCTCGATCGCGGACGAGATGCGCACATCCTATCTCGACTACGCGATGAGCGTGATCGTGAGCCGGGCGATCCCCGACCTGCGCGACGGGCTGAAGCCCGTGCACCGGCGCATCCTTTACGCGATGCACGAGACCGGCAACACCCATGACAAGCCCTATCGCAAGTCGGCGCGGCCCGTGGGCGACGTGATGGGGAAATACCACCCGCATGGCGACAGCGCGATCTACGACGCGCTGGTGCGGATGGCCCAGCCCTTTTCGATGTCGCTCAAGCTCCTGGACGGGCAGGGAAACTTCGGCTCGATGGATGGCGACAGCGCCGCCGCCATGCGCTACACCGAAGTGCGGATGGACAAGCCCGCCAATTTCCTGCTGGCGGATATCGACAAGGATACGGTCGATTTTCAGGACAATTACGACGGCAAGGACCGCGAACCCACCGTCCTGCCCGCGCGTTTCCCCAACATGCTGGTCAACGGCGCGGGCGGGATCGCGGTGGGCATGGCCACCAACATCCCGCCGCACAACCTCGGCGAGGTGATCGACGGCACGCTGGCGCTGATCGACGACCCCGACCTTTCGACCGAGGCGCTGATGGAGATCATCCCGGCCCCGGACTTCCCCACGGGGGGCGTGATCCTCGGCCGATCCGGCGCGCGCAAAGCCTATCTCGAAGGCCGGGGCAGCATCATCATCCGGGCGAAATCCCGGATCGAGGAGATTCGCAAGGACCGGTTCGCCATCGTCCTCGACGAAATCCCCTATCAGGTGAACAAGGCCCGCATGATCGAGATCATCGCCGAACAGGTGCGGGAAAAGAAGATCGAGGGCATCAGCCACGTGCAGGACGAATCCGACCGGATCGGCGTCCGGGTGGTGATCGAACTCAAGCGTGACGCCACCCCCGATGTGGTGCTGAACCAGCTTTACCGCTTCACGCCGATGCAGACCTCGTTCGGCTGCAACATGCTGGCGCTGAACGGCGGGCGGCCCGAGCAACTCACGCTTCGCGATTTCCTTACGCATTTCATCACCTTCCGCGGCGAAGTCGTGGCACGGCGCACCGCCTATGAGCTGCGCAAGGCGCGCGAGCGGGCGCATGTGCTCTGCGGTCTGGCCGTCGCGGTCTCGAACGTCGATGAGGTGGTGCGCACCATCCGCGCCTCGGCCGATGCGGCGGAAGCGCGCGAGAAGCTGATGACCCGCCGCTGGCCCGCCGCCGATATCGCCGGTTACATAAGGCTGATCGACGACCCCAGCCATACGGTGAACGAGGACGGCACCTACAACCTCTCCGAAGTGCAGGCCCGCGCCATTCTGGAACTGCGGCTCCAGCGCCTGACCGCCATGGGGGTGCGCGAGGTCACCGACGAGTTGCAGGAACTGGCCGCGAAGATCCGCGACTACCTCGACATCCTCGGCTCGCGCGACCGGGTGATGGCGATCATCCGCGACGAGCTGGCCGAAGTGCGCACTGCTTTCGCCGTGCCGCGCCGCACCGAGATCGTGGACTGGGCCGGTGACCTGGACGACGAAGACCTGATCGAGCGCGAGGACATGGTCGTGACCATCACCTCGGGCGGCTATATCAAGCGCACGCCGCTGGTCGATTTCCGCGCGCAGCGCCGGGGCGGCAAGGGCCTGTCCTCGATGCAGACCAAGGAAGACGATCTGGTCACCACGCTGTTCGTCGCCAACACCCATTCGCGGCTCTTGTTCTTCACCACCGACGGCATGGTCTATACGATGAAATGCTGGCGCCTGCCCCTGGGCGGGCGGACGGCGCGCGGCAAGGCGATCGTCAATATCCTGCCGATCCCGAACGGCGTGTCGATCGCCGCGCTGATGCCCGTGGATGTGCCGGAAGAGGATTGGGACGGCTTGCAGATCTTCTTCGCCACCTCCGGGGGCGAGGTGCGGCGCAACCAGCTTTCCGACTTCGCCAACGTTCGGCGCAACGGCAAGATCGCCATGAAGCTGCCCGAAGGGGTGTCGCTGGTGAACGCCCGGATCTGCGACGAAAACGACGACATCATGCTGGTCACCGCCATGGGCCGGGCGATCCGCTTCCCCACGACCGAGGTGCGCATCTTCAAGGGCCGCGACTCGACCGGCGTGCGGGGGATCCGGCTGGCGGAAGGCGACAGCGTGGTGTCGATGGCGGTGATCCGCCACTTCGAGGCCAGCCCCGAGGAACGCGCCGCCTACCTCAAGATGCGCCGCGCCGCGATGGGCGCGACCGAGGATGCGGCCGAGGCCGACGAGGACGAGGAAGCGGTCGAGGCCGGGGCGCTGTCGCTCGACCGCTATGCCGAGATGTCGGCGGCCGAGGATCTGATCCTTACCGTGACCGCGCGCGGGGCCGGGAAACTGTCGTCGAGCCACGACTATCCGGTGCGCGGCCGCGGCGGCCAGGGCGTGATGGCGATGGACAAGGCGATGCGCGGCGGCCTCCTGGTCGCCTCCTTCCCGGTCGATCTGTCCGATCAGATCATGCTGGCGACCTCCTCGGGCCAGTCGATCCGCTGCCCGGTCTCGGGGATTTCGTTCAGGTCGCGCTCGGCGGGCGGGGTCAAGGTGTTCGACACCAACGGCAGCGGCGAGGAGGTGGTCTCGGTCGCGCGGATCGCCGATACGGCGGATGAGGACGGCGAGGGCTGAGACGGTTCGCATAGGTGGAGAGCGCCGGGGGGCTGTCTGCCCCCCGGACCCCCCGAGGATATTTCCGGACAGAAGAAGGAGATAGGCGGTTTCCATGGCTGAGGTGCTGCATATCGTCGGCGGCGGCATGGCCGGATCGGAGGCCGCATGGCAGGCCGCGCGCATGGGGGTGCGGGTGGTGATCCACGAGATGCGCCCGAAGGTGGCGACCTTCGCGCATCGCACCGGCAATCTGGCGGAGATGGTCTGTTCCAACTCGTTCCGTTCGGACGACCATGAACGCAATGCGGTGGGCCTGCTGCATTGGGAGATGCGCGCGGCCGGGGGGCTGATCATGGAGGCCGCGACCGCGCACCGGCTGCCCGCGGGTGGCGCGCTGGCCGTGGACCGTGAGCCCTTTGCCGGAATGGTGACGGAGCGGTTGCGGGCGCATCCGCTGGTTTCCGTGACGGATGAGGAGGTTACAGAGCTTCCTTCATCCGGGCATTGGATATTTTCCACCGGGCCGCTGACCTCTCCGGCGCTGGCCCGGAGCATCCGCGCCGCCACCGGGGCCGAGGCGCTGGCCTTTTTCGACGCGATCGCGCCGATCGTCTATGCCGAGACCATCGACATGACCAGGGCGTGGCGGCAGTCGCGCTACGACAAGGGCGAGACCGAGGCCGAGCGCACCGCCTATGTCAACTGCCCGATGGACCGCGACCAATACGAGGCGTTCATCGACGCGCTGCTTGCCGCCGACAAGACCGGGTTCCGCGAGGGCGAAGCCGCTTCTTCCCCCGACCCCACCCCTTATTTCGACGGCTGCCTGCCCATCGAGGTCATGGCCGAACGCGGGCGCGAGACCCTGCGCTTCGGGCCGATGAAGCCGGTCGGGCTGACCAACCCCCACGCGCCCGAACGCAAGCCCTACGCGGTGGTGCAACTGCGCCGCGACAATGCGCTGGGGACGCTCTATAACATCGTCGGCTTCCAGACCAAGATGAAATACGGCGCGCAAACCGCTGTTTTCCGGATGATTCCCGGGCTGGAGGAGGCACGTTTCGCCCGGCTCGGCGGCATCCACCGCAACACGTTCATCAACTCGCCGACGCTGCTCGACGGGCGGATGCGGCTGAGGGCACAGCCGAACATCCGCTTCGCCGGCCAGATCACCGGGGTCGAGGGCTATGTGGAAAGCGCCGCCATGGGGCTGCTCGCCGGGCGGATGGCGGCGGCGGAAATCCTCGGCCGCGACCTCGCGCCGCCGCCGCCCGAGACCGCGATGGGCGCGCTGGTAACGCATATCACCGGCGGCGCCGAGGCGAAGACCTTTCAGCCGATGAACGTGAACTTCGGCCTGTTCCCGCCGGTCGAGGCCAAGGGCGGGCGGCGTGGCCGCAAGGACCGCTACCTCGCCTATACCGAACGCGCCAAGGCCGCCTTCGCGGGCTGGCTGGATGGCTGACTACATCACCCGTTTCGCGCCTTCGCCCACCGGGCCGCTGCACCTGGGCCACGCCTATTCCGCGCTGACGGTGTGGGAACGCGCACGCGCCAATGGCGGGGTGGCGCTGCTGCGGATCGAGGATATCGACCGCGCCCGGTCGCGCCCGGAATGGGAGGCGGCGATCTTCGATGACCTGCGCTGGCTCGGCCTCGACTGGCCCGAGCCGGTGATGCGCCAGTCGGAGCGGATGGGAGCCTACCGCGCCGCGCTCGACCAGCTTGCCCCCTTCTGCTACCCTTGCCGCTGCACGCGGGGCGATATCCGCGCCGCGCTTTCGGCGCCGCAGGAGGGCGTTGCACATGGCCCCGACGGGCCGGTCTACCCCGGCGCCTGCCGCGGGCGGCCGATGGCCGAGGCCGGGCCGGAGGATGCGATCCGGCTCGACATGGCGCGGGCGGTGGCGGCGGTGGGAACCGTTTCCTTCCGTGAAAACGGACCGTTGCATCGCGGAGTTCATGTGTTCGATGCGACCACGATGTGCACGGGCGTGGGCGACGTGGTGCTGGCCCGGCGCGGTTTCGGCAGCTCCTATCACCTTGCGGTGGTGGTAGATGACGCGGCGCAGCGCGTGACCGAGGTGGTGCGCGGCGCCGATCTGTTCGCGGCCACGGCGATCCATGCACTGCTTCATGTATTGCTTGAACATGACACGCCAAGCTACTGGCATCACGATCTTATACGCGACGAAGAAGGCAAGCGCCTTGCCAAGCGCGACAACGCGCGGGCGCTGGCGACCTTCCGCGATGCCGGGGCCACGCCCGGGGACATCCGCCGCTCAGTCGGGTTGTGACGGCGCGATGATCTCGACCTCCTGCCCGCCGCGTATCGCGGTGTAGAAGCAGGATCGCCGGTTGGTGTGGCAGGCCGGGCCGGTCTGTTCGACCACCAGCAGCAGACTGTCGCGGTCGCAGTCGAAACGCAGTTCGACCAGCCGTTGCACATGACCCGAGCTTTCGCCCTTGACCCAGAACGCCTTGCGCGAGCGCGACCAGTAGGTGACGCGCCCGGTGGCCAGCGTCCGCGCCACCGCCTCGGCACTCATCCAGGCGAGCATGAGCACCTCGCCCGAAGCACTGTCCTGGGCAATGGCGGGGATCAGCCCGTCGGAGTTGTAGCGCAGTGTTGCCGGGTCGAAATCCATCGCTCTTTCCATCCTTGCCCCTCCGGCCTATCTATGACGGATCGGCAGGCGGGGAAAGCCATGAGCGACAGCGACCTCATCAAGCTCTATTCCGGGCGCATCCTGGCGCTGGCGGCGGATATCCCGCATCTCGGCCGACTTCCGGCGCCACAGGCGAGCGTGCACAAACGCTCTCCGCTGTGCGGTTCGTCCGTGACCGTCGATCTGGTGCTTGACGCGGGCCGCGTAGCCGGGTTCGCACAGGATGTGAAAGCCTGCGCCCTGGGTCAGGCGGCGGCGGCGGTGGTGGGCGGCGCGGTGATCGGCCGCACGCCCGCCGAGATCGAGGCGGCGCGCGACCAGCTCCGCGCCATGCTGAAGGAGGCGGGGCCGGTGCCCGACGCCCCCTTCGAGGCGTTCGAGGTGCTGCTGCCCGCGCGGGAGTTCCGCAACCGCCACGCCTCGATCCTGCTTGCGATCGAGGCCGCGCATGAGGCAGCGACCGAAGCCCGCAAGTCGGCCTGCGCCTGATCCTGGTCTCTTCGTAAAAAAACCGCCGCGCTCCGGGACCGGAGGCGGCGGAAGTGGCGTATCTGTCAGAGACAGGCAGAGGCGGGCCCGGGACAGGGGCCGCGCCGGACAGATCGCAGGCAGATCAGGCGAACACCGGCAGGTGCAGCGCAAAAACGAGCATTCCGAACAGCGCGGCAACGCCCAGCATATCCTCGATCAGGCTGGGGCGGGCGCGGCGGACGATGGCTTTCATCTCGGCGAACATGGCGATTCCTCCGTTTGGTTGCTGCTTTGTTCTCATATCCGGCCGGGGCTGTAAAGAACTTTTCAGGAACATAACGGGATAAAGAGAGAACACGAGGCGAATCGGAGGTTTGCGCCATGCGCCGGATACCACCCTGGAACCGTATTTTTCGCAGTTTCGAACCGAAAAGGCCTGTCAGCTTTTTCTGAAATCGCCTTAACCGACCGAGATCAGCCGGATCGCCCGGTCCTGATCCAGAAGCCACAGCAGGAACCGCACCGCCTGCCCGCGCGGGCCGGTCAGGTCGGGGTCGTCGGCCAGCAGCCTGCGCGCATCCGTCTGCGCCACCGCCATCAGCCCGGCCTGGCGTTCGGGGTCGGCGGTGCGAAAGCGCGGCAGGCCCGACTGGGCGGTGCCGATCAGATCGCCCGCGCCGCGCATGGCAAGGTCTTCCTCGGCGATGCGGAAACCGTCCTCGGTCTGGCGCAGGGTCTCGAGCCGCCGCCGCCCGGTCTCGCCCAGCGGCGCCTGATACATCAGCAGGCAGGTGGATTCGGCCGCGCCCCGCCCGACCCGGCCGCGCAACTGGTGAAGCTGGGCCAGACCGAAGGTTTCCGCACGCTCGATCACCATGATCGAGGCTTCGGGCACATCGACGCCCACTTCGATCACCGTGGTGGCGACCAGAACCCGGGTCTCGCCCGCGATGAAGCGTGCCATGGCCGCGTCCTTCTCGGCCGGCGGCATCTGGCCATGGACAAGGCCCACCACCCCCTCACCCAGTTCCGTCTTGAGGTGGCGGAAACGGTCCTCGGCGGCGGTCATGTCCACGGCTTCGGATTCCTCGACCAGCGGGCAGACCCAATAGGCTCGCCGCCCCTCGGCCAGCGCGCGGGAAAGATGCTCAACCACCTCGGCCATCCGCCCGGTGCTGATCAGCGCGGTGCGCACCGGCTTGCGCCCGGGCGGCTTCTCGTCCAGCACCGAGACGTCCATATCGCCGTATTGCACCAGCGCGAGGCTGCGCGGGATCGGTGTCGCGGTCATCACCAGCACGTCGGCCGCCTGCCCCTTGGCGCCAAGTTCCATCCGCTGGGCAACGCCGAAACGGTGCTGCTCATCGACCACCGCAAGGCGCAGGTCGGCGAAAGCCACGTCCTTCTGGAAGACCGCATGGGTGCCGACAAGGATGCCGGTCTCGCCCGAGGCCAGCGCGGCAAGCTTGGCCGCGCGTTCCGCCCCCTTGTCGCGCCCGGTCAGCAGGTCGAGCCGCACCCCGGCGGCCTCGGCCAGCGGCCGCAGCCCGCCCCAATGCTGGCGGGCGAGGATTTCGGTGGGCGCCATCAGCACCCCCTGCCCGCCCGCCTCGACCGCGATCAAGAGCGCCATCAGCGCCACCAGCGTCTTGCCCGAGCCCACATCGCCCTGCAACAGCCGGTTCATCCGCTCGGCCGCGCCCATGTCGGCGGCGATTTCGGCAATCGCGCGACCCTGCGCCCCGGTCGGCGCATATGGAAGCGATTTCAATACCTTGTCGCGCAGATGCCCATCGCCTTTGCTCACCCGACCCCGGGCGCGGCGAAAGGCGCTGCGCGCCAGCGACAACGTGATCTGATGCGCGAACATCTCGTCATAGGCCAGCCGCGCCCGCGCCGGATCGGTGGGCGCAAGGCCCGCCGCCCCCTCGGGCGCATGGACCGCCGCCAGCGCCTCGCCCCAGCCGGGCCAGCCCTCGCGCGCCAGCAGATGCGGGTCGATCCATTCCTCCGGTTCCGGCGCGCGGGCCAGCGCCCCGGCCACCGCAAGGCGCACCTGCTTCTGCGTCACCCCCGCACTCAGCGGATAGACGGGTTCATAGCGCGGCAGGCCCGCGGCCTCATCAGGGTGCAGCACGTGGTCGGGGTGGACCATTTGCAGGATACCGTCGAACAGTTCCGCCTTGCCGGAGATCAGCCGCCGCTGGCCGGTGGGCATCAGCCGCCCGAGATAGTCGCCGCGGGCGCGGAAGAAGACCACGGGAAACTCGGTCTCGGCGTCGCGCACCAGCACCCGCGTCGGGCCGCCCGCGCGGCGGGGCGGGAAATGGCCGCCGATCTCGACCTCGACCGTGACCACGGCGGGCGGCACCACCCCGCGGATCGTCGCGCGCCTTGTGCGGTCGATGCCGGAATGGGGCAGCAGGAACAGGAGGTCGCGCGGGCGTTCGACCCCCAGCCCGGCAAAGGCGCGGGCGGTCTTGGCGCCGATCCCCGGCAGGGTTTCCAGCCCCGCGAACAGCGGAAAGAGGGATTCGGGGCGGCTCATCCCGCGCCGGTCAGCCGGAGCCAGGCGTCCTCGTCGATCACCTCGACGCCCAGTTCGGCGGCCTTCTTCGCCTTGGACCCCGCGCCGGGGCCCGCGACCAGAATGTCGGTCTTCGCCGAGACCGAGCCCGCGACCCTTGCCCCCAGCGCCTCGGCCCGCGCCTTGGCCTCGGCCCTTGTCATCCGCTCCAGCGTGCCGGTGAACACCACGGTCTTGCCCGCGACCGGCGTATCGGTGGCGGCGCGGGCGGCGGGTTCGACCGTCAGATGCGCGGCAAGCGCGTCGATCGCCGCACGTTCGGCCGGTTGGTGAAAGGCGGTGACCAGCGAAGCGGCCATGGTCGCGCCCACCCCGTCGATGCTGAGAAGGTCGGCCCATTCCGCCCCCTCGCCCACGGTGGCGCCGGTGATCGCGGCCTCGAACGCCTCCCACGTGCCGTAGTGGCGGGCGAGCAGCGCGGCCGAGGATTCGCCGACATGGCGGATGCCGAGCGCGAAGATCAGCCGGTGGAGCGGGATTTTCCGCTTGTCCTCGATGGCGCGGAACAGGTTTTCGGCGGATTTCTCGCCCCAGCCCTCGCGGTTCTTCAACTGTTGCAGCCCCTCACCGTAGCGGGCTTCGAGCGTGAAGATGTCGGCGGGCGTGGCGATCCAGCCGTCGCGCCAGAAGGCTTCGACCTGTTTCGCGCCCAGCCCCTCGATATCGAAGGCGGCGCGGGAGACGAAATGCTTGAGGCGTTCGACCGCCTGGGCCGCGCAGATCATGCCGCCGGTGCAGCGGCGCACCGCGTCGCCTTCCTCGCGGATCGCGTCGGAGCCGCAGATCGGGCATTTTTCAGGAAAAACATATGGTTGCGCGCCGCCCTTGCGGTGCGAGATATCCACATCGGCCACCTTGGGGATCACGTCGCCCGCGCGATAGACCTGCACCCGGTCGCCTTCGCGGATATCCTTGCCGCCGCGGATCTCGCCCCCGGTGGCGGAGCGGCCGGCGATGTAATCCTCGTTGTGCAGGGTTGCATTCGAGACCACGACGCCGCCCACCGTCACCGGCCGCAGCCGTGCGACGGGCGAGAGCGCGCCGGTGCGGCCGACCTGGATGTCGATGCCGAGGAGTTCGGTCCAGGCGGTTTCCGCCGGGAACTTGACCGCGATCGCCCAGCGCGGGGTGGTGGAGCGGAAGCCGAGCCGGGCTTGCAGCGCGAGGTCGTCCACCTTGCAGACCACGCCGTCGATATCGTAGCCGAGCGTGGCGCGCTGCGCCTCGATCTGCCGGTAATGCGCCATCACCGCCTCGGGGCCGTCGCACAGCCGGGTCAGCGGGTTGGTGGCGAAGCCCATATCGGCAAGCCGGGCGATGGCGGCGGACTGGGTGGCGGCGAGCGGTGCGGCGAGCGCACCCCAGCCGTAGGCGAAGAACCTGAGCGGCCGCGCCGCGGTGATCGTGGCGTCGAGCTGGCGCAGCGATCCGGCGGCGGCGTTGCGCGGGTTGGCGAAGGTCCTGCCGCCCGCTTCCGCCTGCGCGGCGTTCAATGCGGCGAAATCGGCGTGGGACATATAGACCTCGCCCCGCACCTCCAGCAGATCGGGCGCCCCCGCCAGCCGGTCGGGGATATCGGCGATGGTGCGGGCGTTCGCCGTGACGTTCTCGCCCACCTCGCCGTCGCCCCTTGTCGCCGCCTGCACCAGCGCCCCGCCCTCATACCGCAGCGAGAGCGACAGCCCGTCGATCTTCGGTTCCGCCGTATAGGCCAGCCGCGCGGCCCCCAGACCGAGGAACTTGCGGACCGATTCGTCGAACTCGGCCAGGTCGTCGGCCGAAAAGGCGTTCGACAGGCTGAGCATCCGCTGGGCATGGCGGACCTTGGCGAAGCCCTCGGCGGGGGCGGCCCCCACCCGGCCCGAGGGCGAATCGGCGCGTTTCAGCGCCGGGAAGCGGGCCTCGATCGCGGCGTTGCGGCGTTTGAGCGCGTCGTAATCCGCATCCGATATCTCGGGCGCGTCCTCGGCGTGATAGGCGCGGTCGGCGGCGGATATCGCGGCGGCGAGGCGGGCGAGTTCCGTGCGCGCCCCGGCCTCGGTCAGTTCCCCGACTGCGGTCTTCCGGCTCATCCCCGCCCTCCCCGATGCTTACCGCATGGTTTATGGGGTGGCGGCAGCGGCGTCCAGCCTCACGCGCGAAGCGCGAGGCGGGGCTCATCCTCGACCGCCGGGGCCGGATCGCGCAGCACATAGCCCCGGCCCCAGACGGTTTCGATATGGCTGTCGCCGCCGGTCGCCACCGACAGTTTCTTGCGCAGCTTGCAGATGAACACGTCGATGATCTTCAACTCGGGCTCATCCATGCCGCCGTAGAGGTGGTTGAGGAACATCTCCTTGGTCAGCGTCGTGCCCTTCCTGAGCGAGAGCAGCTCCAGCATCTGGTATTCCTTGCCGGTCAGATGCACCGTCGCCCCCTCCACCTCGACCGTTTTCGCGTCGAGGTTCACGCTGATCCGCCCGGTGCGAATCACCGATTGCGCATGGCCCTTGGAGCGGCGCACGATCGCATGGATACGCGCCACCAGTTCTTCACGGTGGAAGGGTTTGGTCAGGTAGTCGTCGGCGCCGAAGCCGAAGCCGCGGATCTTGTTTTCCGTATCGTCGGCGCCCGACAGGATCAGGATCGGCGTTTCGATCCGCGCAAGGCGGAGCTGACGCAAGACCTCGTGGCCGTTCATGTCCGGCAGGTCGAGATCCAGCAGGATCAGGTCGTAATCGTAGAGTTTCGCAAGGTCGATCCCCTCCTCCCCCAGGTCCGTGCAATAGACATTGAGGTTGGCATGGGTCAGCATCAACTCGATGCTGCGCGAGGTGGTGGGATCGTCCTCGACCAGTAATATACGCATATCGTCAATCTCCGCTCCGGCTGTCCCTTCATTCCGGAGACTGCCCCGCCAATGGTTAACCTCAGGTTACTCTGCCAGAGCGGGAATGAAATACAATCTAAAGTTGTCTGTATTTCCGCAACATGGTGACCTTGAGCGCGGCATCGCCATGGCGTTCCACCGCGCCGCGCCAGCCGGCGAACTCCTCCTCCGACAGGGCGTAGCGGTCCATCGCCTCCGCCTCGGTCAGCAGGCCGTGAATCACCGCCCGCACCACCACCGCCTTGCGGCTGGCGACCCAGCGCCTTGTGTCGGCGGGCGGCAGGTCGGCCCGCGACAGGGTGCTGCCGTCGGGAAGCGTCACCTGCCGCGGCCCGTCTATACGCTTGAGATACATGATCGTCCCCTTCTTCCACTGCCCACGGTGGCCATCCTGACCCGACACGCTTAACGGCGGGTGAAGGCAGGGGTTGAGAGTGCCTTGCATTTTCCTATATTTTCACCGTTCCCCGGAAAGGACAGCCGATGGCCCTCGACCAACCCCTGAATTCGCTCGGCTTTGCCAAGCCCCCCTCGCAGACGCGGGTCGTCGTCGCCATGTCGGGCGGCGTGGACAGTTCGGTGGTGGCCGCCGAACTTGCCCGCGAAGGCTATGACGTGGTGGGGGTGACGCTGCAACTTTACGACCATGGGGCCGCGCTGGCGAAAAAGGGCGCCTGCTGCGCGGGCCGCGACATCCACGACGCGCGCCGGGTGGCCGAGTCGCTGGGGTTCCCGCATTACGTGCTGGATTACGAGAACGCCTTCCGCGAGGCGGTGATCGACGAATTCGCCGACGCCTATCTGGCCGGGGCGACGCCGGTCCCCTGCATCCGCTGCAACGAGCGGGTGAAGTTCCGCGACCTGCTGGAGACCGCGAAAGACCTCGACGCCGATTGCATGGCGACCGGGCATTACATCCAGCGCAAGATGGGGCCGCGCGGGCCGGAACTGCACATGGCCGCCGACCCCGCCCGCGACCAGAGCTATTTCCTGTTCTCGACCACGCCGGAACAGCTTGCCTATCTGCGCTTTCCGCTGGGGCACCTGGTGTCGAAGGCCGAGACCCGGGCACTGGCGGCGCGCTACGGGCTTGCGGTCGCGGACAAGCCCGACAGCCAGGATATCTGCTTCGTGCCGAACGGCGATTACGCCGCGGTGATCGAGAAGCTGCGCCCCGGCGCGGCCGATCCGGGCGAGATCGTCGATATGGGCGGCAATGTGCTGGGCACGCATCGCGGCGTGATCCATTACACGATCGGCCAGCGGCGCGGCCTCGGGATCGGCGGGCTGGACGAGCCGCTTTACGTGGTGCGGCTCGACCCCGAAGCGCGGCAGGTGGTGGTGGGGCCGAAGGCGGCGCTGGCGACCCGGCGGGTGCCGGTGGCCGAGGTCAACTGGCTGGGCGACGCGCCCTTGACGTCGCGGGCGGAATGGCCGGTCGCGGTCCGGGTGCGCTCGACCCGGCCGCCGCGCGAGGCGGTGATCCGGCCCGTATCGGCGACCGAGGCCGAGGTCGAACTGATCGCCCCCGAGGAAGGCATCAGCCCGGGACAGGCCTGCGTGTTCTACGCGCCCGAAGGGGGCCGGGTGCTGGGCGGCGGCTGGATCCGGCGGGCGCGGGGGTAAGGCGCCCGCCGGACCTTGCGGTTCTGTCGGCCGGTGCTGGCCGGCAAGGGGCGGGCGCGTCAGGAGTTACGGCTTTCGCCCGGGGCGCCCGGCCCGGACCGGCCGCTTCAGCGGCCCCGGCAGCGGCCGACGGCCATCCCGGCGCCCCGCCCTGTTGGCCGGACCCTTCGCAGAAATGCACTGCCGCCGTGCGCAGACAGCCAAC
>Ga0172382_10002544_pt1 | contig 30239 bp, 23 predicted proteins | sample Leawel138RmetaG_FD_122245 | JGI IMG/M metagenome (GOLD analysis project Ga0172382, IMG submission 122245) | Leachate microbial communities from a municipal landfill in Southern Ontario, Canada - Leachate well 138R metaG | ecosystem: Engineered > Solid waste > Landfill > Unclassified | place...
GCTGGAGCTTTGCGGCGGCGAGGCGTCGGAACTGGCGGTGGACGGCGCGGTGCCCGACACCCGCCGCAGCTATCGCTTCGATGGCGGGGCGATGCGGCGGATCGTCGGCATGGATATCCCCGAGGCCGGGCAGCGCGCGACACTGGAGGCGCTGGGCTTTACCTTCGAGGGCGACATGGCGGTGCCGCCCACATGGCGGCCCGACGTGCTGGGCGAGGCCGATCTGGTCGAGGAGGTGGCGCGGATCGCCTCGCTCACCGGGCTGGAGGGCCAGCCGCTGGCGCGCGAGACCGCCGGGGTGCCCGCGCCGGTGCTCACCCCCTTGCAGCAGCGCGAACGGATGGCGCGTCGGACGCTGGCGGCGCTGGGTTACAACGAATGCGTCAGCTACAGCTTTATCGGTTCGGCCACGGCGGAACTGTTCGGCGGCGGCGGCGATGCGGTGCGGGTGGAGAACCCGATCTCGTCCGAGATGACACATATGCGCCCCGACCTGCTGCCCGGGCTGTTGCAGGCCGCTGCCCGCAATCAGGCCCGCGGCTCCATGGACATGGCGCTGTTCGAGGTCGGCCCCGCCTTCTCGGGCGGCGAGCCGGGCGACGAGGCGTTGCAGGCCGCCGGGCTGCTGGTGGGTGCGGTGGCGCCGCGCGACCCGCACGGCTCGCGCCGCATGGCCGACCTTTACGACGCCAAGGCGGATGCCGAGGCGGTGCTGGCAGCGCTCGGGGCGCCCGCAAGGGTGCAGATCGGCCGCGACGTGCCGGGCTGGTGGCACCCCGGCCGCTCGGGCGCGGTGGCGCTGGGGCCGAACCGGCTTGCGGTGTTCGGCGAGTTGCACCCAAGGGTGCTGCGCGCGCTGGACGTGAAGGGCCCGGCGGTCGCCTTCACCGTGTGGATCGGCAATGTGCCGCAGCCGAAGGCGAGGTCGGCAAGCCGCCCGGCGCTGGCGATCTCGGGCCTTCAGGCGGTCGAACGCGACTTCGCCTTCGTCGTGGATGCGGGCGTCGAGGCGCTGACGCTGGTCAATGCCGCGCAGGGGGCCGACAAGGCGCTGATCGAAAGCGTGCGGGTATTCGACCAGTTCGCGGGCGAGCGGGCCGAGGCGCAGATGGGGCCGGGGAAAAAGTCGCTGGCGATCACCGTGCGGCTGCAACCCGTCGATCGGACCCTGACCGAAAAGGACATCGAGGCGGTCAGCGCCCGGATCGTCGAGAAGGTGGCGAAGGCCACCGGCGGCGTGCTGCGGGGCTGATCCCCCGGCCTGAAGCGCTTCGAAGGCGGTGTCTGCGGGCCGTGCTGGTCGGTTTTGCCGAACGGCGCAAATATACTGCGCAACAGAGGGCAGCGGCCGACCGCGGGGGGCCGCTGCAACAGTGGTGGTCTGGCAGTTTATGGTGCCGAATACCCCGACGTATGCGCATGCCGCAACGTTGCAGGAGCGGCCGCCCATAGGGGCGGTCGGCCGCTGCCCGGCGGCGCTGGCGCGCCTTGATTCCGGGCAAAGGTGGCGCTCCGGACGGCCATGCCAACACACAAGGCAGACACCGCCATTTCAAACCGAAAGAACCTGTCAGCTTTTTCTGAAATTGCCTTGTCCGCCCTGCCCGGCCCCTGCCCCGGTATGGGACGGGGTCGGCGGCAGGGGTCAGACCAGACGGCTCACCTCGACCGCCGCGCGGATGAAGTCGGCGAACAGCGGGTGCGGCGCGAAGGGTTTCGACTTCAGTTCCGGGTGGAACTGCACGCCGATGAACCAGGGGTGGTCGCGGTGTTCGACGATCTCGGGCAGGCTGCCATCGGGTGACAGCCCCGAGAACATCAGCCCGCAGCCTTCCAGCCGGTCGCGATACGTGATGTCCACCTCGTAGCGGTGGCGGTGGCGTTCCTCGATCTCGGTCGCGCCATAGACCTGCGCCACTTTCGAGCCCTCGGCCAGATGCGCGGTATAGGCCCCCAGCCGCATGGTGCCGCCCTTGTCGTCGCCGGGCCTGCGCTCGACCACGTGGTTGCCCTGCACCCATTCCTTGAGGTGATAGACCACCGGGGTGAAGCGGCGCTTGCCGGTGTCCCGCACGGTTTCCTGGTCGAATTCCTCGCTGCCCGCGTCGGTCAGCCCGGCAAGGTTGCGCGCCGCCTCGATCACCGCCATCTGCATGCCCAGACAGATGCCCAGATAGGGGATGTTCTTTTCCCGCGCGAATTGCGCCGCCTTGATCTTGCCCTCGGTGCCGCGCTCGCCGAAGCCGCCGGGGACGAGGATCGCGTGGAACCCTTCCAGCCGGGCGCCCGCGTCCTCGCGCTCGAAGATCTCGGAGTCCAGCCACTCGGCCTTGACCCGCACCCGGTTGGCCATGCCGCCATGGGTCAGCGCCTCGGCGATGGATTTGTAGGCATCTTCAAGCTGGGTGTATTTGCCGACGATCGCCACCCGCACCTGGCCTTCGGCGTGGTCCAGCCGGTCCATCACGTCTTCCCAGCGTTCAAGGTTGGGCCGGGGTGCGGGCGAAATTCCGAAGGCGTCCAGAACCGCCTGATCGAGGCCCGCGCGGTGATAGGCCAGCGGCGCCTCGTAGATCGACTTCAGGTCATAGGCGGGGATCACCGCCTCGGTGCGGACGTTGCAGAAGAGCGCGATCTTGGCACGTTCCTTTTCCGGAATCGGCTGTTCCGAACGGCAGACCAGCACATCGGGGGCGATCCCGATCGAGCGCAGTTCCTTGACCGAGTGCTGGGTGGGCTTGGTCTTCAGCTCGCCCGAGGCCGCGAGATAGGGCAGCAAGGTCAGGTGCATGAAGATGCACTGGCCGCGCGGGCGTTCCTGCGCGAACTGGCGGATCGCCTCGAAGAACGGCAGCCCCTCGATGTCGCCCACCGTGCCGCCGATCTCGCACAGCATGAAATCTGCGCCCTCTTCGCCGTTTCGCAGGAAATCCTTGATCTCGTTGGTGACATGGGGAATCACCTGAATGGTCTTGCCGAGGTAATCGCCCCGGCGCTCCTTCTCCAGCACGTTCGAATAAATGCGCCCGGAGGAGACGGAATCGGTCCGCCGCGCCGACACCCCGGTGAAACGTTCGTAATGGCCAAGGTCGAGATCGGTTTCCGCCCCGTCGTCGGTGACGAAGACCTCGCCATGCTCGAACGGGCTCATCGTGCCGGGATCGACGTTCAGATAGGGGTCCAGCTTGCGCAGCCGCACCGAATAGCCGCGCGCCTGCAACAGCGCCCCCAGCGCGGCCGAGGCAAGCCCCTTGCCGAGCGACGACACCACGCCGCCGGTGATGAAGATGTAACGCGCCATGCCCTGACTGCCCCCGTGATCTGTTCTGTCTCTTGTGCCGATTCCGGGCCTTCGGGAATCATGCCATCACGGGAGTAAAGCTATAGCCGCTCCCGGCCGTTCATGCAACGGACCGCAACATGATGCCGTGGCCTTCCGGCCGGAACCCAATGGATTGTGGTGATGCGGAGGCTCCCCGCCCGTGGCGGGGCAGCCCGTTCCGGGCGGGCCGTCAGTCGGCCCGCGGCGGGGTCAGCGCCTCGCCACCCACCGGGGGCGGCAGCAGGTCGGTGCCCGACGGCACTTGCGGCGCCTCGCGCGTGACCGGGGCCTCGCCGCCGAACTGGTCGATCACCGAGCCGGTCGAGATGCCCCGCGCGGCAAGGATCGTCAGCGCCAGCGAGGTGCAGATGAAGGCGATGGCAAGCAGCCAGGTGACCTTGCCCAGCGCGGTGACGCCCGAGCGCCCCGACATCGCGCCGCCACCGCCGCCGATCCCCAGACCGCCGCCTTCCGAACGTTGCAGCAGCACCACGCCGACAAGCGCGAGCGACAGAAGAAGATGGATCGTGAGGACGACGTTTTCCATATACCGATGGCCTTCGCTAGTTCGCGCCTGTCTAGGCCCAAGTGCGCCGCGCCGCAACCCCGAAGGCGCGGGCGGATGGCGGGTTGGCCGAAACCCCCGGCAGATGCCACAGGGGCACAACAGAGGGCAAGGGGGCCTTCGGGGCCTCCGCCCTTCATGCCCTGTCGCCACAGAGGGCAAGTCCCGGCCCCGGCCCCGTAGGGTGCGCTTCAGCGCACCCCCCGGCCGGTTCCGCACCTCCGCAGGGGTCAGAGCGCGCGCCAGCCGATATCGCGGCGGCAGAAGCCTTCGGGCCAGTCGATCCGGTCGATCATCCCATAGGCGCGGCGTTGTGCCTCGGCCAGCGTCGCGCCTCGGGCGGTGACGTTCAGCACCCGCCCGCCGGTGGCGATCACCTGCCCGGCTTCCCGGGCGGTGCCCGCGTGGAACACCATATGCGCGCTGTCCTCGCGCAGGTTGCCAAGCCCCCGGATCACCGAGCCCTTCGCGTAGCTGCCCGGATAGCCCTTCGCCGCCATCACCACCGTGAGCGCATGGTCGTCGGCCCAGTTCACCGCCGCCCCGGCCAGCCGTCCCTCGGCACAGGCCAGCATCAGGTCGAGCGCCTGCGCCCCGAGCCGCATCATCAGCACCTGGCATTCCGGGTCGCCGAAGCGGGCGTTGTATTCCACCAGCCGCACCCGGCCACCGTCGATCATCAGCCCGGCATAGAGCACCCCCTGATAGGGCGTGCCGCGCCGGGCCATCTCGGCCACGGTGGGGCGGACGATCTGCTCCAGCGCCTGCGCGGCCAGTGCCTCGGTCAGCACCGGGGCCGGGGAATAGGCGCCCATGCCGCCGGTGTTCGGCCCCTCGTCGCCGTCGAAGGCGCGCTTGTGGTCCTGCGCGGTGCCGACAGGCAGCACGTTTTCGCCGTCGGTCAGCACGAAGAAACTGGCTTCCTCACCCTGCATGAACTCCTCGATCACCACCTCGGCGCCCGCCTCGCCGAACTGGCCGCCGAACATGTCGTCGATGGCGGCAAGCGCGGTGGCCTCGTCCATCGCCACCACCACGCCCTTGCCGGCGGCGAGCCCGTCGGCCTTGACCACGATCGGCACGCCCTGCGCCCGGACATATGCCTTCGCCGCCCCGGCATCGACAAACCGCGCCCAGGCCGCCTGCGGCGCGCCGCAGGCGTCGCAGACCTCCTTGGTGAACGCCTTCGACGCCTCAAGCCGCGCCGCCGCCGCCGAAGGCCCGAAGGTCAGGATCCCGGCCGCGCGCACTGCATCCGCGACCCCCGCCGCCAAGGGCGTCTCGGGGCCGACGATCACGAAATCCACCGCCTCGGCCTCGCAGAACGCGACCACCGCCGCGCCGTCGAGGATGTCGATATCGGCGAGCCGCGCGATCCCCGCCATGCCCGCATTGCCGGGGGCGACGATCAGCCGGTCGCATTTCGGGTTCTGCCGGATCGCCCAGGCCAGCGCATGTTCGCGCCCGCCGCCGCCCAGCACCAGGATGTTCATCGCCCTGCCCTCTCTTGGCCTCGCCCGCCCCGCGTTTCAGAGCCCGCCGCGCTCATCCGCATTCGCGCGGCATGCTCTGAACTGTTGCTGACGCATGTTCGGGAAGCAGAAAACCGGTTCCCACTTTTCTGCAACATGCTCTAAGGTGCCCGCCACCGGATCACAAGCGAGAGCCCGCATGTCCGACCTGTTCGAAGACCCCGGCCCCGAAGGCCCGCGCGGCAACGCGCCCGAGTTCACCGTGGCCGAGATCTCGGGCGCGGTGAAACGGGTGATCGAGGGCGAATTCGGCCGGGTGAGGGTGCGGGGCGAGGTCGGGCGGGTGTCGCGGCCGTCCTCGGGGCATCTTTACTTCGACCTCAAGGACGACCGCGCGGTGCTGGCGGCGGTGAGTTGGAAGGGGGCGGTGGCGAAGATGCAAGTCCGCCCCGAAGAGGGGATGGAGGTGATCGCCACCGGCCGCCTCACCACCTTTCCCGGGCAGTCCCGGTATCAGCTGATCGTCGATGACGTGGCGCCCGCCGGGCTCGGCGCGCTGATGGCGATGCTGGAAAAGCGTCGCGCCGCGCTGGCGGCGGAAGGGCTGTTCGACGCGGCGCGCAAGAAGCCCTTGCCGTTCCTGCCCGAAGTGATCGGCGTCGTGACCTCGCCCTCGGGCGCGGTGATCCGCGACATCCTGCACCGGCTGCGCGACCGCTTCCCGCGCCGGGTGCTGATCTGGCCGGTGGCGGTGCAGGGCGAGAAATGCGCGCCCGAGGTGGCGGCGGCGATCCGTGGTTTCAACGCGCTGGCGCCGGGCGGGCCGGTGCCGCGCCCGGACGTGATCATCGTCGCCCGTGGCGGCGGCAGTATCGAGGATCTCTGGGGCTTCAACGAGGAAGTGGTGGTGCGGGCGGCGGCGGAGTCCGCGATCCCGCTCATTTCCGCCGTGGGGCACGAGACCGACACCACGCTGATAGACCACGCCGCCGACCGGCGTGCGCCCACACCCACGGCGGCGGCCGAAATGGCGGTGCCGGTGCGGCTTGATCTGGTGGCGCGGGTCGATCAGGCCGGGGCGCGGCTCAGCCGGGCGCTGGCGCAGACGCTGGCGCTGCGGCGGCAGCGCAGCACCGATCTGGCGCGGGCCCTGCCCCGGCCGGAAACGCTGGTCGAGCAGGTACGCCAGCGACTCGACCTCTGGGGCGAGCGCCTGCCGGGCGCGCTGCGGCAGGCCGCCGGGGGCAAACGGGCGCGGTTCGGGCAGGCGGCCGCGCTGATGCGGCCCACGGTGCTGATGCGGCTGGTGGCGGCGCTGCGGCAGCGGCTCGACGATCGCGGCTTGCGGCTGGGGGCCGGGCTTGCGCGCCATACGGCCCGCACCCGCGAGCGGCTGGACGATCGGGGCGCGCGGCTCGCCCCGGCGCTGGCGCGGCTGGCCGCACATGCCGGGCGCGATCAGGCGGCGGCGCGGGCGCGGCTGGCGGGGCTCGCGGCCCGGCTGGACACCGCCCCCCCCCGGCGGCTTGCCGTATTGCGCGACCGGCTGGAGGCCCGCGACCGGCTGCGCCAGACGCTGGGCCATGCCGAGACCCTGCGGCGCGGCTACGCGGTGGTGCGCGGCGACGGCGCGGTGGTGACCTCACGCGCGGGGGCGGCGGCGGCGGCGGCGCTGGAGTTGGAGTTCCACGACGGCCGGTTGCCGGTAGGCGCGGGCCCCCGCCCCCGCCCGCGCAAGCCGGTTGGTGACGAGGGTGAACAGGGCAACCTGTTCTGACCCCCCTGAACGGATCGTCGCAACCGCGGCGGAATCGCTTGCATGATCGGCCCGCGGGCGCGACACTTCCCGCAGGAGGCCCGGCAAGGCAACCGCCGGGACACAAGGAGGCCGCGATGATCGAGATCAGCCCCCAGAAGGTCGTGCATGTGATCTTCCAGACCCGCGAGGGCGGCGCCGGTCGCGCGTTGGAGGCGTTCATCGCCACGCTCAACGACGACGAGAAGGCGCATCTGGTCGCGCTGGCCTGGATCGGCCGCGGCGCCTTCGAGCCCGAGGATTATGCCGAGGCGGTGGACACCGCCCTGTCCGAGGCCAGCACGCCCACCGAACAGTATCTCATGGGGATGCCGCATCTGGCCGAGAACCTGGAGGCCGGCCTTGAGGCGATGGGAATCGACGTGACCCGCGCCGAGGAGGATTTCCTCTGACCTTGAAGCAGTTTCAGAAAAGGTTGACAGGTTTTCCGGATCGGAATGGCGGTGTCCACCTTCAGAATTGCGGAAAAACAATGGCTTGAAGCCCGCGCTTTGTTCAATCAAAACACGAAAGCCTCCAGGCTCGGTGGCGGGTTCCGATGGTGGGTGATGACGGACTCGAACCGCCGACATCCTCGGTGTAAGCGAGGCGCTCTACCAGCTGAGCTAATCACCCCCGGCCGCCGTTCTAAGCCGTTCGGGCCCCGGGGGGCAAGTGTCCTGTCGTCGGACGGGTGGCGGCTCGGGTTTCACCGCGAATCCCCCGGCAGGTGCCACAGGGCGCAACGGAGGACAGCGGCCCCCCGCTGCCCGGCGACGCGTGACGCGCCCTGAGTCCGGGCAAGGGGGCAAGGGTGTGCCGACACTGCCCCGCCCCGTCCGTCCCGCGCGGAATTGCCCCTCGCACCCCGGGCGTGCTTTGCCTATAAGCGGGGGGCCATGATACCGGAGACCGCCATGCCCGCAGAGCTTTCGCCCATCGACAAGGCCAAGTTCGTCGCCGCCAGACGCGCGGTGGAGATGGTCGAGGACGGGATGAAACTGGGCATGGGCACCGGCTCGACCGCCGCCTGGATGGTGCGCTGCATCGCCGAACGGATGCGCGAGGAAGGGCTGCGGGTGACCGGCGTCCCCACCTCGTCGCGCACCGCGGAGCTGGCGCGGCAACTGGGCATCCCCGTCACCAGCCTGGACGAGGCGCGCTGGCTCGACCTGACCATCGACGGGGCCGACGAATTCGACGCCGACCTTGCGCTGATCAAGGGCGGTGGCGGGGCGCTGCTCCAGGAAAAGATCGTCGCCACCGCCTCGGACCGGATGATCGTGATCGCCGATGCGGCGAAGGAGGTGGCGCAGCTCGGCGCCTTCCCGCTGCCGGTCGAGGTGATCCCCTTCGGCTGGCAGACCACCAAGGCGCTGGTCGAGGAGACGCTGGTGGGTCTTGACGTCATGGGCCGCGACGTGACGCTGCGCATGAACGGCGACCGCGCCTTCGTCACCGACGAGGGCAACCACATCCTCGACCTGCACCTGGGCCGGATCGGCAATGCGCGCCAGCTTTCGCTGGTGATCAACCAGATCCCCGGCGTGGTCGAGAACGGGCTGTTCATTGACATCTGCGACGTCGTGGTGATCGGCCATGGCGACGGCAAGGTCGAGGTGCGCGACATCAACGAGGGCACGGCCGAGACCGGGCAGGTGGAGTTCGCGCCGACCGACAATATCTTCGCCGATCTCGGGGACTGAACGGATGGCCTTCGACCTTGACCTTTTCGTGATCGGCGGCGGCTCGGGCGGGGTGCGGGCGGCGCGGATCGCGGCGACAGAGGGCGCGCGGGTCGCGCTGGCCGAGGAATACCGCATGGGCGGCACCTGCGTCATCCGTGGCTGCGTGCCGAAAAAACTGATGGTCTTCGCCTCGACTTACGGCCGCGCGGTTCAGGATGCCCGGGCCTATGGCTGGGGCGCCGAACGCGGGGATTTCGACTGGCCCCGGTTCCGCACGGCGCTGGAGGCGGAGCTGGCGCGGCTGGAAGCCGCCTACCGGGGCACGCTGGCCAATGCGGGCGTGACGGTGCACGACAGCCGCGCGGTGATCGAGGACGCGCATACCGTGCGGCTGGCCGACGGCACGCGGATCGGCGCGAAACATATCCTTGTGGCAACCGGGGGGCGGCCCTTCGTGCCCGACCTGCCGGGGGCGGAACTGGCGCTCACCTCGAACGACATCTTCGGGCTGGACGCGCTGCCCGAGACCGCGCTTGTGGTGGGAGGGGGGTTCATCGCCTCGGAATTCGCCTGCATCCTCAACGGGCTGGGGGTTCGGGTCACGCAATACTATCGCGGCCCACAGATCCTGCGCGGCTTCGACGACGAGGCCCGCGGCCATGTCGCCGATGCCATGCGCGCGGGCGGGGTGGAGATCTGCCTGAATACCGACGTGACCGCGATGGAACGCGCCGGGGCAGGCGTGCGGGCGCATGACAACCACGGGCAGGCCCGCGACTTCGGGCTGGCGCTGTTCGCCACCGGGCGGATGCCGAATACCGAAGGGCTGGGGCTGGAGGCCCTGGGCCTGCACCTTGGAGAGCGCGGCGAAGTGGTGGTCGATGGCTACAGCCAGACCTCGGTGCCCTCGGTCTATGCGGTGGGCGACGTGACCGACCGGATCAACCTGACCCCGGTGGCGATCCGCGAGGGGCAGGCATTCGCCGAGACCGTGTTCGGCGGCCGCCCGGTGCAGGCCGACCATGAAACCGTCGCCTCGGCGGTCTTCACCCAGCCGGAACTGGGCACCGTGGGCCTGACCGAGGAAAGCGCCGCCGCGGCGGGGCCCGTCGAGGTATATTCGACCAGCTTCCGGCCGATGCAGTCGCTGTTCGCGGGGCGCGACGACCGGGTGCTGATGAAGCTGGTGGTCTGCCGCGACACGCGCAGGGTGCTGGGCTGTCACATCGTCGGCCCCGACGCGGGCGAGATGATCCAGCTTGCCGCGATCGCGGTGAAGATGGGGGCGACCAAGGAAGATTTCGACCGGACGGTGGCGGTTCATCCGACCATCGCCGAGGAACTGGTCACGATGAAGTCACCGACCCGCGTGACGGGATGAAAACGGTTGATTTTCGCGAAAAAGTGACCAGTTAGCAGGTCAACAGCAAGGGGAAACTCGATGGCAGGAAGCGGAGGACCCTGGGGCGGAGGCTCTGGTGGCGGAGATAGGGGCAATCGCGGCAGCGGCGGCAACGGCGACGGCCGCAAGCCCGGCGAAGGAACCCAGATCCCCGAGATCGACGAACTGATGAAAAAGGGGCAAGAGCAACTGCGTGTGCTGATGGGCGGGCGCGGCGGCGATGAGGGCGGTCGCGGCGGCGGTGGCGGCGGTGGCCGTGGCTCCGGCGGGCTCGGGCCGATCTTCACCAGGCAGGGGCTTTTGCTGGGCGCGGTGGCGGCGGTCGTGCTTTGGGGCATCGCTTCGGTCTATTCGGTCAGACCCGAGGAACGTTCGGTCGAACTATTCCTGGGCGAGTTCTCGACAATCGGCCAGCCGGGCCTCAACATCGCGCCCTGGCCGCTGGTCCGGGCCGAAATCGTGCAGGTGACGGGCGAGCGCACGACCGACATCGGCACCGGCCGTTCCGGGCCGATGGACAGCGGGCTGATGCTGACGCGCGACCAGAACATCGTCGATATCGAATTCCAGGTGGTGTGGAACGTCTCCGACCCGGCGCAGTTCCTGTTCAACCTGGCCGATCCCACCGACACGATCCGGGCGGTGTCGGAATCCGCGATGCGCGACATCATCGCGCGGTCGAAACTGTCGCCGATCCTCAACCGCGACCGGGGCGCCATCGCCGCCGACCTGCGACAGGCGGTTCAGGACACGCTCGACAGCTACGAATCGGGCATCAACGTGGTGCGGGTCAACTTCGACCGCGCCGACCCCCCGCGCGAGGTGATCGACAGCTTCCGCGAGGTGCAGGCCGCCCAACAGGAACGCGACCGGCTGGAGAAAGAGGCCGACGCCTACGCCAACCGCGTTCTGGCCGCCGCCCGCGGGGAAACCGCGCGGCTTCTGGAACAGGCCGAAGCCTACCGGGCCGAGGTGGTGAACAACGCGCAGGGTGAGGCAAGCCGTTTCGTCTCGGTCCACGAGGAATACGTGAAGGCGCCCGATGTCACCCGCAAGCGGATGTATCTGGAAACCATGGAAGTCGTCCTTGGCGGCATGAACAAGGTCATTCTCGACGGCGTGGCCGGCGGCGAGGTCGGCGGCGGTCAGGGCGTGGTGCCCTATCTGCCGCTCAATGAGCTGAGCCCGCGTCCCCAGGCCACCCAGGCAAGCGGAGGGATCAACTGATGACACGCGGAGCAATGATCCTTCCCATTCTCGTCGCACTGGTGGCGCTTGGGCTTTCGACGCTGTTCATCGTCGATGAACGCGAAAAGGTGCTGGTGCTGCAATTCGGCCAGGTCAAGCAGGTGCGCGAAGAGCCGGGTCTTGGCTTCAAGATCCCGCTGATCCAGGAGGTGGTGCGCTACGACGGCCGTATCCTCGGCCTGCCGACGCAGCCGCTTGAGGTGACGCCGCTCGACGACCGCCGACTGGTGGTCGATGCCTTCGCGCGCTGGCGCATCGTCGAACTGGTCGAGTTCCGCGAGGCCGTGGGCACCGAAGGCGTCCGGGCCGCGCAGGTCCGGCTGGAACGCATCCTGAACGCCGCGATCCGCGAAGTCCTGGGTTCGGTGCCGTCGAACGCGGTGCTGTCCGAGGACCGGACTTCGCTGATGAACCGGATCCGCGATCTGGCCCGGCGCGAGGCGCTGGCGCTGGGCGTCGATGTGATCGACGTGCGGCTGACCCGCACCGACCTGCCCGAACAGAACCTTGCCGCCACCTATGCAAGGATGCGGGCCGAGCGCGAGCGCGAGGCGGCGGACGAGATCGCCCGTGGTAACGAGGCCGCCCAGCGCGTGCGCGCCAGCGCCGACCGGACCGTGGTCGAACTGACCTCGGGCGCGCGGCGTCAGGCCGAGGTCATCCGTGGTGAGGCCGATGCGGAACGCAACGCGATCTACGCCGAAGCCTTCGGCCGCGACCCGGAGTTCTTCGCCTTCACCCGCTCGCTGACCTCTTACGAGCGGGCGCTTCAGGGCGGCAACTCGTCGATCGTGATGCAGCCCGACAGCGAGTTCTTCGACTATCTGCGTTCGGACAGCGGCACCTCGACCCCGGCGCGGGCCCCGGCGCAAGGCGCGGCTCCGGCCGCGCAATGACGGTCGTGATCCTGGCCCTCGGGCTGGTTCTGGTGGTGGAGGGGCTGGCGTTCGCGCTGGCCCCTTCGCGTCTCGAAGACATCGTGGCCATGATCGCCCGGATGCCGCGGGACACGCGGCGGATGATCGGGCTGGGGATGCTTGCCGCCGGGGTGGGGCTGGTCTGGATCGGCCGCGGCGCGCTGGGCTGAAGCCGCCCCGGCCCCCCGGAACGGGGGGAAAACGGTTCACATCGCTTTGAGGCGGCATCCAGACGATTGCAATGCGCCGGTCCGGCGTTAACTCTACCCCCGGAGAGACGCGCGGGGCCGCGACCCGGTTTGCGCCCCGCCTGATGAGAGGATTTCGCATGACAAGCAGCAGGGCTGTCACCCTTTCCCGCCCCGCACAGACCATGCCCTACCGGCAGATGGTCCTGACACTGGCGCTGGGGCTATTGCTGGTGCTCGCGCAGGTCATGGCGGCGGGCGCCCGGATGCCCGACACATTCGCCGATCTGGCCGAGCGCATCAGCCCGTCGGTCGTCAACATCACCACATCGACCACGGTCGCCGCACGCTCCGGCCCCTCGCCGCTGGTGCCCGAGGGCTCACCCTTCGAAGACTTCTTCCGCGACTTCATGGACCGGGGCGAGCGCGGCGACCCCGCCCCCCGGCGCGGTCAGGCGCTGGGTTCGGGCTTCGTGATCTCGGAAGACGGTTTCATCGTCACCAACAACCACGTGATCGAGGGGGCCGACGAGATCGAGGTGGAGTTCTTCTCGGGCGAACGGCTCAAGGCCGAGGTGGTGGGCACCGACCCGGACACCGATATCGCGCTTTTGAAGGTCGAAAGCGAAGACCCCCTGCCCTTCGTCGTCTTTGGCGACAGCGACGTGATGCGCGTGGGCGACTGGGTGGTGGCGATGGGCAACCCGCTGGGTCAGGGCTTTTCCGTCTCGGCCGGGATCGTCTCGGCCCGGGGCCGGACGCTGGCCGGTTCCTACGACAACTACCTGCAAACCGACGCGGCGATCAACCGCGGCAACTCCGGCGGGCCGCTGTTCAACATGACGGGCGAGGTGATCGGGGTGAATACCGCGATCCTGTCGCCCACCGGCGGCTCGATCGGGATCGGCTTCGCCATGGCCTCGAACGTGGTGACCAGGGTGGTCGATCAGCTGCGCGACTTCGGCGAGACCCGGCGCGGCTGGCTCGGGGTGCGGATCCAGGACGTGACCCCGGACGTGGCCGAGGCCATGAGCCTGCCGCGCGCCGCCGGGGCGCTGGTCACCGACGTTCCCGACGGTCCGGCCAAGGACGCGGGGCTTCTGTCGGGCGACGTGATCCTGTCCTTCGACGGCTCCGACGTCGCCGATACCCGCGATCTGGTCCGCCGGGTGGGCGATGCCGAGGTCGGCCGTTCGGTGCCGCTGGTGGTGCTGCGCGAGGGGGACGAACAGGTGATCGACGTGGTGCTGGGCCGGCGCGAGACCGCCGACTCCGACGCCCGTCGTCCCGCCGGGGCCGACCCGCAGGAACCCGCCACGCGCGAGCTTCTCGGCATGACGATCACCACGCTTTCGCCCGACCAGCGCGACCAGATGGGCCTGCCCTCCGGAACCGAGGGGCTGCTGGTGACCGAGGTGGACGAGGTGTCCGAAGCCTGGTCCAAGGGGATGCGCGCGGGCGACGTCATCACCGAGGCGGGCCAGCAGAAGGTGACGCAACCCTCGGACCTTTCCGACCGGATCGAAGAGGCCCGCGACGCCGGGCGGCGCTCGATCCTGCTCTTGATCCGCCGGGGCGGCGACCCGCTGTTCGTCGCGCTCTCGGTCGAGGAATAGCCACCCGGCCGGGCGGGCTCCCGCCCGGTCCGCCTCGCGGCCCCCGCACCCCGGGGGCCGCCTGTGTTCCGGCCCCCTTGCAACAGAGGCCAGCGGCCGACCGTCGTGCCAAAGACACGCCTCCGGCGTGACGGGTGGCCGCTGTCCGGCGGCGCAGGCCGCGCCGTGATTCCGGGCAAGGGGAAAGGGTGTTGCGGTTCCGCGCAGGTCCGCCGCCCCCTTCCTTTGCGGCAAGGCCGGGCGCATCGGGAATACCCGTGGTCCCCCCTTGCCCGCCGCGCCGCGCCGGGGTTACTGTGCCCCCATCCTTTGAAAACGGTGCTTCATGCTGATCGGCATCCTTCAGACCGGCCACGCGCCCGCGGAACTCGCGGGTGAGAGTGGCGACTATCCGGCGATGTTCTCGCGCCTGCTCGACGGGCACGGCTTCGTGTTCCGCGACTGGGCGGTGGTGGACATGGACTTTCCCGCCACCACCCGCGATGCCGACGGCTGGCTTATCACCGGCTCGCGCCACGGCACCTATGAGGACCACCCCTTCATCCCGCCCCTGGAGGATTTCATCCGCCGTGCCCATGACGACCGGGTGCCGCTGGTCGGCATCTGCTTCGGCCACCAGATCATCGCCCAGGCTCTGGGCGGGCGGGTCGAACGACATGCGGGCGGCTGGGCGGTCGGCCCCACGGAATACGATTTCGGCGGCGAGAAGCTGGTGCTGAACGCATGGCACCGCGATCAGGTGGTGGCCACCCCGCCCGGGGCCGAGGTGATCGGCACCAACCCCTTCTGCATCAACGCGGCCCTTGCCTATGGCGACCGGGCGCTGAGCGTGCAGGCCCATCCCGAGTTCAGCGACGATTTCATCGCCGGGCTGATGCGGACCCGGGGCAAGGGCGTGGTGCCCGACGATCTGATGGCGGGCGCGGCGGCACGGCTGGGCACGCGGCTTGACCACGGCAAGGTGGCCGAACGCATCGCCGGTTTCTTCCGCCAGTTGCGGCACCCGGCCGGGGATCAGGCCGCGACCACGGGCGAGGCAGACCATGACTGACCGCGACTGGACCGCGCAGCTTCCCGCCGCCGCGCAGGATTATATCGCCGGGCGCAGACTGGACGAGGTGGAATGCATCGTCCCCGACCTCGCCGGGGTGGCGCGGGGCAAGGCCATGCCCGCCTCCAAGTTCGGCCGTCAGGCCAAGTTCTACCTGCCCAACTCGATCTTCCTGCAAACCATCACCGGCGAATGGGCGGACAACCCCGAGGCCGCCTTCACCGAACCCGACATGATCCTGGTGCCGGACTTCACCACCGCCACCGCCGCCCCCTGGACCGCCGACATCACGCTTCAGGTGATCCACGATGCGGTCGATCAGCAGGGCGTGCCGGTGCCGGTCAGCCCGCGCAACGTGCTGCGCCGTATGGTGGAGCTTTACGCCGCCGAGGGCTGGCGCCCCATCATCGCCCCCGAGATGGAATTCTACCTCGTCGCCCGCAACACCGACCCGAACATGCCGGTCGAGCCGCCGATCGGCCGCACCGGCCGCCGTGCCGCCGCGAAACAGGCCTATTCCATGAGCGCGGTCGATGAATACGGCAAGGTGGTGGACGACATCTACGACTTCGCCGAGGCGCAGGGGTTCGAGATCGACGGCATCCTGCAAGAGGGCGGCGCCGGGCAGCTGGAAATCAACCTCCAGCACGGCGACCCGGTGGTGCTGGCCGACGAGATCTTCTATTTCAAGCGGCTGATCCGCGAGGCGGCGCTGCGGCACGACTGTTTCGCCACCTTCATGGCCAAGCCGATCGAGGGCGAGCCGGGCAGCGCCATGCACATCCACCATTCGGTGGTGGACATGGCGACCGGGCAGAACATCTTTTCCGCCCCGGACGGGTCCGAGACCCCGGCCTTCATGCATTTCATCGCCGGGCTTCAGAACCACCTGCCCGCCGCCATCGCGCTGCTTGCGCCCTATGTGAACAGCTACCGCCGCTACGTCCCCGACTTCGCCGCGCCGATCAACCTCGAATGGGGACGCGACAACCGCACGACAGGGCTGCGGGTGCCGATCTCGGACACCCGTTCCCGCCGGGTCGAGAACCGGCTGGCCGGGATGGATTGCAACCCCTATCTGGGCTTCGCCGCCAGCCTTGCCTGCGGCTATCTCGGCCTCAAGGAGGCGCGGATGCCCCGCGCCGAATTCCTGGGCGACGCCTATATGGGAGATGACGAACTGCCGCTGAACCTGGGCGATGCGCTGGACCTGCTGGCCGAGGATACCGCGCTGCGCGAGGCGTTGGGCACCTCGTTCTGTGGTGTTTACGAAGCGGTCAAGCGCAACGAATATACCGAGTTCCTTCAGGTCATCAGCCCGTGGGAGCGCGAACATCTGCTGCTGAACGTATGAACCTGTTGTTCGCGAACGACCGCGCGGGGGAATATCCGGCCTCGTATTACGCAGCGACCGCCATGCCGCTTGGTCCGTTTGCGCCGCTTGCGGGGGCGGTGCAGGCGGATGTCTGCGTCATCGGCGCGGGCTATACCGGGCTGTCGGCGGCGCTGCATCTGGCGCAGGCCGGGCTGTCGGTGGTGCTGCTGGAAGCACATCGGGTGGGCTTCGGCGCTTCGGGGCGGAACGGCGGGCAGGTGGGGTCGGGCCAGCGGCTGGATCAGGACGAGTTGGAACGGATCGCCGGGATCGACGATGCCCGCAGGCTCTGGGCACTGGCCGAGGAGGCGAAGGCGCTGGTAAAGACGCTGATCGCGGACCACGCCATGCCCTGCCCGCTCCGCCCCGGCGTGGCCCATGCCTGCCGGCACGATTCCGAGGTGCGCACGGCCCATGCCTATGCCGAGAAACTTTCCCGCGACTACGGCTACGACCTGATCGAGCCGCTCGACCGCGACGGCATAAGGGCGCTGATCGGCTCGGACGCTTACAAGGGCGGCGCGATCGACCGGGGCGCCAGGCATGTCCACCCGCTGAACTTCGCCAAGGGGCTGGCGCGGGCCGCCGCCGGGGCGGGCGCGGTGATCCACGAGCACAGCCACGTCACCCGGATCGACCACGGGCCACGCGCCACCGTCCATACCGAGAAGGGCAGCGTCAGCGCCGGGCATGTCGTCCTTGCCTGCAACGGCTACCTGGGCGGGCTGGAGCCGCAGGTGGCGGCCCGGGTGATGCCGATCAACAATTTCATCATCGCCACCGAACCCCTGGGCGGGCGGGCGACCGAAATCCTGTCCGAGCCGGTGGCGGTCGCGGATACGAGGTTCGTGGTCAATTACTGGCGGCTGTCGGAGGACGGGCGGCTGCTGTTCGGCGGCGGCGAAAGCTACGGCTATCGCTTTCCCGACATCGTCAGGACCGTGCGCAGGCCGATGTTGCAGGTCTATCCGCAGCTTGCCGATGCGCGGATCGACCATGCATGGGGCGGCACGCTGGCGATCACCATGAACCGGCTGCCCTGTTTCGCCCGGCCGCATCCCAACGTGCTTTCGGCCTCGGGCTATTCCGGGCACGGGGTGGCGATGGCCACCATGGCGGGCAAGGTGCTGGCCGAGGCCGTCGCGGGCCGGGCCGGGCGGTTCGACCTGATGGCAGGGCTGCCGGCAGCGCGGTTTCCGGGCGGCGGTGCGCTGCGCTGGCCGCTTCTGGTGCTGGCGATGACCTGGTATTCCCTGCGCGACCGGCTGGGCGTCTGAGAGACCGTCCGATAATTCTACTCCGACGGGCATCTGATCCCGGCAGCGCGGGGCCGCCGGGGACAGGTTCAGAGTTTCGACAGTTTCGCCTGCAACTCGGCCAGTTGCTTCTTGATCTGCGCCAGTTCGTCCTTGTCGCCGCCTTCCCCGGACTCCCCCTTCTCGTCCGGGGCGGTGGTGCCGGGCCAGTTGCCGCCCATCATGGTCTTGAGGAACGTCTCCTGCTGGCGTTTCATCGCCTCGAACCCGGGCATTCCGACCATGGGGTTCGGAAGGGTGCCAAGGTTCTCCATCATCTTCGACTGGCCGTCGCGCAGCATCTCGAAGGACATGGCAAGGAACTGCGGCACCACGCTGTTGACCTCGGTCGTGTAGCTGCGCACCAGGTCGGTAAGCACGTTGATCGGCAGCACCGATTCGCCCTTGGATTCATGTTCGGCGATGATCTGGAGCAGGTATTGCCGGGTCAGGTCGTCGCCCGACTTGAGGTCGATGATCTGCACCTCGCGCCCCTCGCGGATGAAACCCGCGATATCCTCAAGCGTGACGTAATCGCTGGTCTCGGTGTTGTAGAGGCGCCGACTGGCGTATCGCTTGACCAACAGCGGCTTGTCGGTATCGGCCATCGGCCTTCCTCCCGGATCATGTTGCACCTGCCGAAAAGCCTAGGCGAGCGCAGAAAAAAAAGAAAGCAATGTCTGTTGATCGTGCGGGCGGCTTTGCGACAGAGGGCGAAAGTTCCGCTCCGGACGCCCTGCCCCCTGCCGATCGACAGGCGCCGCCAAAAAGAAAGGGCGGGCATGAAGCCCGCCCCGTCCGCGTGGGGTTCCCATGGGAGGAGGGAGGAGCGGGAACCCCCGCGGCCGTTCCTTGCCGCTTATTTCGCGGCGGTCGCGGCTTTCTTCGCGGCCGTGGTCACGTCGGCAGTGGCTTTCTTCACCGCGGCGGTCGCGTCTTCCGAGATGTCCTTGCCGGCGGCAAGCATCAGTTCGACGGTTTCGATCTGCACTTTCTTCGCGACTTCGGCGAAGGCGGCCATGTTCTCGGCGGCCATTTCGGCAGCGGCCGAAGCGAAGTCGGTCGCGGCTTTCGAGTAGTCGGCCGGGTCGGTCTTGGCCTTGGAGGCATCGCCCAGGCGGGACAGGGTGTCCCGGGTCCACTTCGAGGTGATCTCGGTCGATTTCTCGGCGGCTTCGATGGCGACCTTGCTCATTTTCTCGGCAAGCGCGGCCTGGGTCTTGAAGGCTTCCTGCGCACCGGCGGTGTCAACCGGGAACGCGGCGAAGAAGTCCTGAACCGATTTGGTGAATTCGTTGGTCTTGGCCATGACATGTGTCTCCTGTGATCTGGTGCGGGCGCGTTTCTGCGTCTGCAACACAGATACACGCCGCAGCGCAGCATTTCAAGGGGGCAATGCCGCAGCGCAGCAAAAAAATGCCAAGGGCCGGAAAGCCGCCGGAAATTCAGACCTCGGGAACCGCCACCACATAGGTGCCGGGCGCCGGACACAGCACCGGGTTGGTCGAATCACCCGGAACCCGCGCCGCGACCTTCGCGCCCGAGCGTTTCGCCAGCCATTTGCCCCAGACCGGCCACCACGACGCCTTCTCGTAGGCCGCCGCCGCCTGCCACTCCTCGGGCGTCGTCAGCGGGGCATCGCTGGTGTAATGGCCGTATTTGCCCTTGGAGGGCGGGTTGACGATCCCGGCGATATGGCCCGATTCCGACAGGATGAAGGTCTTGTCCTTCGATCCGAACTGGCGGATGCCGTTGAACGACGCCTTCCACGCGGCGATATGGTCGGTCTCGCAGGCAACGGCGCAGACCGGCAGCCTGACATCGCCGATGCTCACCGGCTCGCCATCCACGGCAAAACCGTCCCGGGCAAAGCGGTCCTCCTGACACAGGCCGCGCAGATATTCCATCGCCATCTTCGCGGGCAGGTTGGTGCCGTCGCCGTTCCAGTAGAGCAGATCGAAGGCGGGCGGGGCCTCGCCCATCATGTAGCTGCGGATCGCGGGCTGATAGATCAGGTCGTTCGAACGCAGGAACGAGAAGGTCCGCGCCATGATCCGGCTGGGCAGATAGCCGCGCGCCTCGACCTCGCGTTCGATCCCGTCCACGAAATCGTCGGTCAGGAAGGGCGCGAACTCGCCCTGATCGGAAAAATCGGTCAGCGTAGTGAAGAAGGTGGCGGACTTGACCGAGCTGTCGCCGCGCTTCTGCATCATGGCCAGCGTGAGCGCCAGCGTGGTGCCCGCGATGCAATAGCCCACCGCGTTCACCTTGTCTTCGCCGGTGATGCGGCGCACCTCGTCGATGGCGGCGAGGTAGCCTTCCTGGATATAGTCGTCGATGCCGGTGTCGCGGTAGCTGGCGTCGGGGTTCACCCAGCTTACCACGAACAGGGTGAAGCCCTGATCGACGATCCACTTGATCAGGCTGTTCTGCGGCTTGAGGTCGAGGATATAGAACTTGTTGATCCATGGCGGAAAGATCAGCAGCGGGGTGCGGTGCACCTTTTCGGTGGTCGGCGCATACTGGATCAGTTCCAGCATCCGGTTGCGGAACACCACCGAACCCTCGGTCGCGCCGATGTTGCCGCCCACGCGGAAGGCGCCGGGGTCGGAAAGCGTCACCAGCAATTCGCCGTCATTGGCCTCGATATCGCGCACGAGGTTTTCCAGCCCCCTGACCAGCGATTCGCCCTCGGTCTCGACCGCGCGTTCCAGCGCATCGGGGTTGGTGCCGAAGAAATTGGTCGGCGCCATCATGTCCACGATCTGCCGCGAGAAATATTCGATCCGCTGACGGTCCTTCGGGTCAAGCCCGTCAAGCCCCGCCACCGCCTGGCCGATCGCCTCGGCATTGCGCAGGTATTGCTGTTTGAGCAGGCTGAAATAGGGGTGGCTGTCCCACAGCGGGTTTGCAAAGCGCCGGTCCTTCGGCCCGTTTCCGGCCGGGACGGACAGCTTGCCCTGCGCCAGCGCCTGTTGCACCTCGGCATAATGCTGCAACGTCTTGCCCCAGTAGGCGACCTGCTGTTCCACCAGCTTTGCGGGGTTCGTCATCATTTCGGACATATAGGCGGCGGCGGCCTTGGCGAAGACATCGGGGCCGGGTGCGGACAGCGCCGGGTCGGCCACCCCGCGCTGCGACAGGGCCGCGACCATCCGCTGGGTCAGTTCCTCGATCCGGGCCAGATTGGCCGCCAGACGGTCGGAGGACGCACCTTCTTCGCGATCACTTGTTGCCATGATGATTTTTCCCCCCTAGTTTGCTTTCGCAGCATAACGTCGCCTGACTTGGGGGGGAAGCGACGCAAGCGCCGGGGTCCCTCCCGGGTTATGGAGACGCGATGAAGTATATGGTGACCTACGACCTGATGGAAAGTGCGCGCAACACCAACGAGTGGCTGGGCGCATCGGCACGGGCGCTTGCCTCCTACCCGATATTCGGGCTGGTGCCGCATCCGATGTTCAAGGTGATGTCCGCCTGGGGCCGGGTGACCGAGCGCAGTTTCGCGCGCATGGTCATCAAGCCCGACTGGGGCGTGCGCACCGTGGTGGGCGACGACGGGCGCGATCATCTGGTCAGCATGGAAACCATCGTGTCCCGCCCCTTCGGCGATCTTGTCCAGTTCAGCGTCGCGAACCGCCCGCCCAAGCCGCGCCGGGTTCTGCTGGTCGCGCCGATGTCGGGGCATTATGCCACGCTTCTGCGTTCCACCGCCGCCAGCCTGCTGCCGGATTGCGAAGTCTTTGTGACCGACTGGCACAATGCCCGTGACATTCCGGTTTCGGCGGGCAAGTTCGACGTCGAGGACTATACGCTCTACCTCGTCGATTTCATGCGTGCGCTGGGGCCGGATACCCATGTGGTCGCGGTCTGCCAGCCGGTGCCGCTGGCGCTGGCCGCCACCGCCTATCTTGCGGATGAGGAACCCGCCGCCCAGCCGCGCAGCCTGACGCTGATCGGCGGGCCGGTCGATCCGGACGCCACGCCCACCGAGGTGACCGACTTCGGCCGCCGGGTGACGATGGGCCAGCTGGAACACCTGGCGATTCAGCGGGTCGGGTTCAAATATGCGGGCGCCGGGCGGATGGTCTATCCGGGTCTTCTGCAACTGGCCTCTTTCATGTCCATGAACGCCGAGCGTCACAGCAAGGCATTCGCCGACAAGATCACCGCCGCCGCCAAGGGCGAGGACCGCGAGCGCGACTCGCACAACCGGTTCTATGACGAATATCTCTCGGTGATGGACATGACGGCCGAGTTCTACCTTTCGACGGTCGAACGTATCTTCAAGGAGCGCGAGATCGCGCGCAACGATTTCGTCGTGGCGGGCAAGCAGGTCGATATGGGCGCCATCACCCGGGTCGCGGTCATGACGGTCGAGGGCGCGAACGACGACATATCCGCCCCCGGCCAGTGCAGCGCGGCGCTGGGGCTTTGCACCGGGGTGCCCGACAGCATGAAGGCCACCCATATCGAGCCCGGCGCCGGGCATTACGGCATCTTCGCCGGGCGAAGCTGGCGCAACAACATCCGCCCGCTGGTGCTCGACTTCATCGACGCCAATTCCGGCAGCACCCGCCGGGGCGGCAAACGGGGCAGGCTGAAGGCGGTCTGAAAACGGTCTCAAGGCGGGGGCGGGGGCGGACCCGCTCAGGCGCGGGCAATCAGCCAGTCAAGCGCGCGCGCGGGCAGAAGCCTGCGCGCCACCCCCATCACCCGCGACGGCGTGGTGACGTGGTAGCGCACCCGGGGCCGCGGGCTTTCCAGCGCATGGACCAGGCTGCGCGTCACCGCCGAGGGCGGCAGTTCGAACCTGTCCGGCCCCCGGCTTCCGTAAAGCCGTTTCAGCAGGACCGTGCGATACTGTTCCGCCCGGGGCGAGTTCTCCCAGTCGATCCAGCGTTCGAAATGCGGCACCGAATTCGCGCGGATACGCGAGGTGATGGGCCCCGGCTCGATCAGGATCACCTTGATCGGCGTGTCGCGCATCTCGATCCGCAGCACGTCGGTCAGCCCTTCCAGCGCGTATTTGCTGGCGACATAGGCACCGCGCCAGCGCATCGGCACCAGCCCCAGCACCGAGGAGCAATTGACGATCCGCCCGCCGCCCTGCGCCCGCATGATCGGGATCACCTGCCGGGTCAGGTCATGCCAGCCGAACAGGTTGACCTCGAACAGCGCCCGCAGCGCATCGGCGGGCAGATCCTCGGCCGCGCCGGGAATCGCATAGGCGCCGTTGTTGTAAAGCGCGTCGAGCCGGGGCGCGCGGGCCTGCGCCTCGGCCACGGCCGCACGGATGCTTTCCGGGTCGGAATAGTCGAGCGGAAAGCTTTCCAGCCCCTCGGCCCGCAGCCGCGCGCAATCCTCGGGCTTGCGACAGGTGGCGAAGACCCGCCAGCCGCGGGCGGCAAGCCCCTTCGCGGCGTCATGGCCGATGCCCGAGGAACAGCCGGTCATCAGCACCGTGCGCGGGGCGCCCCCGGCGGGATCGGATTCAGTCATTGCGAAAGGTCATGGTGGAGTCTGTGTTGCCTATGGATCGGTAGGGGACAGCGTGTCTGGAGCGCAATTTTCGCCCGGTATCAAGGCGCGTAAGCGCCGCCGGGCAGCGGCCGACCGCCCCTATGGGCGGCCGCTCCTGCAATGTTGCGGCATGCTCAAGGCGAGGGGTATTCGGCACCATAAACTGCCAGACCACCACTGTTGCAGCGGCCCCCCGCGGTCGGCCGCTGCCCTCTGTTGCGCAGTATATTTGCGCCGTTCGGCAAAGCCGACCAACACGCAAGGCAGACACCGCCAAGGTCATCGCGAAAGATCAGTCCGCCGGGCGCAACAGCCGGGCGGCGACCCAGCCTTCCACCCCGTCGCCCTCGATGACGATCCGGACCCAGCCGGACGGGTCTTCGGCGACGACCCGCACCTGCTCACCCTCGCTCAGCCGTCCGATCACCCCGAACCCGGTCGAGGGCCCGTCACGGACATTCAGCGCCTCGGTGGCGACGGTGCGGATGTCGATGGGGTCCGGCTCCGGCACGGCGGCGACTTCGGGCGCGGGCGTTTCGGCGGGCACGGCGGCGGGCATTTCGGTCGGCACGACCTCTGCCACCGCCTCGGGGGCCGGGGCGCTGACCGGCACCGCCCCGGCCACGGCGACAGGTTCCGGGGCAGGCACGGGTTCGGCGGCGGATATCGCCACGGCTTGCACGGGCGCGGACTGTGCGGGCGCCGGGGCCTCGGCCACAGCCGCAGGCACCACATCAGACTCCGGCAGAAGCCCGGCGCGGCGGGCGTCGTCGTCGGCTCCCTCCATGGTCCCCCAGATCACCAGCACCAACGCGGCCAGATACAACGTCAAACGCATCACTCATCCCTTCGCATCCCATCGCGTTTTCCATCATATCACCCGAATCGCGCCGGGGGAAAACGGTAAATCCCCCCTTGCCCGGCGATTTCCGGCTGGACCGGCGCGCGGACGCGGCTTACATCCGGGACCATGACCGACACCCCCGACACCCCGTCCCCCCCGGAAGAGGCGCTTCTGTCCGAACCGCTCGCCCGCGCGATCGGGACGCGCTACCTGCAATACGCGCTTTCGACGATCATGCACCGGGCGCTTCCCGACGCGCGCGACGGGCTGAAGCCGGTGCATCGCCGCATCCTCTACGCGATGCGTGAATTGCGGCTGACCTCGGACGGGGGGTTCCGCAAGTCGGCCAAGATCTCGGGCGACGTGATGGGCAACTACCACCCGCATGGCGACACGGCGATCTACGATGCCATGGCGCGGCTGGCACAGGATTTCAACGTCCGCTACCCGCTGGTCGACGGGCAGGGGAACTTCGGCAATATCGACGGCGACAACCCGGCCGCCAGCCGCTACACCGAGGCAAGGCTGACCGCAGCAGCCGAGGCGCTGATGGAGGGGCTGGCCGAGAACGCCGTCGATTTCCGCGCCAATTACGACGGCACGCTGGAAGAACCCGTCGTGCTGCCCGCGGCCTTCCCCAACCTGCTCGCCAACGGCTCATCCGGGATCGCGGTCGGCATGGCGACCAACATCCCGCCCCACAACATCGGTGAACTGGTCGGGGCCTGCCTCGCGCTGATCGCCGAGCCGGACACCTCCGACGAGGCGCTGGTCGCGCTGGTGCCCGGCCCCGACTTCCCCACCGGCGGCGTGGTGGTGGAGCCGCGCGAAAACATCGTCGAGGCGTACCGGACGGGCCGCGGCAGCTTCCGCCTGCGCGCCCGCTGGCAGGTCGAGGATCTGGGCCGGGGCACCTGGCAGATCGTGGTCACCGAAATTCCCTATCAGGTGCAGAAGTCGAAGCTGATCGAGAAGCTCGCGGAACTGATCCAGACCCGCAAGGTGCCGATCCTTGCCGATGTGCGCGACGAATCCGCCGACGACGTGCGCATCGTGCTGGAACCCCGCTCGCGGACCGTGGCGCCCGAAGTGCTGATGGCGCAGCTGTTCCGCAACTCGGAACTGGAAATCCGGTTCTCGCTCAACATGAACGTGCTGATCGACGGGCGCACGCCCAGGGTCTGCTCGATGAAGGAGGTGCTGCGGGCCTTCCTCGACCACCGGCGCGAGGTGCTGATCCGCCGGTCGCAGCACCGGATGGAGAAGATCGACCACCGGCTTGAGGTGCTGGAAGGGCTGATCGTCGCCTTCCTCAACCTCGACCGGGTGATCGACATCATCCGTTACGACAACGACCCCCGCGCCGCGCTGATGCGCGAGGACTGGGGCCGCGCCCATGTCCGCGCCACCTCGGAACGCGACTATGCGCCGCCCGCACCGTCGGAGGAGCACAGCCTGACCCATGTGCAGGCCGAGGCGATCCTGAACATGCGGCTGCGGTCCCTGCGGCGGCTGGAAGAGATCGAGCTGCGCCGGGAGCACGATGCGCTGCTGGAGGAGCGGGCCGGGCTGGAGGATCTGCTGGCCTCGCCCCGGCTGCAATGGAAGCGCATTGCCGAACAGTTGCGCGAAACCCGGGCGCAGTTCGGCCCCGACAGCCCCGGCGGCGCCCGGCGCACCGGCTTTGCCGAGGCGGGCGAGGTCGAGGAGGTGCCGATCGAGGCGATGATCGACCGCGAGCCGATCACCGTGGTCTGTTCTCGCATGGGCTGGATCCGGGCGATGAAGGGGCATATCGCGCTGGATCAGGAGATGAAATTCAAGGACGGCGACGGGCCGCGCTTCATCTTCCACGCCGAGACCACCGACCGCATCCTGCTGTTCGGCGCCAATGGCCGGTTCTACACGCTGCTGGGTGCGAACCTGCCCGGCGGCCGCGGCATGGGCGAGCCGGTGCGGCTGATGGTCGATCTGCCGAACGAGACCGGGATCACCGACCTGATGATCCACCGCACCGGGGAACGCTTTCTGGTGGCCTCCGAGGCGGGCGACGGTTTCATCGTGTCCGCCGACGAGGTGGTGGCCCAGACCCGGGCCGGGAAAGGCGTGCTGAGCCTGCGCGACGGCACGAAGGCCGCACTCTGCCGCGTGGTGCGCGGCGATCATGTCGCGGTGGTAGGGGAAAATCGCAAACTTCTGGTTTTTCCGCTCGATGAACTGCCGGAAATGGCACGCGGCAAGGGGGTCAGGTTGCAGAAATACAAGGACGGCGGGCTGTCCGACGCGGCGACGATCACGCTGGCCGAGGGCCTGTCGTGGAAAGACCCGGCCGGGCGGACCCGGACCGAGACCGACCTGTCGGAATGGCTTGCGAAACGCGCCTCGGCCGGGCGGATGGCGCCACGCGGCTTCCCCCGCGACAACCGCTTCACCTGAAGCCGCACGCGGGCCGGAAAGCGCCGGGGGCTTCGCGCCCCCGGACCCCCGCGGGATATTTCGATCACGGTGAAGGGGCAGAAGCGCGATTCTCTCCTTCTTCTGTCTGAAAACATCCCCGCCGGAGGCTTCGCCGGGAGACGCAATTCTTCCAGTGGATGAATTGCCCCGGCGGAGGCGGCGTCTCGGGAACCTTCCGGTGGAAAGTTCCAGCCGCGACCGGGCGCCCCGTGGGCACCCCGGAGGCCAACCCTCCGCTTGCGGAACGTCGGCGGACTTCCTTCATCCCCGGCCTTCAGCACCGCGCCCTTCCCTTCCCTGCACCGGCTCCGCCGTCAGCCAGACTCCGCCCTCGGGGCGCAGGGTCAGGATCATCACCGGCTTCGGGCCCCGCCCCGCGACCGGGGCAAAGCGGAACCGGGCGAGCAGGGTGGCGAGGATCACCACCGCCTCCTGCATGGCGAAGCTTGCGCCGATGCAGATGCGCGGCCCGTCGCCGAAGGGGATATGCGCGTAGCGGTCGGCCGGGGGCGATTCGAACCGGGCGGGGTCGAAGCGGTCGGGTTCCCGCCACAGCGCATGATGCCGGTGGACCGCATAGATCGGCAGGATGACGGTATCGCCACGGCGGATCTCGCGGCCGCAAAGCTCATCGTCCGCCCGGGCGGTGCGCGACAGGAAGGCCGCGGGCGGGTAGAGCCGCAGCGTCTCATCGACGATCCGGCGGATCAGCGGCAGGCGGGCCACGTCCCCGGCCTCGGCCGCGCGGCCGCCCAGCACCGCGCGCGCCTCGTCCCGCGCCGCCGCCTGCACGCCCGGATCGAAGGCGCAGAGATAGAGCGCCCAGCCCAGCGTCAGCGCCGTCGTCTCGTGCCCGGCGACGATGAAGGTCAGCAGGTTGTCGCGCAACTCCGCCGTGGTCATGCGGCGGCCCGACTTCGGATCCTCGCCCGCGATCAGCAGGTCGAGCAGGTCGGGCACCCCCGGCGCCCCCTCGCGCCGGCGCCGCTCGATGGCCGCGTCCGCCACCCCCTTCATCTCGCGCAGCGCGGGGCCGGCCCGCAGCCGCGCCGGGCGCGGCACCCATCCCGGCAGGCCGAGGATATCGAGCAGCGAGACCTTGGCAGTCTGGGCGATATAGCCCTCGATCGCCCGATGCACCGCCGCGCGGTCGAACCCCTCGCCGCCCGAAAAGGTCACGTCCGAGATCACCTCGAAGGTCGCGGTCACCATCTCGTGGAACGCATCCACCGGCCGGCCCGCCGTCGCGCCGATCCGGTCCGCCGCCCGCTCCGCCGCCGCGGTCATCACCGGCCCCAGCGCCGCCACGTTGCGCTGCGAGAACACCGGCGCCGCGGTCCGCCGTTGCCACAACCATTCGTCACCCTCGGCGATGAACAGGCTCTGCCCGATCGCCGGGCCGAGGATCAGCCTCGTCACCTCGGACTTCGGGTAGTCCTGCACCCGGTCGCGCAACACGCGCCTGAGCGCGCCCGGCTCCATCACCATGTGCCAGCGCAGCCCGGTAACGCCCGAGACCATCCAGGCCCGCGTCGCCATCTCGGGGATCAGTTCAAGCACGTTGCGCCGCGCCGCCCGCAACGTGCCGAACACCCCGAGCGGCCGCGTGGCCAGCGGCACCCGGACGGGAATCGCCTGCGCCATCCGTCCCTCCCCTTTCGCAACGGATATAGGCCGGGACGCGGCCGCCGCCCACCCCCCGCCCTGACGTTGCACGGCCCGCGCGGCCGGGCTATGCAGGGCGGATGCTGCCACGGAGCCCCGCGATGATCCCGACCCCCGCCCGCCGCGCCGCCCTGCTTGCGGGGGTGCTTGCGCTGGCCGCCTGCACCGATGCGACCCTGCGCGAAGACCCGCCGGAGCTGCTGTCGGACATGCGGCTCGGCCATGTCGTGGTGGTGGCGGAGAACGCCCAGAAGGTGCCGATTTCGCGCGATGCCACGCCCGATGAGTGGAAGGAGGCGATGACCGCCGCGCTCAGGGAACGGTTCGGCCGGACCGAGGGCACGCGGCTTTACCATCTCGGGGTCAATATCGACGGCTATGCGCTTGCGCCGCCGGGGATTCCGGTGGTGGCGGCACCGAAGTCGGTGCTGGTGATCTCGGCCAATGTCTGGGAGGACGCGAGGGGCGACGAACGGCTCAACCCCGAGGCGCGGCAACTGACGATCTTCGAGGGCATCTCCGGCGAGACGGTGATCGGTTCGGGGCTTACCCGCGGCAAGGCGGCGCAGATGCGGACGCTCTCGCGCAATGCCGCGCGGGCGGTCGAAAACTGGCTGGTCGAGAACCCCGACTGGTTCGCCCCGCAGGACGGCGGGGAGGACGGGGGTGCCGAAGAAGCGGCCGGGGTGGCGAAAGCCAACTGACGCTTGATTTCTCCCGCTTCGGGCGATAGATGGCCCCCGGTGTTGAAACGGGCCCGGCCACCATCCGGCGGGGCCCCCTAATCTCGGGACGCCCGCGACATGGCAAAGGCAAAGTTTGAACGCAACAAACCGCACGTGAACATCGGCACGATCGGCCATGTTGACCACGGCAAGACGACGCTGACGGCGGCGATCACCAAGTATTTCGGCGACTTCAAGGGCTATGACCAGATCGACGGGGCGCCCGAGGAAAAGGCGCGCGGGATCACGATCTCGACCAGCCATGTGGAATACGAAACCGACGCGCGGCACTACGCCCATGTCGATTGCCCGGGCCACGCCGACTACGTGAAGAACATGATCACGGGTGCGGCGCAGATGGACGGCGCCATCCTGGTGGTGAACGCCGCCGACGGCCCGATGCCGCAAACGCGCGAGCACATCCTGCTGGGCCGCCAGGTCGGCATCCCCTACATGGTCGTCTTCATGAACAAGGTCGACCAGGTGGACGACGAGGAACTGCTGGAACTGGTCGAGATGGAAGTGCGCGAGCTGCTGTCCTCCTACGACTATCCGGGCGACGACATTCCGATCATCAAGGGCTCGGCCCTTGCCGCGCTGGAAGGCCGCGATCCGGAGATCGGCGAGAACTCGATCAAGGCGCTGCTCGCGGCGGTTGACGAATACATCCCGACGCCGGAACGCGCGGTCGACCTGCCGTTCCTGATGCCGATCGAGGACGTGTTCTCGATCTCGGGCCGGGGCACGGTGGTGACCGGCCGGGTCGAGCGTGGCGCGATCAACGTCGGCGACGAGGTGGAGATCGTCGGCATCCGCGACACCCGCAAGTCGGTCTGCACCGGGGTCGAGATGTTCCGCAAGCTCCTGGACCGCGGCGAGGCGGGCGACAACATCGGCGCGCTCTTGCGCGGCGTGGACCGCGACGGGGTGGAGCGCGGGCAGGTGCTGTGCAAGCCCGGCTCGGTCAAGCCGCACACCAAGTTCGAGGCCGAGGCCTATATCCTGACCAAGGAGGAAGGCGGGCGCCACACGCCGTTCTTCGCCAACTACCGCCCGCAGTTCTACTTCCGCACGACGGACGTGACCGGGAC
>Ga0172382_10002545_pt1 | contig 30234 bp, 31 predicted proteins | sample Leawel138RmetaG_FD_122245 | JGI IMG/M metagenome (GOLD analysis project Ga0172382, IMG submission 122245) | Leachate microbial communities from a municipal landfill in Southern Ontario, Canada - Leachate well 138R metaG | ecosystem: Engineered > Solid waste > Landfill > Unclassified | place...
GCGGCGTGCGACTTCGCTGGCCACACGGCCCAGGACCTTGCCCCGGGCATCGATCACAAACCAGTCACGCCGGACTTCATGCGGCTTGGCCACAAAGGTCTTCATGATGGTGTTCCTGAATGAGATATGAGATGAAATTTTCTTGAGGCCCCCAGAACCGTGCGCAAGCTGCTTCTGTACAGCACCCTTCTGGAAACCTGCCCCGCCTGGCCAAGACATTGTGATGGGGCCCATGACGCACCCCCTGCCCGTACCGGGTAGGCATTAAAAGAAAATCCGCCCATCATACCTGATTGGGCGGATGAAATCAAAGCATGGGGCCTGGGTGGCAAAGCCCATGCGCACAGCAGGCACCCGCCCCGGCGCACCGGGGCCCGGCCTGTTCCGGCTACCTGTTCTGCTTGGCCAGCACCGCGCCCAGATAGTTTTCGAACACGCCTTCGCCTACGCGGAACCAGGGCACCAGATTGTCGCGATACCCCATGTAGTCGTCGTAGATTTTCTTGAAGCCCGCGTCGTTGTCGCAGAATTCTTTATAGACCGCGTTCGAGGCTTCGTAGCAGGCATCGAGCACCGCCCTGGGGAAGCTCTTGAGCACGGCGCCCCCGGCGATGAGGCGGCGCAGGGCCTCGGGGTTGTAGTTGTCGTAGTATTCGACCAGGTGGTTGGAGGCCGCGCGCGAACAGACCTCGATTGCCGACTGGTAGGCCTTGGGCAGTTCGGCGAACGCCTGGTCGTTGACGTATAGCGAGACCTGGGCGGCGCCTTCCCACCAGCCAGGATAGTAGTAATACTTGGCGACTTTGTTGAAGCCCAGCTTTTCGTCGTCGACCGGACCGACGAATTCGACGGCATCGAGTGCCCCTTTTTCGAGGGCGGGATAGATGTCGCCCGTGGCCAGCTGCTGCGGAATGACCCCCAGCCGGGACATGACTTCGCCGGCAAACCCGGCCGTACGCATGGTCAGGCCCTTGAGGTCTTCGACCGAATTGATTTCTTTGCGATACCAGCCGCCCATTTGCGCCCCGGTATTGCCAAAGGGAAAGTTGATGATGCCCAGGGGCGCGAAGAGTTCGCGCATGAGGCTCAGACCATTGCCTTCGCGGAACCAGGCGTTCATTTGCCGTACGGTGAGCCCCCAGGGCACGGCGGTATCAAAGCAGAAGGACGGATTCTTGCCATAGTAATAATACGAGGCGGTCTGGCCGCACTCGACCGTGCGATTGCCCACGGCATCCATGACCCCGAAGCCGGGCACCAGCTCGCCCGCCGGGTACAGGCGGATGTTGAACTGGCCGTCTGTAACGTCCTTGACCATATCGCAAAACAGCTGGGCCGTGGAAAACAGGGCTGGCGTGGCGGTATTGTAGGTGGACGTGAATTTCCAGTTGATGGATGGATTGGACTGGGCGATGGCGGGTGCCGCCACGGCGGCAGTCCCTGCGACGGCACCTAAGCCGGCCTTTTTGAGGAACGCGCGACGCTGCATGATGTGGATCTCCGTTGTTTTATGTGAATTATGCTGTGCAACCCTGCAGATATTACACTGCTCGATACCGTACGCCCAGTCCTGCAGGGTATGGGTGGGCCGGGCCCGGCCGGCCGCTACAAACCGGCCACCGCCATGTGGTCGATCAGTACCGAACCGCTGGCCTTGGCACCGCGCCGGTGGACATCGGCGCCAACGGCCACGATGTTCCTGAACATGTCGGCCAGATTGCCGGCAATGGTGATTTCCTGCACGGGATGGCGGATGACGCCGCCCTGCACCCAATAGCCGAACGCCCCGCGCGAATAGTCGCCCGTGACGTAGTTGACCCCTTGGCCGATGAGTTCGGTCACCAGCAGGCCGGTGTCCAGGGCACGCAGCATGGCCTGGAAATCATCGCTGGCACGCGTCTGGCGGGAGCGCAGGACCAGGTTGTGCGAGCCCCCGGCATTGCCGGTGCACGGCAAGCCCAGCTTGCGCGCCGTATACGTGGACAGGAAATACCCGTTGAGCACGCCGGCCTCGACCACCTGGCGCGCCTGCGTGCGCACCCCTTCGGCATCGAACGGGCTGCTGCCCAGCGCACAGGGGATGTATGGGTTTTCGACCACATCCAGGTGCCCGGCCAGGACCGGCTGCCCCAGGGCATCGAGCAGGAAGCTGGCCTTGCGATACAGTGCGCCGCCACTGGCGGCCTGGACCAGGGCCCCCAGCAGGCCCACGGCAAGGGGCGCCTCGAACAGCACGGGATACTGCCCCGTCTTGATGGGAACGGCGCCCAGGCGCGCCAGCGTGCGTTCGGCCGCATAGCGCCCGATCTGGCCCGGGGCCGCCAGCGCGGCCGGATCGCGCGCCGTACTGTACCAGTAGTCGCGCTGCATGCCGTCGCCCTCGCCGGCGATCGGCGACACCGAGATGCTATGGCGCGAGTACGGATACCCCCCCAGAAACCCCCGGGTGTTGCCCAGTACGAAATGGCCTTCCTGGGTGTCGACCGCCGCCCCTTCGGTGTTGCGGATGTCCGGGCTCACGGCCAGCGCGGCGCGTTCGGCGCGCATGGCCAGGCGCGCCGCCGCCCGGGGATCGATCGCCCACGGATGATGCAGCTCGAGTTCGGGGTAGTGGCGCGCCAGGGTGTCTTCGTCTGGCAGGCCGGCGGCGGCGTCCTCGGCCGTGTGGCGGGCAATGTGCAGCGCGGCCTCGACCGTGCGCTGCAAGGCCGCGGACGAGAAGTCCGACGTACTGGCCGAGCCGCGCCGCTGCCCTTGGAATACGGTCAGTGACAAGGCGCGGTCGCGGCTTTGCTCGATGGTTTCGAGCGCCCCCTGACGCACGCCGACCGACAGGCCGCGGCTTTCGGAGATCTCGGCCGCGGCATCGCTGGCGCCCGCCTGGCGGGCCCGCTGCAGGGCGTCTGTGACCAGTTCGCGAAAGCGCGCTTGCTGGGCCGGAATATCGAGAAAATCGGGGTCGGTTTCTTGCATGCGTGATCTGCCCGGGACGGGACGGTTATGATAGTCGATTCATCACCATTTTATGACGTCTGCATGCCCGAGCTGCCGTATCCCCCCGATGCCGACCTCGATCCAGCGACGCAACCACCCAGCAAATCGCAGGTCAAGCGCGATATGCACGCGCTGCTCGACCTGGGCCGCGAGCTGATTGCACTGCCGGCCAGCCGCCTGGACGAACTGCCCCTGGGTGATCGCCTGCGCGACGCCATCGACCTGGCGCAACGCATCCACAGCCGTGAAGGCCTGCGGCGCCAGGTGCATTACGTGGGCAAACTGATGCGCAAGGCCGATGCCGAAGCGCTGCGCACGCAGCTCGCCCTGTGGCGCCAGGGGGCCGACCGGCAGACCCTGGCCCTGCATCGGCTCGAGACCCTGCGCGACGAGCTGCTCGAGCACGATGACGCTCTCACCACCCTGCTGGGTCGATACCCGGGCCTGGACGTCCAGGCCTTGCGCACCCGGATCCGCGCCGCGCGCCAGGAAGCGCGCGACAACGCACAACGGCCCGCGGGCCAGGAACCCGCCCGCAAGCACTACCGGGCCTTGTTCCAGCAACTGAAAACCCTGGATTTGCAGGATGATCCCAACCATGTCTGATTCACTCGAAACCATAGAGCACACCACGGGCGAAAACCCCACCCATGCCATCATCTGGCTGCACGGTCTGGGCGCCGACGGCCACGACTTCGAACCCGTGGTCCCAGAGCTGGCCCACCCGGGCCTGCCCCCTTTGCGCTTCGTCTTTCCGCATGCGCCGATACGGCCCGTCACCCTGAATGGCGGCATGCCCATGCGCGCCTGGTACGACCTCTACGGCCTGGCACGCGACATGCGCGAAGACGTCGATGGCATCAAGGCGGCGCGCCAGGCCATCGGCGGGCTGATCGCCCGCGAGGGCGAACGCGGCATCCCGCCCGAGCGCATCGTGCTGGCCGGCTTTTCGCAAGGCTGCGCCCTGGCGCTGTACACGGGGCTGCGTTTCGAAGACCGCCTGGCCGGCCTGATCGGCTTGTCAGGGTACCTGCCCCTGCGCAACACCACGGCCGCCGAACGCCATCCGGCCAATGCCGAAACCCCGGTATTCATGGCCCACGGGCTGCATGATCCGGTGGTCGCCCTCGCCTACGCCGAAACCAGCCATCATCTGCTGTCCGACCTGGGCCAGCCCATCGAATGGCATACGTACCCCATGCCACACGGCCTGCATCCGCAAGAGCTGGTCGACATCCAGGCCTTTCTGCTGCGCGTGCTGGCCCCCTGAAAACCCCGGCCCGGGCCGGCCCGGGCTCAGGCGCCCAGCCGCATCCACAGCCTGCGCATGGCGGCATCGTCCGGGTCGGGATCGTTGCGCAGGCCCAGAAACGTCATCAGGCCCAGCATGGGCCGGTTGGTCGCCAGCACCAGGCCTTCGATGTAGTCCAGGCCCTGTTGACGCGCCAGGCCGATCAGGCTGCGCATGAGTTCGGCGCCCAAACCCCGACGCTGCCAGGCATCGGCGATCACCAGGGCGTATTCGGCCCCCCGGCCATCGGGATTGCGCAGATAGTGGGCAAAGCCCACGATGCGCTCGCGCAGCAGCCCGCGGTTGTCCGGATTGGGGACCTGCACCACCGCCACCAGCGCGACCTCGCGGTCATAATCGATGCGCGTATAGCGCGCCAGCATGCGCGGGGTGAGCTCGCGCAACATGGACACGAAGCGCATGTAGCGTGTCTCGTCGGACAGGGTGCGGACGAATTCCTGCAGCAGGGCAGCGTCTTCGGGGCGGATGGGCCGCAGCAGCCACTCGTTGCCCTGCGGCGTCACGAGGGGGCGCACCAGGCGCCGCGGATACGGATGGATGGCCATGTGCCGATAGGCATGGTTTTCGGGCCGTTCGCCGTCGTGGTCCGGATCGAGTGCGATGCGTATGGCACCGGCATGCAGCACCGTGTCGTCCGACCACAGTGGGTCGATCGAAAGGCCCTGGATGCCGGGCAGCTCGCAGATCATGTCCGACAGCCGCTCGAGCGTCTCGCGCAGCTGTTCGAACGCGGCTGCGCTCAGGTCGCGCTCGAGCACGCGCGACCAGAACTTGCCGCGCTGGATCAGTTGCCGGGCCAGGTAATTGTTGAGCGGGGGCAGCTCGATTTCCAGGTACGAGGACGTGAGCCGGGCATGAGCGCCCCCCGGGCCAAATTGCAGGTAGGGGCCAAAACAGGCATCGCGCCGCACGTGGATGGCCATGGGGATCGCGGCCTGCGGGCCGTATCCACCCGCATGCTGCGGCTCGGCCAGCTGGACGGGCACGTGGAAGCAGTCGAGCAGCCAGCGCACATTTTCTTGCGAGAGCTCGGTGCGCCCCGACATGATGGCATCATTGAGCAACAGACGCGCCTCGTCCAGGCGCGGCGCCTGGCTGAGTTTCTCGGGGGGCAGGACCTGCTGCGCCAGGGCCTGGTTGTAATGATAGGTGGCCAGGATGCCATACGCGTGTGCCGCCGCCTCAGGCGTGCGAAAAGCCGGCAGCCCGACGGCGTCGAGGCGCTGGCGCAGCGGCCGCATCGAGGCATCCCCCATCAGGCAGCTGATGATGGGTTTGTGGGCGTCCTGCGAGAAGCGGGCCAGGGATTCGACGGCGCCCTCCATGTCGGACAGGGCATCGGGCGCAATCAGCACCAGCACGCCGTCCACATTGGTATCGGCGGCCAGCAGGGCCAGCGTGCGCTCGAGGCGGTCGGGGTCCAGCGGTGCGTGGCTGATCACCGGATTGTGCACGCTGGCGCCAGGCTCGAGCAGCCCGGCCAGGGCGTGGCGGGTCTGGGTGGCGAGCTCGGCCCGGGCCACGGGCCCGCGCGTCCCGATGGCATCCAGGGCCAAGTGGGCGGCCCCATGGCCGTTGGAAAATACCGCGATGTAGCGCCCGCGCTGGCGGCGCGCATGCACCAGCACCTTGAGCGCCGAGAACAGCTGGACGTACACGTGGATGCGCACCGCCCCCGTACGCCGCAGCAAGGCATCGAAGACGGCATCGGCCGCCGGGTCCGCAACCGGCCCCTGGCGGCCCACCTTGAGCACGATCACCGGCTTGACGCTGGCCGCCGCCATGAGGGCGCTGGTGAAGCGCCGGGAGGAATCCACCTGCTCGAGATACAGAACGATGCTCTCGGTGCGGCTGTCCATGGCCAGGTATTCGAGGATCTCGGCCGCCGTCACCCCGTCGGCATCGCCCACCGTGACCACGGCCGAAAACCCCAGGCCGATGTCCCCGGCCCAATCCATGACGGCGGCAGCCACCATGCGCGACTGGGCCACCAGGGCCACCTGCCCGGCCGGAGCCGCCTGGGCCTCGAGCCCCAGATTCAGGCCCAGGTGCGGGCGCTGCACGCCCAGCGCGCCCGGGCCCAGCACCAGACAATCATTGAGCCGCCCCCACGTTTGGCAATAGCTGCGCGTTTCTTTGGGATCATGCGCCGCCTGCGGATGCGGCAGCAGAATGACCACCCGGGGCCGGTGTGTGCGCAACGCGCCCAGGACCGACATGAGCCGCACCGGATCGACCCACAGCACCGCCATGTCCAGGCGTTGCCCAGCCAGCAGGAAATCGAGCCGCTCGGGCATATGGAGGTGGCCGTGTTCGTCGACGGTGACTTCCGCGATCCGGCCACGCAGCAGCGCCGGCGGGTTTTTCAGGGCAGGCAGGGGGCGCGAACTGACGACGAGCAGAGAACGCGGCTCGAACAGCGCCGAAAGACGATGACGCATCATGAACAATACCCCGGGGCGACCTGAAACAGGACCTCATTTAAAATGACGGACTGAACGAACCATTCTACAGGGGTTCTTCGGTGTGCCGGCCTGCGGCACCCCCTGGATCCCGCCCGATGCATCACCCACGATCCTGCCATGACTGCAACCCAGACGCGCCCCGTGCGCACGCGTTTCGCCCCTTCGCCTACCGGCTTCCTGCACCTCGGTGGCGCCCGCACCGCCCTGTTTTCCTGGGCCTATGCCCGCCACTTTGGCGGCCGCTTCGTGCTGCGCATCGAAGACACCGATCTCGAGCGCTCCACCCCCGAAGCCGTGCAGGCCATTCTCGATGCCATGCAGTGGCTGGACCTGCAGCCAGACGAAGGGCCGTTCTACCAGATGCAACGCATGGACCGCTACCGCGAGGTCATCGCCCACATGCTGGCCCAGGGCACCGCGTACCATTGCTGGAGCACCCCCGAAGAAATCGAGGCCATGCGCGCCCGGGCGCGGGCGCGCGGGGCCAAGCCGCGCTACGACGGGACCTGGCGGCCAGAGCCGGGCAAAACCTTGCCACCGGTGCCGGCGGGCGTGCAGCCGGTGGTGCGTTTCCGCAACCCGCTCGAAGGCGTCACGGCCTGGGATGATTTGGTAAAGGGCCCCATCCGCTTCGACAACGCCGAACTGGACGACCTGATCATCGCGCGCCCCGACGGCACCCCCACCTACAATTTCTGCGTGGTGGTCGATGATTGGGACATGAACATCACCCACGTCATACGGGGCGACGACCACGTCAACAACACGCCGCGCCAAATCAACATCCTGCGCGCGCTGGGGGCCGAGCCGCCCTGCTATGGTCACGTGCCCATGATCCTCGGGCCGGATGGCGAAAAACTCTCCAAGCGGCATGGCGCGGTCAGCGTCATGGAATACGAGCGCCTGGGCTACCTGCCCGAGGCAATGATCAACTACCTGGCGCGCCTGGGCTGGAGCCACGGCGACGACGAGCTGTTCACCCGCGACCAGTTCGTGGCCTGGTTCGATCCGCGCCACCTGAGCCGCTCACCCGCCCAGTGGGACCCCAAGAAACTGAACTGGGTCAATGCACACACGCTGCGCCAGCTCAGCCCGGACGATCTCGCCCGGCAAGTCGCGCCGCGCATCGAACGGTTGGGCGGCACCTGCGGGCAGGTCGACCTGCCCGCGATCATGGCCCTGCTGCGCGAGCGGGGCGACACCCTGGAAGATCTGGCACAGGCGGCGCTGCTGTTCTGCGAGGCCGAGCCGCCCGCGGATCCCGGCTTGCGGGCCGAAGTGCTCGATGCCCAGGCGCTGGAGCGGCTCGATGGGTTCCGTGAACAGGCCGCCAGGCTGCCCGAATGGACCCCGGCGGCGCTGGACGCGCTGATCAAGGCGTGCCTGAAGCAATGGGGCATCAAGATGCCCCAGCTGGCGATCCCCTTGCGGGTTGCCGTCACCGGCCGCAAGCAGACCCCCTCGATCGGGGCCGTCCTGGCCCTGCTCGGGCGCGACACCGTCTTGCAGAGGCTCTCTGCGCTGCAGGATCAGAACGGCAGCCGATAGCCGGGCGACATGCGCTTGGCCTGGATGGCCTGCCCCTGGGGCCCCTGCAACCGCAGGGCATCGGGCTGCACGCGCAGGACCCGGAAGCGGTTGATGTAGATGGGGTCATCGAGATTGACAGGCAGGCCATTGGATTCCTGGGTGCGCAGGGTCAGGGTCTGGCCCTGGTAGGTCCAACAGCCGGTTTCATACAGGCCCTGCGACGGCTGGCGGGGCCGCTTGATCTGCTCTACGTACGCCATGCTGCCGTCCGCGTTCAAGGTGTAGAGGGTCCGCAATGCGCCTGCCACGCCGGCCTGCGCAGAGACCGACAGCCAGTTGCCCACCAGGGGATCGCCATCCGCAACCGGCACGCAGGCCGCGGCCGCCGGCGGATGGCCATTGCCCGACACCTGCGGACCCAGGGTGGAACAGGCCGACAAAACGAGCAGGCCGGCCAGGCCGGCGAGGTGACGGGCACGAGGCAAAGCAGTGGACATGACATGAACCTTCTGGAAAGACCAGCCCGGCAAGCCCCTTGCCGCAGCAGGGCTGCCCAGGCTGCAGCAGGATGGCCGCCCTACAATCGGTACGTGTGCCTCCTGCGCATCGACAATCCAGCCATTTTAACGACATGAGCCATTCCGTACTGGTCATTTTGCATTTGTATGCAGCGATATTTTTCGTGGGCACCGTCTTCTTCGAGGTCATCATCCTCGAAGGCATACGCCCCATCTTGGGCCGCGACACCATGCGCAGCGTCGAACTCGCCATCGGGCAGCGCGCACGCCGCATCATGCCCTTCGTCATCCTGATTCTGTTCGGGGCCGGCCTGGCCATGGCGTGGCAATTCGGGGCAGAGCTGGCGCACCCGCTGGGAAGCAGCTTCGCCACCCTGCTGTGGATCAAGATCATCCTGGCGTTCAGCGTGCTGGCGCACTTCATCACCGCCATCACCCTCAGCGGCACGGGGCGGCTCAAGTCGCGTCACTTCAAGTGGATCCACGTGAGCGTGTTCACCCACGTGGTGCTCATCGTCTTCCTTGCCAAAGCCATGTTCTTTCTGAAGTGGTAATGAAGCGGTAATAGAAGCGGTAAGTATCCAGGCACAGCGCCGTCCACTTTCAAGCTGCATTGGCATGCGTTAGACTTCTGACGTTTCCACAGAGTGAAAGAGACGGCATCATGGCCACCCCCAAGAAATCCACTTCCACGACCCCCAGTCCCAAAAAGGCCGCTCCGCGAGCAGCCGCAAAAAAGGCGCCTGCCAAGGCGCCTGCCCGAAAAGCCGCTGCGGCCACGGGCGGCGACGCCCCCATGGCCCGTCAGGATCCGAACCCGGCCGGCTCCTGGCCGTTCCCCGTCGGCAAGCGGCCGTAAGGCGCGCAGCATGGCTCAAGACGTGCTCGGGTTCCTGCTGGACATTCTCTTCCAGCTGTTCGGCATCGCACTCATCCTGCGCGCCTGGACGTTTGCCATTCGCCTGCATCCCTTCAATCCGTGGTCGCAGGCCTTGTTCAAAGTGACCGACTGGCTGGTCGTGCCCTTGCGGCGCATCGTGCCCGTCAGCGGCCGGTTCGACTGGCCCAGCATCCTGTCTTGCTGGATTGCCGCCCTGCTGTACCTGTGGCTGAGCTGGCTGGTCGCCATGGGCGGCCTGACCCCAGGCACCGAACTCCTGGGCCCCATGCTGCTGGCCAGCCTGCTGACCAGCATCAAGTGGCTGTTCAACGTGATCGTGTGGGTCACCCTGATCCAGGCGGTGTTGTCGTGGATCAACCCGCTGTCGCCCATCATGCCGGTGCTGTATACCTTGACGGCCCCTTTGCTGAACCCGATCCGGCGCTGGCTGCCCCGCACCGGGGGGCTCGATTTCTCGCCCCTGGTGCTGCTGATCCTGGCCCAGGTGGCCATGATGGTGGTCAACCATCTGGCATACGCCAGCCTGGGCGCCTGAGCGCACGGGCGGCCGGGACACCTGCTACATGGGGGCCACGCGCGTGCCGCCGGCGCCGCTGATCATCTGTACCCGCTGGCCCACGGACAAGGGCACGTCGGCTTCTTGGACGACCACCCGGGTCTCGCCGCCATCCAGCAGCACGGTGATTTCCAGCCCCTGGGTCTTGTCGATCTGCTTTTCGATGACGTTGCCGGCCAGACCGCCCAGCAAAGCCCCCCCTATGGTGGTGAGCGTCTTGCCCTTGCCGCCCCCCACGGCGCTGCCCGCGACACCGCCCAACGCCGCGCCCGACACCATCCCCACGCCGCTGGACCGGTCGGATTGGATGACCACGGGCCGCACGCTTTGCACGGTGCCGTAGCGCACGGTCTGTTCCTGGCGCGCCTGGCCATAGGTATAGACTGAACTGGAAGCCGACTGGTTGGCGCAGCCCGCGAGCGCCAGGGCCGCCGCCGCAAGGCCCAGTGCGGCGGCCTGGCGCAGGCGACGGGAAGAAGGGACCTGAGGAATGCCAGCCATGAATGAAACTCCGCAAAAGACACGAACACACGTCGGTCGGTCGATGATCTCAGAGGGATTTGCCCAGACCATAATGGGTATTGAGACAATCGACGATCCGGGCTTGCCCGGGTTGATGGTTCTGGGGCCCCCTGCTCATGATTTTAAGGCTCCCCATGACGTTCGCCAAACAGCAGGCCTCGGCCAGCGTCCAGCCGCGCACCAGACCGTGAAGCAGACCGGCCCGATGCGCGTCGCCACAACCGGTCGGATCGAGGGGGTGGCTGACCGGTACGGGGGCGATGTCCGTGGATTCGCCCCCCACGTATAGCACGCTGCCCCGCGCACCGTGGGTCACGACCACGGCCTGCAGTTCGCGGGACCAATCCTGCACCGTACGCCCCGTGCGATCCTCGATCACGCTCGCCTCGTAGTCATTGGCGGTCAGGATGCTGGCCATGGCCAGCATGTCCTGCAGATCCGGCCCTTCGAACAGGGGCATGGCCTGCCCGAGATCGAAAACGAACGGGATCCCGGCCTGGTGCAGACGGCGTGCATGCACGAACATGGCATCCTTGGCATCGGGCGCCACGATCGCCCACGCCGCGGCGTGCCCCGAGAGATCGTTCTCGGCCGAGCGCAGCATGGCGCCGGGGTGGAAGGAGGCGATCTGATTGTTTTCCTGGTCTGTCGTGATGTAGCACTGCGGCGTGTAGGCCTCGGGCAGCACCCGCACCAGCGACGTGTCCATGCCAAGATCGCGCATGCGTTGCACGTAGTCTTCGGCATCTGCGCCCACCGTCCCCACCGGAACCGGCCGCCCCCCCAATAGGTGCAGGTTGTAAGCGATGTTGCCGGCACAGCCACCGTATTCCTTGCGCAGCGTTGGTACAAAGAACGAGACACTCAGCGACTTGATGCTTTCAGCCAGAATATGGTCGCGAAAACGGCCTTCAAACACGGCGATCGTATCAAAGGCAATCGAGCCGCAAATCAGTACATCCTGGTTCAATACATCCTGGCTCATGAAAATCCTCAGGGGTAAAAAAGGTCCAGCTGAAAACCATTGGCCTGCACGTTCTCGAGTGCCAACGGCAGCTCGATGTGCACTTCGTCGTGGGCCGCAAACGGCGCGTGCCGCAATGAGGCGGGGAGATATTCATCGGGCTCCAGGTTGCGCCGCACCACCAGCGCGCCGGCGTTGTCGTTCAGGGAGAGCACCAGCATGGGCCAGGACTGTGGCCGATTCGTGCCATTGCGCAGAACCACGGACAGCAGGTATTCGCGCCTGTCGCCCGCCGCGGCGCCCGCCGGGCCCTCGGCCGTGGCGCCGGCCGCCTGGCTGCCGCTGGGCGCCGCTTCGCCTTGCGGTGCCGCTTTTGATTCCGCCGTGCGCTCGATCATTTTCAGGCTGGACGACATGATTGCCGCACGCGTCAGGTTCCTGGCGTAGGGCACGTCGCAGCGCAAGGGCCCGCAGGCGCGCTCAAGCCACGGGCGGATCACAGGCGCGGCCTGCGCCAGTTGGGCACGCCACACATAGACAGCCTGCGCCAGCAGCAACCCCAGCAGGACGACCAGCAGGACATGGCCGAGCAGGCGCCAGGGGTTGCCGCCCGCCTCGTGCCTGCGATGACTGGCCAGCAGGGCCGAAGCGGTGCCGCCGCGCCCGGCCCGCCCTGTGCGCGCTTCCACGATGAACGCTTCGGGCCGCGCCGGCATGGAGGGTTCCCGGGCACTGCGAAAGACATGCGGGACGTCATCCTCGTCGACGTCCGTATCGGGCTCGATCGACAGCGAGGGTTCGCGGTGATCCACGAACATGGGTTCGTCGCGGATCACCGGCCCGGCCACCGGCGGTTCGGCGGCTGGCACCTTGGCGGGCCCTGCGACAGGCCCCGGGGATTCATCGGTCGTTACCTCGGCGTAGCCATCGAAAATATGCGCGCACTGGATGCAGCGCACGTAGCCTTTGCGCAGCTGCAGATCGGCCAGGCTCGCCTGAAACACCGTCTGGCAGCGCGGGCAGCGGGTCGTCAGCTTCATGACGCGGCCTCCCGCTGACCCGCCAGGCACACCCAGCCGTCCCGCGTTCCGGCGACGGCGAGCGGCAACCAGGGTGCATAGGCCTCGATGACCTCTGCCACCTGGCGCTCGAGCACCCCGGACAGAACCAGGTGGCCGCCAGGCCGTACACGCGCAGCCAGCATGGGCGCCAACAACTTCAGGGGCCCCGACAGGATGTTGGCAAGCACCACGCCATGAGTGCCGACCGGCAGCGCATCGGGCAGGCACACCTGCAGCGCGACCTGATTATTGAGCGCATTGTGCCGGGCCGCTTCGACGGCCTGGATGTCGATGTCCGTGGCCCATACCGCGCCGGCGCCGAGCAATACGGCGGCCATGGCCAGAATGCCCGAGCCGCAGCCGTAATCCAGTACGGTCTCGCCCTGCGGCAAATGCGCGGCCAGCCATTCGAGGCACAGGCGGGTGGTGGGATGACTGCCCGTCCCGAAAGCCAGCCCGGGATCGAGTTCGATGCGAATCCCGTCGGCATGGCAGCCGACCGGAGGCAGCCGGGCGTCGCCCCGATGCCAGCTGGGCACGATCCAGATCCGTTCGGCCACCAGGATCGGCTCGAACTGCGCCTGGGTCAGGCGCACCCAGTCGGCGTCGGGGACCTCGCGCTGGGCGTCGGCCAGGCGGCCCGGGTGCCACCCTGGCAGGCCTTCGAGCGCCGCCAGCGCCTGTGCGGCATCGACCCCGTCGGCCAGCAGCACGCACAGGCGATTGCGGCGCCAGGCCCGGGTTTCGGGCTCGCTGCCTGGCTCGCCGAACAAGGCTTGTTCTTCGGGCGTGAGGGCATCGGCATCTTCGATGGCCACGGACAGCGCCCCGGCCGCCAGCAAGGCATCGGACCAGGCTTCGGCCTGATCTTCGGTACAGGACAGTACCAGCTCGCGCACGCCGGTTCCTCAGGGCCGCTGGGCCAGTTTGTGTTCGAGATAATGGATGCTGGTGCCACCCTGCTGAAAATTGGCATCCTGGAGCAGTTCGCGGTGCAGCGCGATGTTGGTCTGCACCCCTTCGACGATCATCTCGGACAGGGCGATGTCCATGCGCATCAGGGCGTGATGGCGATCGTCTCCGTAGGCGATCAGCTTGGCGATCATGGAATCATAGTACGGCGGCACGACGTAACCGGTGAACACGTGCGAGTCCATGCGGATGCCCGGACCGCCCGGGACGTGCCAATTGGTGATCTTGCCTGGGCTGGGCGTGAACTTGTAAGGGTCTTCGGCATTGATGCGGCATTCGATGGCATGGCCATGCAGTTGGATGTCGCGCTGGCGCCAGGCGAATTTTTCGCCGGCGGCGATGCGCAGCTGCTGCTGAACCAGATCGATGCCAGTGATCATCTCGGTGACGGTGTGCTCGACCTGGATGCGGGTGTTCATTTCGATGAAGAAGAACTCGCCGTTTTCGTACAGGAACTCGAACGTGCCCGCCCCCCGGTAGCGCATCTGGCGGCAGGCTTCGGCACAGCGTTCGCCGATGTGCTCGACCAGCGTCCGGTCGATGCCCGGTGCGGGCGCTTCTTCGATGATCTTCTGGTGCCGCCGCTGCATCGAGCAGTCGCGCTCGCCCAGCCAGACCGCTTTGCCGGCCCCGTCGGCCAGCACCTGGATTTCGATGTGCCGCGGGTTCTCGAGGAACTTCTCGAGATAGACCTCGGGGTTGTTGAAGGCAGCCGCTGCCTCGCTGCGCGTCATGGCGACCGCATTGGGCAGCGCGGCCTCGGTGTAGACCACGCGCATGCCGCGCCCGCCGCCACCGCCCGCGGCCTTGATGATGACGGGATAACCGACCTCGGCCGCCAGGCGGCGGATTTCATCCGGGTCGTCGGGCAAGGCGCCATCCGACCCCGGCACCACCGGCACCCCGGAAGCGACCATGGCCTGCTTGGCGCTGACCTTGTCGCCCATGACGCGAATGCTTTCGGGGCGCGGCCCCACAAAGACGAACCCGCTTTTCTCGACCCGCTCGGCGAAGTCGGCATTTTCGGCAAGAAAGCCATAACCCGGATGAATGGCCTCGGCGTCGGTGACTTCGGCCGCGGAGATGATGGCCGGCATGTTCAGGTAGCTGTCGCGCGGCGCAGCCGGGCCGATGCAGACGGATTCGTCTGCCAGGCGGACATACTTGGCTTCACGGTCGGCTTCGGAGTGCACCACCACGGTTTTCACACCCAGCTCCCGACACGCCCGCTGGATACGCAAGGCGATTTCGCCGCGATTGGCGATCAGTATTTTGTCGAACATGGCTCAGGCAATGATGAACAGGGGCTGGCCATATTCCACCGGCTCGCCGTTTTCGACCAGGATCTGCTGCACGGTACCGGATTTGTCGGCCTCGATCTCGTTGAGCAGTTTCATGGCCTCGATGATGCACAGGGGGTCGCCCTCTTTGACCGCCTGACCCACTTCGACGAAGGCCGGCGAATTGGGATTGGGCGCCCTGTAGAACGTACCGACCATGGGCGCCTTCACGGCGTGGCCCTGGGGTTCGGGCGCGGCCGGTTCGGCCACGGCGGCAGCCGGCGCGGCAGGCACGGGCGCAGGGGCGGGGGCCGGCGCGGCCACAGCGACTGTCTGCGAAAACTTCACGATGCGGACCTTGCCGTCGCCTTCGGTGATTTCGAGCTCTGCGATGCCCGAATCAGCCACCAGATCGATCAGCGTTTTCAGTTTTCTGAGATCCATGGTTGTGTCCTGTGCGTCCCGGCAAAAGCACGAGACATTCTTGATGATAGAAATCAGCGCTTTTTACGCCAATTTGAATGGTTTGTCCATTAACTGGCAGCAAAACAGCCTGCACGAACAATTGATCGAAACCTAAAGGATACGTTTGATGCGCACCTGGATGTCGTCTTCTTTGAGCTCGCCCAAAAGACGATCGGCCACGTGCCCGTCGCGGTCGAACAGGATGCTGAACGGCAGGACGCCAGACTTGTTGCCCAGCTCGCGCATGAGCGCCACGCCCTGCGTGCCCGTCAGTAGCAACGGATACGATACCGGGACTTTTTCGATGAAGCGCTGCACATTGGCCTGCGTGTCGACCGCGAGGCCAAGCACGGCCAGGTCGGGATATTGTTCGTGCAATGACTGCAGCAAGGGCAGCTCGCGCACGCAGGGCGCGCACCAGCTGGCCCAGAAGTTCATCAGCACCGGCTGGCCCAGCCAGCCGGAAAGGGGGGTTTCGCCCCCCTGAAGCGCAGGCAAGCTGCGCCCGAACACCGGGTTGGCCGGCAACAACGCCGCCACGACCCCGGCTGGGGTCGCCACCGCACTGCAGGCCAGCAGGGCTGCGCCCTGCAGAAAAATGCGTCTGTGCATGAAACAACACGGATTCCAGAGGCCTAGGGTACCTGCCATCATAGCATTCGCCCTCTACAATACAGGGCGGAGGAAGTGATGCACATACATTTGCTGGGGATTTGCGGTACGTTCATGGGCGGCCTGGCGCTTCTGGCCCGCTCGGCGGGCCATCGGGTGACGGGGTGCGACGCGGGGGTCTACCCGCCCATGAGCACGCAGCTGCAGGATCAGGGCATCGACCTGATCGAGGGATACGCCGCCGAGCAGATCGCGCTGGGCGCCGATCTGTACGTGATCGGCAACGTGATCCGGCGTGGCAACCCGCTCATGGAAGCCATTCTCGACCAGGGCCTGCCCTATGTGTCGGGGCCGCAATGGCTGGCTGAACACATCCTGCCCGGCCAGCACGTGCTGGCCGTGGCGGGCACCCACGGTAAAACGACCACCAGCGCCCTGCTGGCCTGGATATTCGAACATGCCGGGCAGCCCGCCAATTTCCTGATCGGCGGCGTGGCGCCGGACCTCGGGCCGTCGGCCCGCTTCGAGCCTTCGCGCACGCGCTTCGTGATCGAGGCGGATGAATACGACACGGCGTTTTTCGACAAGCGCTCGAAGTTCGTCCACTACCGGCCCCGCACGGCCATCCTGAACAACCTGGAATTCGACCACGCCGACATCTTTCCCGACCTGGCCGCCATCGAAACCCAGTTTCATCACCTGGTGCGCACGATTCCGTCGCAGGGGCAGATCATCCGGCCCGCCCAGTGCGCCGCACTGGACCGGGTGCTCGCACAGGGCTGCTGGACACCGGTCGACACATTCGGCGCGGATGGCCACTGGCAGGTGCGCGAAACCGACGCGCAGGGCCTGCGCTGCGAGATCCTGCACCACGGCATCGGTCAGGGCGAGCTGCACTGGCGCCTGAGCGGCCGGCACAACCAGTCGAATGCGCTCGCGGCCCTGGCTGCGGCGCACCACGCGGGCATCCCCGCCGGGGCGGGCATCCAGGCGCTGAATGCCTTCAAGGGCGTGCGTCGCCGGCTCGAACTGCGCGCCACAGTCAACGGTATCGCGGTCTACGACGATTTCGCCCACCACCCCGCCGCCATCGCCACCACCCTGGACGGCTTGCGCCGCCGCACGGGCCGCCAGGCCCGCATCCTGGCCGTGTTCGAACCACGCTCCAACACCATGAAGCTGGGCACCATGGCCGCGCAGTTGCCGGCCGCGCTGGCGCAGGCCGACCAGGTCTATTGTTTCGGCCAGGCTCGGGGGCCGCAGGCCCTGGGCTGGGAGCCACGGCAGGTCCTCGCCCCCCTGGCCGACCGGCTGTGGTGCGGCGATGACCTCCAGGCACTGGTCGACGCCATCGTCCAACAGGCGCGCCCCGGAGACCACGTGCTGATCATGAGCAACGGCAGCTTCGGCGGCATCCACGACACGCTGATCGCGCGGCTGGCCGCAGGCCAACCCGCCACAGCACCCTCGCAGGCCTGATTTCATGCATGTTCTATACGAAGACGCCGGCAAACTGAAGGCCGAAACCATCCTGTCGGAAACCGATGGCGCCCTGCACGTCGAGTCGGCTGGCGGCAAGCGCAGCAAGGTCAAGCGCAACAACGTCCTGTTCACCTTCGAGCAGCCCGCACCCGATACCTTGCTGCCGGCGGCCGAGGCCCTGGCGGACACGCTGGACGTCGGGTTCCTGTGGGAATGCGCCCCCCAAGAAGAATTCGACGTCGCACAGCTGGCCGAAGAATATTTCGGCCACCCGCCCAATGCCACCGAAAAAACGGCGCTGATTCTGGCCCTGGCCGCCGCACCCGCGTATTTTCACCGGCGCGGGCGCTGCCAGTTTCGCCCGGCGCCACCCGACATCCTGCAGGCCGCGCTCGCGGCCATCGAGAAAAAACGCCGCCGGGCCGAGCAGCAGCAGGCCTGGACAGAGGCGTTGCTGGCGGGCGAACTGCCCGCCGAGATCCGCGCGGTGGCGCCGACCTTCCTGGACCGCCCGGACAAGAACCTGCTCGAATGGAAAGCGTTTGATGCCGCAGTGCAGCAATCGGGCCGGCGCCCAGAGCACCTGCTGCTGTCGTTGGGGGTCTGGTCCAACCCGCTGGCGATGATGCGCGAACGCTTTTTTGCCACCCACTTTCCAAGCGGTACCGGCTTTCCCGACCTGGACGCCCACTTTCCCCAAGGGACGGACCTGCCCCGCGCCGACGTCGAGGCCTACTCGATCGATGACGCCGGCACCACGGAGATCGACGATGCGCTTTCGATCCAGGTCATGGCCGATGACGTCCTGCGCGTGGGTATCCACATTGCGGTGCCAGCCCTGGCGGCCGGCCGGGGCAGCCCCCTGGACACGCTGGCGCGCCAGCGCATGGCGACTGTCTACATGCCGGGCGAAAAAATCCCCATGCTGCCGCCCGATCTGGTGTCCGCCTACTCGCTGGATGCAGGCCAATGGCGGCCCACGCTATCGCTCTACGTGACCGCCCGCACCGACAGCGGCGAAGTGCTCGAGGCCGAATCCCGCCTCGAGCAGCTGTGCGTACGCGGCAATCTGCGCATCGACGAACTCGAGCCGCTGGCCACTGAAAGCGCCCTCATGGATCCACAAGCCAGCCTGCCCCATGGGCACTGGCTGCGGCCGCTGTGGCAGCTGGCCCGGGCCCTGGGTGGCGCGCGCGACCGCCTGCGCGGCAAGCCCGAAAACAACGACCGGGTCGAATACCTTTTCCAGCTGATAGGCTCGCCAGACGATCCCAATGCCACCATCCACCTTCTGCCGCGCCAGCGCAACGCGCCGCTGGAGCGCCTGGTGGCCGAATACATGATCCTCGCCAATACGCAATGGGGCGCCCTGCTGGCGCGCCACGGCGTCCCGGGCATCTACCGTTCGCAACAGGCGGGCCGCACCCGCATGTCCACCCAGGCGCTGCCGCACGAAGCCATTGCGGTTCCGCAGTACATCTGGTCGACCTCGCCGCTGCGACGCTACGTGGATCTGGTCAACCAGGGGCAGCTGCTGGCCGCGGTCGAGCATGGGGTATCCGCCCGCCTGGCCGCGCCCTACAAACCACGCGATGCCGATCTCTATGCGATCATCGGCAGTTTCGATGCGCAATACGCCCAGTGGATCGACTTCCAATCCGCCCTGGAACGCTACTGGAGCCTGCGCTGGCTGCAGCAGAACAACGTGCGTGACGTGTCGGCCCGCGTGTTGCGCGAGAACCTGGTGCGCCTGAACTGCGCGCCGCTGGTTACCCGCGTGGGCGGCCTGCCCGCCCTCGAACGCGGCCAGGACGTATTGCTCGACATTCTGGGCTACGATGAACTCGAACTCGACATAGAATGCCGCTTCAGGCAGATTCTCTGAAACGGCATCCCTGCCATGGAACGCGCCCCACTGCCATTGCTGCTGCTCGAATCGCGCCCCGAAGGGCGCAACCGCATGGCGGTGGCTGTCCTGGTGTCCCTGACCCTGCATGCCATCCTGCTGGCCTGGCACACCACCGCCGGCCAGCCACCGGCCCCCCCGCCGGCCACGCTCGAGATCACGCTGGTCAACACACGCAGTCCGCAGGCCCCCCCGGCACCCCAGGCGCTTGCGCAGCACGACCTGGACGGCGGCGGCGACCAGGGCCGGACGCTGGCGGCCACCCCCTTGCCGCGCATCGAACCCACCGAAGACAAAGACCAGCTGCTGATCGCCCTGCGCGCGCGTCAGGCCCGGCTGGAAAGCGAGCAGGCGCGCTTGCTGACCCTGCTGCAGTCGACCCAGACCCATGCCCAGGACAGCCCTTCCACCCAGGACGACGGCCCCCATACCGAGCCGGGCGATGACGAATCCGAGCACGAGGCCGAACTGCTGCAAGCGCGCATCGCCGCGCTCAAGGCCGAGGTCGAGCAATACAATGCACGCCCCAGGCGCAGCTTCGTGGCGCCGGCCACCCAGCGGGCGATCGAAGCCCGCTACGTCGAGGCCTGGCGCGAACGCATCGAGCTCATCGGCACCGAACACTATCCGCCCGAAGCGCGCGGGCGTATTTATGGGGATCTGCAGCTCACGGTCTTCATTCGCCGCGACGGCCAGCTGGATCATATCCGCTTCGACCGGCCATCGGACCAGGCGGTGTTGAACAGCGCGGCACGGCGCATCATCGAGCTGGCCGCCCCATTCGACCCCCTGCCTCCAGAGCTCGCGGCGCATACCGACATCCTGGCCATCACCCGCACCTGGCATTTCACCCGCTCCGGCGTCGGTACCGCCGGCTCGGGCGGGGCGCCATGAAACGGATTCGCGCGTGGGTGCTGGGCGGCCTGATGCTGATTCTGGGGGTCGCATTCCTGTACCAGATCGGCCTGTTCGGCATGGTGGTCTGGTTCAATTTTCGCAACCCCGACGTCACCCCGATCATGCGGGCCGCGGTGGCCGAGCAGCGCCGGCATGACCCCCAGGCGCAGCTGCAATACCAATGGGCCGATTGGGATCACATCAGCACCCACCTGAAGCGGGCGGTGATCGCCTCCGAGGACACGGGGTTCATGGCGCACGACGGGGTCGAATGGACGGCCATCCGCCAGGCCTGGGAGTTCAACCGGCGCCAGAGCGAGGCCGGCACGGCCCGGCGGCGCGGGGGCTCGACCATCACGCAGCAGCTGGCCAAGAATCTTTTTCTGTCCAACGACCGCAGTTACCTGCGCAAGGTTCAGGAATTGATTCTGGCCTATATGCTGGAAACAGTGATGAGCAAGCAGCGCATCCTGGAGCTCTACCTGAATGTGGCGCAGTGGGGCCGAACCACATTCGGCGCCCAGGCCGCCGCGCGCCACTATTTTCGCACCGACGCCGCACGTCTGAACGTAGACCAGTCGGCCCGGCTGGCCGCGATGCTGCCCAACCCGTCCTGGTACGATCAGCACGGCGTCACGGCGTGGCTGCGCTCGCGCATCGCCACCATCCGGGCGCGCATGCGCCTGGTGGCCATCCCCTGACACCTTCGCCGCCCGGCACACGGCACAGGGTATCATTTGGGTTTTATTGCGATTTTTCACCATGCGCACGGCCCGACGCTACATCGCCCGCGAAATCTACCGCTCGACGCTGGTCGTGCTGGTGGCGCTGGTGGGCCTGTTCATGTTCTTCGCCCTGATCGAGGGGCTCGACAAGGTCGGCAAGCGCCTGACCCTGCTCAACCTGTTCTACCTGCAACTGCTCGACCTGCCCAATCACCTGTACGAGCTCCTGCCCATCGGGCTGCTGATCGGCACCGTGCTGGCCCTGGCGGGCCTGGCCCAGCGCAACGAACTGACCATACTGCGCGCCTCGGGGGTAAGTGGGCTGAAGCTGCTGGGCGCCTTGTGGCTCATCACCTTGCCGTTGATGCTGGGCGCGCTGGTCCTGTCCGAGTACATTACGCCCGCCGCCGAGCTGCAGGGCAGCGAATCCCGCCTGGCGCTGCTGGGCCGTACCGACGGCGGGCGCATGGCCAGCGGCTACTGGTTCAAAGAAAACGATGAACAAGGCCATCCGCGCATCATCAACATCCGCCGCCTCGAAGGGCGCGGCCAGGTCAGCGGGGTGGAACTCTACGAGTTCGGCGACCACAACGCCATGCGCGCCCGCATCCGGGCGCGCCAGGGCCAGTTCGTCGACGGCAGGCTGCGCCTGCAGGATCTCGACATCCTGCAGATCCTGCCACGTTCGGCCGGTGCGCTGGCCGACGCGACAGCCCCAGCCACGCCCCTCACGACCCGCAGCCTGCAGGCCGAACGTGAAATCCGCACCACACTGACGCCAGAGCGCCTGATCGCCCGGGTCCTGACCCCCGAGCGCATGGCCATCTCCGACCTGCTCGATTACATCCGCTACCTGGAAAAAAACCAGTTGCAGTCCGATCGCCAGGAAGTCGCCCTATGGCGCAAACTGGCCTATCCATTCACCCTCCTGGTGATGGTTACCATCGCCGCCCCGATTGCCTTCGTCCACTCGCGCCGGGGCGGCGTGGGCCCCAAGGTGTTTGCGGGCATCATCCTGGGGGTCTTCTTTTTCATGATCAATCAATTGGCGCTGAATGCCGGGATGCTGGGCAACTGGCCGCCGTGGGCGACGGCCCTGGTGCCCGATCTTCTTGCGCTGTCTGCCGGCCTGCTGGTACTGCTGGCCATGGAGAATCGCCATTCCCTGGCGCTCTGGTGGCGCAACCGGCGGCTGCAGCCAGGCCTTTCATGAAAACCGCCGATGTCTGGGTCATCGGCGACGTGCAGGGGTGCCGCCGCGCCTTGCAGCAGCTGTTGCAGCACCCCGAGCTGGCGGCCCCCGACACGCACATCTGGTTTGCCGGCGACCTGGTCAACCGCGGGCCCGACTCGCTGGGCGCGCTGAAGTGCATCCGCGGCCTGGGCAGCAGGGCGCGGGCGATCCTGGGCAACCACGATCTGCACCTGCTCGCGGTGGCTGCCGGCGTCCGCAAGATCAGCCGCTCGGACACCTTCCAGGACGTACTGCAGGCCCCGGACGCGCCCGAGTGGATCGACTGGCTGCGCCGTCAGCCCCTGCTGATCCGCGGACACGGCCACGTCATGGTCCACGCCGGTATCCTGCCCGCCTGGACCCTCGAGCAGGCGGCCCGCCTGGCCCGGGAAATCGAAACGGCCCTGCGGGGCCCGGCATGGCGCGAGGCGATGGACGACTTATACGGCGAGCGGCCGCTGCTCTGGGATGATGCGCTGCAGGGCCCGGCCCGCATGCGCGTCATCGTCAATGCGCTGACCCGCATGCGGGTCTGCCACCGCAGCGACGGCCGCATGAATTTCGATCACAAGGCCGGCCCCGGTACCGACCCGGATCTCTGCCCCTGGTTCGAGCTGCCCGGGCGGCGCGACCCGGCCATCCCGGTCGTTTTCGGCCACTGGTCGGCGCTGGGCCTGCACATCCGGCCAGATGCCATCTGCCTGGACAGCGGCTGCGTCTGGGGGCGATCACTGACGGCGATGCGCCTGCGCGACCACCGGATCATCCAGCAGGATTGTGCCCAATGCCGCTGACGGCGTGCCGTCGACTGCCGCTCAATGCGGCACCACCACCTTGTCGCGAATGGCCTCGCGCGCCCGGCGCGCCAAGTCGCTTCGGCTAAGCGCCGGGCCGGCAGACATCGGCGGCAGGAACTCGCAATGCACCTCGACCTTGCGAGATCCCAGCAGCACCCACAGGTTGGCCACCAATGTCTGCTCGCCGATGAACGCCAGCTCGGGCGCGCGCCGTCCGGCGCGGTAAAAGCGCAGGGCCACCGGCTGGACCGGCACGACCGCCTGGATCGCGGCATCGAACAGCCCCGTATGAAAATTGAGTACGTCGCGGCCATCCGTGCTCGTTCCCTCGGGGAACAACCCCACCACGCCGCCGTATCCGAAGCAATCCTGCATCTGCCGGCTGGCGTCACGCACGGCCCGCCGATGCTGGCGGTCGATGAACAGCGTGCCCGACCAGGCCGCCAGCGGGCCGATCACCGGCCAGCCGCGGATGTCGCTCTTGGCGACGAACGAGGTGGGCCGGACGCTGTTCAACACGAAGACATCCACCCACGAGACGTGGTTGGATACCCACAGCACCGCACCCCGGGGTTGCGGCGCGCCCAGCACCCGAAGGCGTACGCCGCACAGGGCCATCAGCACCCGCGACCAGCCACGCACGCACCAGCGCCGCGCGCGGCGCCCCAGCCAGGGAAAGCACAGCAGTTCGGTGAGCAGGCCCAGGCCGATCCAGGTCGACACCAGGACCGAGCGCACCGCGAAAAAAAGGACAGCCACGGATTCTTCCTCGATGTGGATCGGGGCACATGATACCCGGGCTGGTCGACTTGGTATACCGCCGGCACGCAGGCCGCCGGCGTGCGCTCAGCAGGCCCGGTCGAGCCAGCGCTGCAGGATGACGGCAGCCGCCACCGCGTCGTCGTCGGCATGCGTACCCAGGATATGCTGGGCTTCAAGGCTGGAACCGCGCTCGTCGACCAGTTCGACGGGCACCCGGAAGCGGCCTTCGAGCTGCCGTGCAAACCGCCGACTATGCGCCGAAGCGGGCTGCTCGTCGCCCGTCAGGGTGAGCGGCAGGCCGACGATGACGCGCTCGGGCTGCCAGGCCTGCAGCAGGCCGGCGACCTGTTCGAAGCGCTGCTGGCGGGTGACCGGGCGCAGAATGCACAAGGGACGGGCCTGCCCCGTCAGGGTGTTGCCCAACGCCACGCCGATTTTTTTCAGGCCGAAATCGAAACCCAGCAGGGTTTCGGGTGCCGCAGCAACGGGCGTGCGTGGCGCAGTGCCGGAGTCAGGCGTGGCCGGCATCGCCGCTGAGCATGCCTGCCCGTATGCCCAGCTGCGCCAGGGCGGCGTCGTAGCGGTCTTCGGCCGGGGTCTCGAACAGAATGGTGCTGTTGGCCCCAACGTGAAGCCAGGCGTTCTGGCCGAGTTCGTCTTCGAGCTGGCCGGCACCCCAGCCCGCATAGCCCAGCGTCACCAGCAGCTGCGCGGGCCCCTGGCCGGCGGCGACATCTTGCAGGATGTCGCGCGACGTGGTGAGCGCGACGTCTTCGCCCAGGGCGATGCTGGAGCTGTACTGCCCGCGCGGCATATGCAGCACGAACCCGCGGTCGGTCTGCACCGGCCCCCCGAAGAACACGGGCGCCTGACCGACCGGACCGATTTCCAGCGACAAGGGCAGATCGAGCCGGGTGAGCAGGTCGTTGATGGTCAGGGTGGTGGGCCGGTTGATGACCAGGCCCAGCGCGCCGTGCTCGGTGTGCTCGCAGACATAAATGACGGTATTGGCCAGCTCGCCCCCGACGCGGCCGGGCATGGCCAACAGGAATTGTCTGGACAGATCGATGCGCCCGGTATCGGACGCAGGCGTAACGGTTTTCATGATGCCTCCCCGCAAGCCATGGCGCTCATGACATAAGAGTATCAGATCTCCATTAGAATGGATGCGAGAATCAATGCCTCATAAGGCAAACCCCAGCATGAACCCCATTCGCTTCCCGCGCGGCCTCTATGGCGTCACCCCCGACTGGTCCGATACCGATCGCCTGCTCGAGGCCATCCGACAGGCCCATGCCGGTGGCATGGCGGCTCTGCAATGGCGCCGCAAGCAGGGGACGCCGGCCCAGTGGCGGGCTCAGGCGCGGGCGGTGCGCGACACCTGCGCCCAGCTGGGGCTGCCCCTGATCATCAACGACCACTGGCGGCTGGCCCTCGAATTCGATGCCGACGGGGTGCACCTGGGGCGCGACGATGACGCCATCGGCCCGGTGCGTCAAGCGCTCGGCACCGGCAAGATCATCGGCTGTTCCTGTTATGATCAGCCGGCTCTGGCAGCCCGCCGGCTGGCCGAAGGCGCCGACTACATCGCGTTTGGCGCACTGTACCCCTCATCGGTCAAACCCGATGCCGTGCGCGCCACGCTCGATCACATCCGCCAAGGAAGCCAGCTGGTGCAGGCCATGGGCCCGCCACGCCCGGCCGTGGTCGCCATTGGCGGCCTGAACGCCGGCAACGCCGCGGCCGTCATCGAGGCCGGCGCAGACGCCATCGCCGTCATCAGCGCCCTCTTCGAAGCGGCCGACATCGCACAGGCCGCTCGTCGCTGCCAGGCGCTTTTTTCATGAACCTTTTCATCGTCCGATTTCCATGACCCGTCATACCGAACTGTTCGACCGCGCCTGCAAAGTCATCCCGGGTGGCGTGAATTCGCCCGTACGCGCATTCCGCTCCGTGGGCGGCACCCCCCCTTTCATCGAGCGCGCCCTGGGGCCGCGGCTCTGGGATGCCGAAGGCCGTTGCTACATTGATTACGTCGGCTCCTGGGGGCCCGCCATCCTGGGCCATGCCGATCCCGACGTCGTCGCCGCCGTGCAGGCGGCGGCCGCCCATGGCCTGTCCTTCGGCGCCCCGACCGTCGCCGAAGTGGAAATGGCCGAGGCGCTGGTCGAGCGCTTCCCGTCCATGGACCAGGTCCGCCTGGTCAGTTCGGGCACCGAGGCCACCATGTCGGCCATCCGCCTGGCCCGCGGGCACACCGGCCGGCACAAGATCATCAAATTCGATGGCTGCTACCACGGCCATTCCGACAGCCTGCTGGTGAAGTCCGGCTCGGGCCTGCTGACCTTCGGCAACCCCTCGTCGGCCGGCGTACCGCCGGAATTCGTGCAACACACGCTGGTGCTGGGCTACAACGACCTGCCTGCCGTCGAAGCGGCCTTTGCCCGGTACCCCGAAGAAATCGCCTGCATCATCGTCGAGCCCCTGGCCGGCAACATGAATTTCGTGCGCCCGGCCCCAGGTTTTCTCGAAGGGCTGCGTACCCTGTGTTCCAGGCACGACGCGGTCCTGATCTTCGACGAGGTCATGACCGGGCTGCGCGTGGGCCCGCGGGGCATGCAGGGCCTGAGCGGCGTCACCCCAGACCTGACCACCCTGGCCAAGATCATCGGCGGCGGCATGCCGGTCGGGGCCTTCGGCGGGCACGCCGCCATCATGGCCAGCATCGCCCCGCTGGGCGCGGTCTACCAGGCCGGTACGCTATCGGGCAACCCGGTTGCCGTGGCCGCGGGCCTGGCCACCCTCCGGAAACTGCGGCAGCCCGGTTTCTACGAAGCCCTCGAGGGGCAAACCCAAAAGCTCGTCCAGGGCCTCGAAGCCGCGGCACGGCACCATGGCGTCCCCTTCTGCGGCGACAGCCAGGGCGGCATGTTCGGCCTGTTCTTTCAGGCCGAACGGCCGCGCAATCTGGCCGAAGTCTCTGCGGGCGACGCCGATGCCTTCAAGCGGTTCTTCCACGGCATGCTCGGGCATGGCATCTACCTGGCGCCATCCGCCTTCGAAGCGGGTTTCGTGTCGGCCAGCCACGACGACGCCGTGATCGACGCCACCATCGCGGCCGCCGAACAGGTCTTTGCCGCGCTGTGAAGCGTTTTCCGCCCATGAAATGGTACGGACTTCAAATTTCTTGATGTGGAACAAGGACACCTCATCGGACATTACTTAAACTGGGTTACTACCCTGGCTTTGGTTCCGAGACGTGTCATGACCGATTTCACTCCTGCAGACGCCGCCCGGCATCCGGAAATCCGCCTTTCCGAACCGGGCGACCATCCGTCCGATGGCTCGCAGGCCGCCCGCGACCTGCACCTCTGGATGCGCCTGATCAGTTGCTGCACCCTGATCGAAAATGAACTGCGCAGCCGCCTGCGCACCGAATTCCAGACCACGCTGCCGCGCTTCGAGCTCATGTCCCAGCTGGTGCAGGTGCCGCGCGGCCTGAAAATGAGCGAACTCTCGCGCCGCATGATGGTCACCAACGGCAATATCACCGGCATTGCCGACCAGCTCGAAAAAGACGGCCTGGTCGAACGCATCAAAGACCCAGCCGACCGGCGCAGCTTCATCATCCGTCTCACCCCCACCGGCAGGCGTCACCACCGGCGCATGCAGCGCGCCCACGAAGCCTGGGTCCGCTCGCTGATGGGCGGGCTGCCGGCGGTGACCCGCCAGACCCTGTTCGAGCTGCTGGGCGATCTCAAGCAATCCACGCTCGCGGTCCTGCCCGTACACTGATCCCGCATTGCGCGGTCCGCATGCGGCCCGCATGCCTTTGCGAGCCTACGGGGCTTCTGGGGCACCCGCGCACCCTACGCAGGCCCGGATCCTCTGCATGCGGATCCCTTAGAATATCGCTTTTCGATGCCTCAGGACCCTGCCCATGGCCATTCAGCTGCACATTCCGGCGCCCGACGCCATCCATCCCGTCCGGGGCGTTCGCATCGGCACCGCCGAGGCCGGCATCCGCAAGGCGGGCCGCCGGGACCTCACCGTCTTCCTGCTGGATCCGGGCACGGCCGTGGCGGGGGTTTTTACGCGCAACCGGTTCAAGGCCGCCCCCGTGCAGGTGTGCGAGGCGCATCTGGCGGCCGGGCAGCCCATCCGTGCCCTGGTCATCAATACGGGCAATGCCAATGCCGGCACCGGCCAGGCGGGCCTGAGCGCAGCGCATGAAACCTGCGCGGCCCTGGCTGGCCAGCTGGGCGTGCCCGCAGAGCAGATCCTGCCCTTTTCCACTGGGGTCATCCTCGAGCCCCTTCCGGTCGAGCGGCTGATCGCTGCGCTGCCCGATGCCGTGATGAGCGCCGGAGCGGACCACTGGTTCGACGCGGCGCACGCCATCATGACCACGGATACGCAGCCCAAGATCCACTCCGCCCACATCGAACTGGGCGGCTCGCCCGTCACCATCACGGGCATCAGCAAAGGGGCCGGCATGATACGCCCCAACATGGCCACCATGCTGGGGTTCCTGGCCACCGATGCCGGCCTGCCAACGGCGCTGCTGCAAAAGCTGGCGCGCGATCTCGCCGACCAGTCGTTCAACCGCATCACGGTCGACGGCGACACGTCCACCAACGATTCGTTCATCCTCATGGCCACGGGCGCCAGCAGCGCCATCATAGAGTCCGAGCGCGATCCACGCTATGCGCCCCTGGTCGACGCGCTGGCGCAAGCGGCGCGCGATCTGGCCCAGAAGATCGTGCGCGATGCCGAAGGGGCCACCAAATTCATCACCATCCAGGTGGAAGACGCCGGCAACACCCAAGAGGCCCTGCAGGTGGCCTATGCAATCGCCCACTCGCCGCTGGTCAAGACGGCGTTCTATGCCTCCGACCCCAACCTGGGGCGCATCCTGGCGGCCATCGGCTATGCGGGTATCGACGATCTCGACATCCAGGCGCTCAAGCTGTGGCTGGGCGATGTGCGGGTTGCCAGCCAGGGCGGGCGCGACCCGGCCTACCGCGAAGAAGACGGCCAGCGCGTCATGGCCGGGCAGGACATCACCGTGCGCGTGTCCCTGGGCCGGGGCGATGCCTGTGAAACGGTCTATACGTGTGATTTCTCACATGAATACGTCAGCATCAATGCCGACTACCGATCCTGAACACAAAACCCGCTGAACACGTAGCCCACGGGCCACCCGGCAACCCGCTCCAGACAAGGACACCCATGACGACCCCATCTGCTCCCATCACACTCCGGGCCCTGGCGGCCGCCGATTTCGACCGCTGGCTCGAGCTCTGGAAGGGCTACCAGCAGTTCTACCATGTCAGCCTGCCCGACGAAGCCACCCAGACCACTTTCAGGCGTTTTCTGGACGACACCGAACCCATGCATTGCACGCTGGCGGTCCGCGGCCAGGCCGTGATCGGTATGGTCCACTACATCGAGCACCGCAGCTGCTGGACACCCGGCGACTACTGCTACCTGCAGGATCTGTACGTGGATCCGTCCGCTCGCGGGCAGGGGGCGGGGCGCCTGCTCATCGAGCACGTCTACGAGCACGCCCGCGCGCTGGGGTGCAGCCGCGTCTACTGGCTCACACAGGAAAACAACACCACGGCCCGTGCGCTATACGACCAAGTGGCCGACAACCCCGGTTTCATCCAGTACCGCAAGGCCCTGTAGGTGGCGTCCGAACGCTGGTGTCTCGGCCGTAATTGCCTCTCTTCCAGTTTGACGATAAAATGCAGGGCTTGGCCAATTTTTCGTTGGCCCCTATTGGCATTTCATTTTTCAGGAACCCCCATGTACGCGGTCATAAAAACCGGTGGCAAGCAATATCGTGTATGCCCCGGCCAAAAACTCAAGATCGAACAGATACCGGCTGACATTGGGCAAGAAATCTCGCTTGACCAGGTGTTGTCGGTTGGCGAGGGCGACAGCCTCAGGCTGGGCACGCCCTTGGTCGAAGGCGCCGCGGTCAAGGCAACCGTTCTTGCACAAGGCCGCCACGACAAGATCAAGGTCTTCAAGATGCGCAGGCGCAAGCACTATCGCAAAACCCAGGGCCATCGTCAGAATTACACCGAAATCCGCATCGACACGGTCGCGGCCTGATCGGTTACCAGGAGTCCATCATGGCACACAAAAAAGGCGGCGGCTCTACACGCAATGGCCGCGATTCACAATCGAAGCGCCTGGGCGTCAAGGTCTACGGCGGCCAGCAGATCTCGGCGGGCGGTATCATCGTGCGCCAGCGCGGCACACAATTCC
>Ga0172382_10002547_pt1 | contig 30229 bp, 28 predicted proteins | sample Leawel138RmetaG_FD_122245 | JGI IMG/M metagenome (GOLD analysis project Ga0172382, IMG submission 122245) | Leachate microbial communities from a municipal landfill in Southern Ontario, Canada - Leachate well 138R metaG | ecosystem: Engineered > Solid waste > Landfill > Unclassified | place...
ACCACTGCTTCTCGGTGGCCGCGGTGTACAAGTACAACGAAGCGGAGAACAAGATCGTCTCCGTTGAAGGCTCCGGCGGCTTGTCGCCCATGGATGCCTCGGCTGAGGATCGCAAGCGCGAAGTCGAGTTTGCCCACAGCTGGTACCGCAACATCGTGAAGGATAGCTGGGGCTAGGCACGCCTCCCTGGCATGAGAGCGCGGCGGCGGCCTTCCCCCCAGGGGCTGCCGCCGCATTTCTCTGCCGCACGCTCTGCTGTCGGCGCAGGGGAGGGAGCGCCTCGCCCATCCGAAGGGAACTGATAACGTGCGTCGTATCTGGAAATGGTTCACGCGCCCGAGCGCGCGCTATGGTTGGGGTGCCATCTTTTTGGTTGGCGCCGCCGCTTTCCTCGTCCTCACCGTGAGCTTCAACGTGGTGCTGGAGGCGACCAACCAAACGGAATTCTGCGTGTCGTGCCACACCATGCAGACCAACTACGAGGAATACAAAAAGTCCGCCCACTACGCCAACCGCACGGGGGTACGGGTCGAGTGCGCGGACTGCCATGTTCCCAAGGAATTCGGCCCCAAGATGTGGGCCAAGCTGGTGGCCGCCAAGGACGTTTATCATCAGATCGTCGGCACCATCGACACGCCCGAGCAGTTTGAGGCACACCGCCTGCAAATGGCCGAGCGGGTATGGCACAAGATGGGGTCCACCGGGTCGCGCGAATGCCGCAACTGCCATGACTTCCAGGCCATGGACTTCCAGTGGCAGGGGCGCCGCTCCGCACTGCGCCACGAATCGGCCATGGAAGAAGGCAAGACCTGCATCGACTGCCATCAGGGCGTCGTGCATTCCCTGCCGCAAGGCTTCTCCCGCAACTGACCGGCCGGAGGGCAGCCAATGCGATTCCTCATCCCATCCCCGCGCCTGATCGCCCGCACCCTCGCCGTCGTCGTCCCCCTGGCAGCAATGCCGGGGGTGACGGCCGAGGCGGCTGACGTGGGGTCAATGTCATCGATCACGCGCGGCGGACGCCTCTACGACAACTGGATAAAGGAACTGCACGAACAGCCACCGACCACGCCACACCCGGCGTGGCCGGCAACCGCCGCTGCCGCCGATCCGGCGCAGACATGGCTGTGCGTGGAGTGCCACGGGTGGAACTATGCCGGGCGGCATGAACCGAAATTCCCTGGCATCAACGGCGCCGCCGGAGACGACCCAAAACAGATTCTCGGGGTTCTGCGGAACCCCACCCACCGCTTCGACGAGGTTCTGCGCCCCCGCGAACTGGAAGATCTGGCGGCGTTCGTGGCGCACGGGCAGTCGCATCTGGTGTCCGACATCGACCCGCTGACCGGCCACACCGCCACCACGGCCCGCGCCCAGGGCAACGTCTTCCAGACCGTCTGCGCGCGCTGCCACGGCGGCGACGGCAAGCAGGTGGAAAGCATCCCGCCGCTGGGGGACGCCGCGCGCGACAACCCGTGGATGGTCATGCACACCATCCTCAACGGCCACGCCGGAGGCGTCATGCCGTCCCTGCGGGCATTGGACGAGGCCATCGCGGTCGATACCCTGGCCTCCCTCCAGGCGCTGCCCTCGCGCGAGCCACTTGCCGCCATGGCGCGCGGGGGCCGCCTGTACGGCGATTGGATCCGGGAAACCGGACGCTTTGCACCACGCACCCTTCACCCTGCCTGGACTGGCCCCGCCCCCGCCTCGGCCAGCGACACATGGCGTTGCCACGACTGCCACGGGTGGGATTACCAGGGCAAGAGCGGGCCAGGCGCAAAGGTCAGCCCCGTTCCGGCCAAGGGTATATCGGGTATGGAAGGTGCCGATGTTGCCAGCATCATTGCCGTCCTGACCAACGATACCCACCGCTACCGCGGCGTGCTCACCGAACGCGACCTGAGCGATCTGGCGACCTTCGTGTCGAAGGGGCAGTTCATCATGGATTGGGCCATCGACCCTGCGACGGGCAGTTTCCACGGCCAGGGCGCTGGATACGGCGACCGCTTCGAAACCTTGTGCGCGTCCTGCCATGGGACCGCCGGAACCGCCGTGCGCACCATGTCTCCGCTGGGCCGCGTGGTCCGGGAAAACCCCTGGCGCGCCCTGCACAGCGTTCTCAATGGCCATGCTGGCGAAAGCATGCCGCCGATGCGCGTGTTCCCACCCGACATGGCGGCCGCGATCCTGGCCTACATTGAAAAGACGTTGCCCAGCGAACGCTGACCGAGGCACGGGGGCCGTATCGCGGCGGCCCAATCTTCGTTAAACTGCGGACCGCGATCGCCAACGGGGAAGCACCCATGAAACTGTTGCGTTACGGCCCGGCAGGGCAGGAAAAACCCGGCCTGCTTGATACCGAGGGCGTCATCCGCGACTTGTCGGCCCACGTCGTCGACATTGATGTCGCCACCCTGGCCCCGCAGGCGCTCGACCGCTTACGATCGTTGAACCCGGCCGATCTGCCGGCCATCTCGGGGACGCCGCGCCTCGGGCCGCCCGTTGCGCAGCCGGGCAATATCCTGTGCATCGGCCTGAACTACCGCGACCATGTGGCCGAAGCCGGGATGGCGCTGCCCACCGAGCCGGTGGTGTTCTCCAAGCATACCGGCGCGCTGAGCGGCCCCAACGACGCGGTGGTTCTGCCGCGTGGGTCCAACAAGACGGACTGGGAAGTCGAGTTGGCCGTCGTCATCGGCAGCCGCGCCCAGGGCGTGCGCGAGGCCGCGGCGCTGGACCACGTCGCCGGCTACACCGTCTGCAACGATGTATCTGAACGCACCTTCCAGCTTGAACGCGGCGGTCAGTGGATCAAGGGTAAGTCAGCCGAGACCTTCTGCCCTCTCGGTCCGGTCCTGGTGACAGCTGAAGACATCCCCGACCCACAGGCTTTGCGCCTGTGGTTGACCGTCAACGACCAGCCCATGCAGGACGGCACCACCGCTGACATGGTGTTTCCGGTGGCCTATCTGGTGAGCTATCTGTCGCGGTTCATGACCCTGCTGCCGGGCGACATTATCGCCACCGGCACGCCCAAGGGCACTGGCATCGGGCGCGGCGTGTTCCTCAAGCGCGGCGACGTCATGCGCCTGGGCATCGACGGCATCGGCACGCTGGAGCAGCGCGTCGAATAGGGTATCGCGCGGAAAACAGACCCGTTTTCCGCGCACACCTTTGCAACGGGAACGACTTAGGCGATCCGCCGCAGCAGGCGGACCAGGGTGGTGCGTTCACGCGGATTGAGCGGCGCCAGGATGGCATGTTCGGCTGCCGTTGCACGCTCCAGCGCATCCCCCACAGCTTGTCGCCCCTTGGCCGTCAACGAAAGGCACACGCGGCGACGATCGGAAGCATCCGACGCACGGGCGACCAAGCCACGCTCGATCATCCGGCGCACGACACCTTGCGTGGTTGCCGCATCCATCGCCACGGCGCGTCCCAAGCTGTTCTGCGACATGCTGCCGACTTCCAGAAGCTTGTTGAGGACCGCAAACTGCGGCGGCGTAAAACCACCGGGACCAAAGGCACCACTGAGGATGGAGGAAGCCCGCTGATGAGCGCGGCGGAGCAACTGCCCTACTTCATCCTGTATTACCTCGCCCTCGGAAGTCTGCGGGGGAAGCGGGTTGATTGCGGCGAAGTTCATGGCAAGTCTCCGTGACAGGCGTTACCAGCGGCGCGGCGACCGCAACAGGCGTCCGGGAAGTCCGTAATGCATTTCGGTATAGACCACCCTAAAGTTGTGCGCAATATGCCTTTCCTCGTACCAGCCGCGTGCATGCGACCAATATCCCCTGCCATTTGGCTGGAACCCGGCCGCAGGGCGCCAGCGTTATATGGCAACGCGGGTCGATTGCGCTCCCTCGATATATGGCGAAAGCCAGGGGTCTGTTATTCGCCCGTATAGGCTGAAAACGGAGATCGTGCATGCCTCACAGTGAACGGTCCGCCACCGGCCGCAAGCGGCACTGGGCGTTTACCGCCTGGGTAGTAGCGTCCATCGTCGTTGCTGTCTGGATCGCGCTCAGTGCGCCGGTCGCCGAATATTTCACCGGCCTGCCGTGGTTCGTTGCCTATGCCGTCCCGGCACTGATGTTCTTTTTACTGCTGGTCGGCCTAGGCTGGCTTGTCTATCTGGTTACCGCACGACGGGACGCGCAGTCCCCCCACAGGCCCCCCAGGGAGGGCAACGGCCCCCGCCTGGATATTCACCGACCACCGGGGAAATAGCGCCTAGTTTCTCTGCTTGCGCAACAACCGCTTGGCATTGCCGGTGGTTGCCCGGTGGTAAGGCCGGAGGCCGCCGCTCGCCATGCGCATCCCGATGCCCAAGGCCGCCTCGGGGGAGGCTGCCAGAAGTTTGGGCCATAGCGTACTGGTCGCCCTCGCGCTGAGTCCGGCGGCCCGCATCTTTTCAGAAACCATCCGAGAATTTTCCAGGTGGTCGTGGGGCCGCAACCCCATCATGGCCTGCCCCATGGCGAAGCTGCGCAAACCGATGGTCACCGCGGCGGACATCATCATTTCCTGGGCCTGCCATGCCAGTCGCCAAGCCTGAAAGGGAACATACGTCATCGGTCATCTCCAGTGCGGACGTCGGGAGTTGTTCAACGCCCGACCCCTTAGTTTAGCCGGAGAAACAAGGGACGCCGCGGACTTGCGCCGCCCGGTTAAATCGTTCACGATACGTTCATGCTCATTGAGACTTGCCGCCGTGCAAAGGCATCGTCATGATGCCGCCCTACAGGGGCCGGGGCAGGTTTTAGGTGCGCCATTACGCAGAGCACAACGACCCGCAACCACGCTACATATTGACGCGGCATGGTAAGTCGTTACTATATGTGGGGCGCCGGCCCGGCCATACGGGTCGGCCGCCAGCCTATCCCGCAGTGCCCCCCGCGTGGCCCGCCGTTTTCACGGGCCGCGTTGCCTTGAGTCCTCCCGTTGAGGACGCAGCGGCGGCCTTCAGTTCACGGGCCGCCTGAAATGAGGAGAATAGAACGTGCTCAACGTCGTGCAGGTCGCGCATCATCCGCGCGTCGAGGTGGACCCATCGCGGGACAGCCGCCTCACCGTCTTCGGCAAGGCCGTGCTGGAAGATCGCTACCTGTTGCCCGGCGAGAGCTATCAGGACCTGTTCGCCCGCGTAGCCAGTGCCTATGGCGATGACGACGCGCACGCCCAGCGCCTGTATGACTATATCTCCAAGCTGTGGTTCATGCCGGCGACCCCGGTGCTGTCCAACGGCGGCACGTCGCGCGGCCTGCCGATTTCGTGCTTCCTGAACGAAGCCAACGACTCGCTGGACGGCATCGTCGACCTGTGGACCGAAAACGTATGGCTGGCCGCCAAGGGCGGCGGCATCGGCAGCTATTGGGGCAACCTGCGGTCCATTGGCGAGAAGGTCGGCGAGATCGGCAAGACCAGCGGCGTGGTGCCGTTCATCCGTGTGATGGACAGCCTGACCCTGGCTATTTCCCAGGGGTCGCTGCGTCGGGGCTCGGCGGCGGTGTACCTGCCGGTCAGCCACCCCGAGATCGAGGAATTCGTCGAGTTGCGCCGCCCGACCGGCGGCGACCCCAACCGCAAGACCCCCAACCTGCACCACGGCGTGCTGGTCACGGACGCCTTCATGCGCGCGGTCGAGGAAGATGCCGACTGGGCGCTGACCAGCCCCAAGGACGGGGCCATCCTGCGCCGCATCAAGGCCCGTTCCTTGTGGATCCGCATCCTTCTGGCCCGCATCGAAATGGGCGAGCCCTACGTCATCTATTCGGACACCGTCAACAAGTCGCTGCCCGAGCACACCCGCCTTGCCGGCCTGACCGTCAAGACGTCGAACCTATGCGCCGAAATCACCCTGCCGACCGGCACCGACCACCTGGGCAACGAGCGCACCGCCGTGTGCTGCCTGTCGTCCCTGAACCTCGAAACCTATGACGAGTGGAAGGACGAGCCGCGCTTCATCGAGGACGTCATGCGCTTCCTCGACAACGTGCTCCAGGACTTCATCGACCGGGCGCCCGACAGCATGGCCAAGGCCAAGTATGCCGCCATGCGCGAGCGTTCCGTCGGCCTGGGCGTGATGGGATATCACTCGTTCCTCCAGGCTCGCATGGTGCCGTTCGAGAGCGTCATGGCCAAGGTGTGGAACCGCACCATCTTCAAGCACATTCAGGTGCAGGCCGATGCCGCCTCGAAGGCGCTCGCCAAGGAGCGCGGCCCCTGCCCCGACGCCGCCGACTACGGCATGATGGAGCGGTTCTCCAACAAGACCGCCATCGCGCCGACGGCGTCGATTTCCATCATCTGCGGCGGGGCCAGTCCCGGCATCGAGCCGAACGCCGCCAATTCGTATACCCACAAGACCCTGTCCGGCTCCTTCAACGTGCGCAACCCCCACCTCAAGGCGTTGCTGGCCGAGAAGGGCCGCGATGACGAGGAAACCTGGACCTCCATCACGGTCAACGAAGGGTCCGTGCAGCACCTGGACTGCCTGACCCAAGACGAAAAAGACGTGTTCAAGACGGCATTCGAACTGGATCAGCGGTGGGTTATCGACCACGCCGCCGACCGCGCGCCGTTCATCGACCAGAGCCAGTCGGTCAACCTGTTCCTGCCCGCCAACGCCCATAAGCGCGACTTGCACCAGTTGCACTTCCAGGCCTGGAAGAAAGGCGTCAAGAGCCTGTACTACTGCCGCTCCAAGTCGATCCAGCGGGCCGAAGTGGTGGCGACGCAACAGGTGCCCAACGGCCTGGCCGATCTGGTCGCCTCGGTGGCGGACGGCGCGGCCATCCCCGCCATGCCCACCCCGGCCAACGACGGCGGCACTGCGACCGACTACGACGAATGCCTGGCCTGCCAGTAGGCTCCGCTTTCCCCCCCTTCGGAATTGAAGACGCCCCATGTCCCTGCTCGACGCCCATCCCGTTTACAAGCCGTTCTCCTATCCGTGGTGCTATGACGCCTGGCTGACCCAGCAGCAGGTGCACTGGCTGCCCGAAGAAGTCCCCCTGGCCGACGACGTCAAGGACTGGCACCAGAAGCTGTCCGAGGGAGAACGGCATCTGCTGATGCAGATTTTCCGCTTCTTCACCCAGTCGGATATCGAGGTGAACAACTGCTACATGCGGAACTATACCCGCGTGTTCAAGCCGACCGAGGTGCAGATGATGCTGGCCGCGTTCTCCAACATGGAGACGATCCACATCGCGGCCTATTCGCACCTGCTCGACACCATCGGCATCCCCGAAACGGAGTACCAAGCCTTCCTCCACTACAAGGAGATGAAGGACAAGTACGACTACATGCAGGTCTGGGGCGTCGACACCAAGGAGGACATCGCCAAGACTTTGGCGGTGTTCGGCGGCTTCACCGAGGGGCTTCAGCTTTTCGCCAGCTTCGCCATCCTGCTGAACTTCCCGCGCTTCAACAAGATGAAGGGCATGGGCCAGATCGTGACGTGGTCCGTGCGCGACGAGACGTTGCACTGCAATTCGATCATCCGGCTGTACAAGACCTTCCTGGCCGAGAACCCCGACATCGACGTCGAGGCGGTGCAACGCGACCTGTATGTGGCCTGCGACACCATCCTTCACCATGAGGACGCCTTCATCGACCTGGCGTTCGAAATGGGCGCCGTCGAGGGGCTGACCGCCGCCGAGGTCAAGCGCTATATCCGCTACATCGCCGACCGCCGCCTGACCCAGTTGGGACTGACACCGGTGCACGGCATCGACCGCAATCCGCTGCCCTGGCTCGATGCCATGCTCAATGCGGTGGAGCATGCGAACTTCTTCGAGAACCGCTCTACGGAATATTCAAAGGCGGCCACGCGGGGTACCTGGGAAGAAGCGTTCGACTGAATTTCTTCCGCCCCTATGGCGAACCCTACCACTTTCCGTACTCATATCTTCCGGCCCGGCAACTCCACCAGTTGTCGGGCCGTTCGTTTTCCGTCGCAACTGACTTGACAGTTCGGAAAATGGAGGCGGAGGCATGGCCGACAAGGATATCGGAGATCGCGCCATCGGGCGCATGGGAACCGACGCGACACCGGATTTGCGCCGCGAGGCATCGGAGCTGGGCAATACTGCCCGCTCTGCCGTAGAGGATTCCCTGTCGTCGGCACGCACCATCGCAGCGGAGAATGTCGGCCGTGCCGGCGAGGCGCTGCACGCAGCGGCCGAGCACTTGGGCCGCAATGACGCCTTCGGCGGCCTGATTGACGCTGCGGCCACGCAGTTGGACAGCGCATCGAGCGCCCTGCGCGACCGCGACATGAATAAGCTGATGCATGACGCCGGCGACTTCGCGCGGCGCCAACCGGCGCTGTTCATCGGCGGTGCCGTCGCCCTTGGGTTTGCACTTGGCCGCTTCGCGACGGCGGGAAGCCGTTCGGTGGACTACTCCACCACCCGCCGGACGGGGGCCACGGCGGGGTCTACCAGGACCGACCCCTATTCCGCCCGATCGTATTCCGGGGGCGGCCTGACCAGCGAGCCGCACGCCACCAGCCCCTATAGCCCCACCGGCCCTCAACGCCCGGACACCCAAGACACTCCACTGAGCAGTTCGGTGGGTGGGACGCGGGGGGATCGCCACGCGCCCGGTGAGCCGTCCACGACCACGCCCGGCCAGCAACAGGCCGGCGCCCGTCCCCAACCACGCGGCAGCACCAGCGGCCTTTCGGCCGACGAATAGGATGCCCGGCACAAGGACCAGGAACGGAGGAACGAGTTCATGGATCACACCACTCACGGAACCGGCCCCTACGAGCGTGCCGACCGCCCCTACGCCGACCGGCCCAGAGATACACGCCGCGGCATCGGCAGTCTGATCAACGATCTGGGCCGCGACCTGACGCGCCTGATGAGCGATGAGGTTCAACTGGCCCGCGCCGAAGCCGGCGAGTCGGTCAACACGATCATCATGGCCCTGGTATCCATCGCCAGTGGCCTCGCCTTCGCGCTGGCCGCCCTCATCATCCTGCTGCAAGCCATGGTCGCCGCGCTGTCGCAGGTGATGGAGCCGTGGCTGGCCTCGGTCATCGTCGGCATCGGCGCCGCCATTGTCGGCTTCATCCTGGCAATGGGCGGGCAAAAGGCGCTCAAAGCCCGCAACCTCGCCCCCAATCGAACCGCTCGCAATCTGCAGCGGGATGCGAAAGCCGTAAAGGAGCATGTCTGATGGCTGAAGATCCCCGCAGCCTCGATCAGATCGAACGCGATCTGGCCGAGACGCGCCGCCACCTGGAAACCACCCTGGATGCGCTGCAAAACCGCATGAGTCCCGGTGCGATGTTCGAGGACGCCTTAGACTATGTCCGGCGGGACAGCAGCCAGTTCGGGCGCAATCTGGTGGAAACGGTGCGCGACAACCCACTGCCCGCAACGCTGATGACCATCGGCCTGGGTTGGTTGATGATATCGGGCCGCAACGGCAGTGCGTCTCACCGCTACGGTGCGATGGTTCCGGCGGGCGAGGTGGAAAGCCATGGCCCGTCCGTTTCGGAGCGGGCTGGCGAGACTGCCAGTGCCGCCCGTGAACGCCTGCGCAGCATGGGGAAATCCATCCGCGACCAGCAGGACGCCACCATTCACGGCACCTCCCAGGCGGCCCATGCCGTCGGGGACAAGGCACGCCAGGGGTGGGAGACGGCACGCTCGGGTGCCGAGTCCGCCGTGCATCACGGACGCGAAGTCATCTCGTCCGTGGGTCAGGGAACCCGAACTGCCGGGCGCTCCATGGCCGAGTTCTTCGATGAGAATCCGCTGGCCGTCGGCATCATGGCCGCCGCCGCCGGAGCCGCCCTGGCCGCTTTCCTGCCGCGGACACGCACCGAGGACGAAACCTTGGGGCCGCTGCGCGACCGGGCGCTCGAACAAGGCCGCGAACAAGGCAGCCGGCTGGCCGAAGATGTCAGCGAACGGGCGCGCGCCGCCATGCAGGCCGCCGCCAACCCCGAAGGCCGCAGAGACACCGGCGAGGCGCGCCCCGACGACAACCGCGAGGGCGGGGGCAGAGCGGACCCCGTGAAGGCTGGCAGTACTTCATCCTCGTCAGCGGGCGCATCATCGTCACCGGCATCGCCCACGTCAGCGCCGTCTTCGTCACCAGTATCGTCAGCATCCCAGACGACGCCGGCCCGCCCAACCGGCACCCCGCCGAACATCGGGAGCGGCACTCCATCGCATCCTTCATCGCGGTCATAGAAGAGAGGAAGCATCATGCAGAGCATTTTCTATATTATCGGCGTCATCGTTGTCGTCTTGGCAGTCCTCAGCCTGATCGGCTTGGCCTGACCGCCCGCCGGCCCGCCCATGAGGTGCGATCGTTCGGCGTCTCGGCGGGGGCGGCAGCCGGCAGTTCGGGAACCCACCATGCCGCGCCCGGCTCAAGGGTCGGAAACACCTCGGGCGCGACCTGATGGCTTTGACGCGCCACCTCCAAGGCCCGTCGCGGTGCATCGAACTTGTCGTCCGCCAGCGGGAATACCTCGTAGTGGGTGGCCAGCGCGTGCATGGCGTTGAGGTCCTTCATCGCCCGCACGGCCTCGTCCGGGTCCATGTGGCTGAATTTCATGAACCAGCGCGGCAAGTACGCCCCGATCGGCAGGAGGGCAAGACGAAAGCCGCCAAATTTGGCGCGATGGTGGCGGAACGTCTCCCCCGCGCCATAGGCGGTATCGCCGATGAACAGCACGTTGCCGTGGGGCGTCTCCAGAACGAAAGCGCCCCACAAGGCAATGTTGCGATCTCGCACGCCGCGTGCCGACCAGTGCAGCATCGGCTCCAGGTGCAGGCGGACGCCATTGCCCAAGTCGGCCACGTCGCCCCAATCCATTTCATGCACCGTCATCTGAGGCGCCGCACGCTGTATCAGGCGGGCATTGCCAAGGGGTGCATAGACTGGCGCCGGTCGCATCCTCGCCAACCGCGCCAAAGTCGCGCGGTCCAGGTGGTCATAGTGATTGTGGCTAACCAAGATAGCGTCCAAGGGCGGCAGGGACGCGAGCGGAATGCCGGGCTTCCGGCAGCGGCGCGGCCCGGCGAAAGGCACCGGACTGGCCCGCTGAGACCACACCGGATCGGTCAGAACATTAACCCCGCACGTCTGAATCAAGGCCGTCACATGACCGACGTATGTCACCCGCAGGCCGGTTCCATCCACCTTTGCGGGGGGCAGGTCGGGCGGCGGGTTGGGCACCATGCGAGGCCACGGATAGCGGCGGCCGCGCCTCATCCTCCAGCGAAGAAAATCCCACAGCGACGGGTGTTCGCCATAACCAGGATTGAAAAAGCGTTCGCCGTCGAAGTGCGGCGGGTAGCCACCATCCTTATTCAAGACGCCTCCTGGGCAACGGTTTCCGCTTAAAGGTAATACGGATCGCCGCGCACACAAGAGAAAGCGGGTCGTGTGGCCGTGCTTTAAGCGGCCCGCAAGCACGCCCCAGCCACGGCGGCCCGCCGTGACACCTCGGCGATCATGTCGTGCGACGGGCGAGGCTCGGGCAGTTCCCGGCCCGCTTCGACGTGCCGGCGCAGGGTTTCCTTGGCACCGTGAAGCGCCCCCTCCACCGTGGCCGCCCGGCATTCGCAGCCAGGCACACCAACCACTTCAGCGGAGTAGCCACGGCTACCGCGCCTGTTAACAACAGCAATGTATCCACGCATAAGAAATATTCGTCCACTGTTCGACCATGACGGACAGATGAGAGCAACGCCCCATCATGGCCCTCGAAAAGTGAGGCCCGCGCGCCGCGCCATAGGGTTGATGGCGGCACGCGATGGTCGAACCATACCACACTATGAATGAATATCAACCCGCCTGCCTGTACAAGTAGAGATTACAACAGTATAATATGGGAATTTCGGACAAATACTTGAGTGAACATGGTCCACGAAGACTTATAAAATAATCGCATAGAACCATACACATGTTTTCTATAATAACAATGATAGGTTGACATCCATTGATGTGCCCGTATTTTATTACGTAGCGCGCACCATCACCCACAAGCCTCTGCGCCACCGTCCGGTGCCGGAGGTAACGCGCTCCACCCGGCAGGCTTGTCGGGGGCGAAGCAGTTACTTCGCCGTCGCCTGAATGGAAACAACAGACATTGGCTCAATGGCTTTGAACTCCAGCGCGATACCATCGCGGACACTCGACGACACCATCACCTTCCGCCGCCCGACCCATCATGACGGGGCTGCCATGTGGCGGCTGGTCAGGGACAGCGGCGCCTTGGACGAGAACTCGGCCTATGCCTACCTGATGATGGGCGAATGGTTTGCCGACACCTGCGTCGTGGCCGAAGACGGGCCATCGTCCCGTCTCGCCGGGTTCGTGATGGGCTTTGTTCCGCCGCGCCAGCCCGACACGCTGTTCGTGTGGCAGGTCGGAGTCGATCACCAGCATCGCGGGCGCGGCCTCGGCCTGCGCCTGCTGACCCAGCTCATCGCGGAGGCGCCGCCACCCGTGCGCTTTTTGGAGGCGACAGTCACGCCGTCCAATGCCGCCTCGGAAGCCCTGTTCGGGGCCGCCGCCCGCGCCCATGACGCCGCCATCGAGATCACCGATCTGTTCGGCTCTGACGCCTTTCCCGGTACGGGACACGAGCCAGAGCGCCGATTCCGCATCGGTCCGATACTTCGCCACGCTTAGGGGAGACACCTCGTGGACGCTTTTGAAAAATATGAATCCAACGTACGCAGCTACATCCGCAATTTCCCGGAAGTCTTCGTTTCGGCCAAGGGAGCACGCCTGACCGGGCGGTCAGGCCGCGAATACATCGACTTTTTCGCCGGGGCGGGTGCGCTCAACTACGGCCACAACGACGAGGGCATGAAGCAAAAGCTGCTGGACTACGTGCTGTCCGACGGCATTGCCCACAGCCTGGACATGGCCACCGCCGCCAAGGAACAGTTCCTTACGCGCTTCAACGAGGTGATCCTCGCCCCGCGCAAGATGTCCTACAAGATGATGTTCCCAGGGCCGACGGGGACCAACGCGGTGGAGAGCGCCCTCAAGCTCGCACGCAAGGTCAAGGGCCGCGACGGCGTCGTCAGCTTCACCAACGCCTTCCACGGCATGACCCTGGGTTCGCTGGCCGTGACCGGAAACGCGTTCAAGCGGTCGGGTGCCGGGCTGCCGTTGGACAACACCACGTTCATGCCCTACTGCGGCTACATGGACGGCCTGGAAAGCTTGGATTACTTCGAGCGCACACTGGAAGATGGCGGGTCAGGCATCGACCTTCCCGCCGCCGTGATCGTCGAGACGGTGCAGGGCGAAGGCGGCATCAACGTCTGTTCGATGACCTGGCTGAAGCGCCTGGAGCAGATGTGCCGCCGCTGGGACATGCTACTGATCGTTGACGACATTCAGGCTGGGTGCGGCCGGACCGGCACGTTCTTCAGCTTCGAACCCGCCGACATTTCGCCCGATCTGGTGTGCCTCTCCAAGTCTTTGTCGGGATATGGCCTGCCGCTGTCGGTGGTGCTCATCAAGCCCGAGTACGACGTGTTCGCTGCCGGGGAGCACAACGGCACTTTCCGGGGCAACAACATGGCCTTCGTCACCGCCACGGAAGCCCTGCGCTTTTGGGAAAACGACGATCTGACCAAGGACGTGGCCCGCAAAGCCGGCATCATCCGCGCGACGTTCGAGAAGATCGCGAGCGCCCACCCGCAGTTCGAGCCGGACGTGCGCGGCCGGGGCTTCATGCAGGGCATCGCGCTGAATTCGGGCGAGATCGCGGGCGCCATCTGTGCCGAGGCATTCAAGAACGGCGTGCTCATGGAGACGTCCGGCCCCGATGGCGAAGTGGTCAAGATCCTTGCCCCGCTGACCATCGGCGACGTTGACCTGATTGCCGGGCTGGACATCCTGACGGCGGCCTTCGCCACGGTCGCCCAGTCGTTCGCCAAATCCGCTGCGTAATCCAGGAGACACCTTTATGATTGTTCGCACTCTGGACGAGTTGATCGGCACCGATGCCGAGGTCAAGGCCTCCACCGGAACGTGGACCAGCCGCCGCATGTTGTTGCGCAAGGATGGCATGGGGTTCTCGTTCCACGACACCTTGATCCACGCCGGGACCGAGACGCTCATCCACTATGCCAACCACCTCGAAGCCGTGTACTGCGTGGGCGGCGAAGGCGAGATCGAGGTCTGCGCGACCGGCGAGAAGTGGCCCATCAAGGACGGCACCATGTACGCCCTGAACGGCCACGAAAAGCATTGGCTGCGGGCCACCAAGGAACTGCGCATGATCTGCGTGTTCAACCCGCCGCTGACCGGCAAGGAAGACCACGACGCGGACGGTGTCTATCCGCTGCTGACCGACGCCTAAGCAACCGCGTGGTCGGGAGGGCCGTTGGCAGGGAACGCGTCAACTGCTCCCTGTCCGGTCCATGGCCCCCGATGACATTGCTGCCCACGGCCTGCGCTGGTCGTCTGATGCCGAACCCGGCCTGACCCGGCGCGGGCGCGGCAAGGGGTTCAGCTTCCACCATCCCGACGGCACCCTGGTTAAGGACCCAGAAACCCTGGACCGGGCGCGCCGGCTGGCGGTGCCGCCCGCCTATAAGGACGTATGGATCTGCGCCGATCCCAACGGACACCTCCAGGCCACTGGCATCGACGCGCGGGGCCGCAAGCAGTACCGCTATCACCCGCGCTGGCAGGCCGTGCAGGACGAGGCCAAGTTCCACCGCCTGCGCCGCTTCGGAGAAGTTCTGCCATCCCTGCGCCGCAGGGTCGCCCATGACTTGGGCCTGCCGGGTCTGCCGCCGGAAAAGGTTACGGCGGCGGTGGTGCGCCTGCTGGAGCAGACCCTCATCCGGGTTGGCAATCTCGAATACGCTCGCGACAACGACTCCTATGGCCTGACCACGTTGCGTGAGGACCATGTGGACGTCAACGGGCCGGACATCCACTTCTCCTTTCGAGGCAAAAGCGGCAAGGAGTGGGAGGTCGACGTGCGCGATCCGCGCGCCGCCGAGGTCGTCGCACAATGCCAAGACCTGCCCGGCCAGGAGTTGTTTCAGTGGATGGACGAGGACGGCACGCCCCATGCGGTGGGGTCAAGTGACGTCAACGCCTACCTACGCGCCCACGGAGACGAGGACTTCACGGCCAAGGACTTCCGCACCTGGGCAGGCACCGCCTTGGCCTTTCGGCACCTGCAAGGACTGGAGCCACCGGCCACCAAACGGGAAACCAAGGCCCGGCTCAAGGAAGCGCTCCAGGCCGTGGCGGCCGAACTGGGCAACACCATCGCGGTGTGCCGCCGCAGCTACGTTCACCCGTCGATCATCGACTGCTTTGAAACCGGCCGAATGAAACGCGCCTTGGCCGAGGCCCAGGAACGCCTCGATGACGCCCCGCGCGGCCTGCGGTCGGAGGAACGCCTGCTATGGGCGTTCCTCGCCGCCGTGGAGGCATGATCCCCGCGCCTCAGCCCATCATTGGCCCCATGGAGCGCCACCAACGCTTGGCATCGGCGGCCGCCCATTCTGGCCCGTGACCGGAGTACAGCACCGTGTCGCCCGGCACCGACTCCAGAAACCGCGTGATCGAGGCGGACAGTTGGCGGGCGTCGCCACCGGGGAAATCGGTGCGGCCGATGCCTTGCATGAACAGCGTGTCGCCGGTCATCGCAAATCCGTCGAACACGAAACATACCCCGCCCGGCGTATGACCGGGGGTAGCGACGACGCGGATGCCGCCCAGCAGGTCCAGCGTCGGTTCGCCATCAAAGAAGTCCACCGCAGGCACCGCCACCGGCCGCCCGAGCAGGGCCTGGCCCCATTCGTCAGCGGCATCCAGCATCCCCTGCTCGGCCAGGTGCGCCATGACCGGCGCGCCGGTCGCCGCCGCCACGTCGGCCAGCGAGGCGATATGATCGGGATGCCCGTGAGTCAGCAGCACCGCGACCACCTTGCCCGGCGCAGCCTTGGCCGCCGCCAGAATCGGCGCGGCCCCGGCGCCGGGATCGATGACGACCATGTCACCGGTCAACCGATGACGGACCACCGTGCAATTTTCGTAGTACGGCGGCGCGGTCACGACGACGGTGACATCGTAGTCACCCAACGTCTGGGTTTCCGGTTCGGGCAGCATGGCGGGGCGTCCTCGCAGCAGGGATAGGGGCCAGACCATAGCGGATCGGTGCCGCCCGGCCAACCAGCCCCGTAACACCCTTTAGTACAAGTCGAAAGGATGCTATTGACGCCGCACCCCAATACCAGCGACCATATTTTAGAAAAACGTAATATACGTAAGGAGCAGCCCATGCCGCGGCGTTTCCTCCATCGTCATCAACCGCCACACCCGTCGTGTTGGGGCTGGATCAAGGCCGGGCTGGGCGGCGCGGTGGGCATCGCCGGGATCGGCTTGCTGGGTGACGTGACCTCCATGCCCTTGTTGCTGGCGCCCTTCGGAGCGTCGAGCGTCCTGCTGTTCGCCCTGCCCGACAGCCCCCTGTCGCAACCGGCCAACGTCATCGGCGGGCATTTGGTGGCGGCCCTGCTGAGCATCGCGCTGGCCGCCGTGCTGCCTCACACATGGTGGGCCGCGGGGATGGCCGTCGGGTTGGTCATCGCTGTCACGGCGGCGCTGCGCCTGACCCATCCTCCCGCCGGAGCGGACCCGTTGGTGGTGTTTCTGGGCGCCCCGGCGGCGGAGGTTTTTATGGGATCAGTGATCGTCGGCAGCACATTCCTGGTGCTGACGGCGGTACTCCTCCACAGCCTGCCGCCCAAGCGAACGCCCTATCCCCTGCCAGCCGCTTCGGGGTAAGTTCGACGGACCGTCGCAACCGCCCTCCCGAGTTCCATGACCACCGCAGCCCTTCTTGCCGACCCGCAGTTCCTGGCCCTGTTTGCCGGGGTCCTGGTGCTGACCGGGGCCATCGCGGGCGTGCTGGCTGGACTGTTAGGGGTGGGCGGCGGCATCGTCATCGTGCCGGTGCTGTTCAACCTGTTCCCATTCCTGGGCATCGACGAAGCTGTGCGCATGCACTTGGCGGTGGGAACGTCGCTGGCAACCATCATTCCGACCTCGATCATGTCGGCCCGCTCCCACGATAGGCGCGGCAGCATCGACCGCAATTTGCTACGATCGTGGGGTCCGGCGGTGTTCATCGGCGCGATCGTCGGCATCACCCTGGGCGCCGGGGCGCGGGGCGAGGTCTTGACGCTCATCTTCGCCGGAGTCGCCCTGCTGGTCGCCGCCAATATGGCGTTCCGGGTCGAGAGCATGACCCTGGCCGAGTCGCTTCCGACCGGCATTCTGCGCCACGCCCTAGGCCTGATCGTCGGAGGATTTTCCGTCCTCATGGGCATTGGCGGAGGCACCCTGTCGGTGCCCATCCTAACCGCGTTCGCCTATCCCATCCGCCGTGCGGTGGGCACGGCGTCGGCTCTCGGCTTCATCATCGCGGTGCCGGGCGCCATCGGATTTATCCTGGCGGGCCTGGACGTGCCGAACAGGCCGCCGGGCAGCCTCGGCTATGTCAATCTGATCGGCTTTGCGCTGATTGTTCCGGCGACCATGCTGACCGCGCCCCTAGGCACCCGTATCGCCCACGCCATTAGCCCTGCGTTGCTGCGTCGGACTTTTGCGTTGTTCCTTTTGGCCACCAGCCTGCGGATGTTTGCCAGCGCGTTCTAACACCTCTGCACAAGGTTGCAACTTCCGCTCCCTGTGCCAATCTCACGGAAGGAGGTTTCCGTGCGGATTCGACGTCTCGCCCTTGCTGTGTTTGTGATCGCGGTCGGGCTATGGGGCCTGAGCGTGGGCCTCCGCGCGCAGCCCATGGACACGCCGCCAGCGCGCGGCCCCGTGGTCGTGGCCTCCATTGAGGGCGCCATCGGCCCCGCCGCCACCCGCCATGTGGAACAAGTCCTCGCCGAAGCCCGCACGCGCGGCGCCGAGGCCATCATCCTGCGCCTGAACACGCCGGGCGGGCTGGTCACGTCCACCCGCGACATCACCGGCGCCATCCTCGCCTCACCCATTCCGGTAATCGGGTGGGTCGCGCCATCGGGCGCCCATGCTGCGAGCGCCGGGACGTTCATACTCTATGCCACCCACATTGCCGCCATGGCGCAGGGCACCAACATCGGCGCGGCCACCCCGGTCAGCATCGGCGGCGGGATGCCAGGCGGGGAAAAGGACGGCGAGAAAACCCCGGCCAACACGCTGGAAGGCAAGGCGTTGAACGATGCCATCGCCTTCATCCGCAGCTTGGCCGAGATTCACGGCCGCAATGCCGAGTGGGCCGAACGGGCGGTACGCGAGGCAGCGACCCTGACGGCCAGCCAAGCCCTCGACCTCAAGGTCATCGACATTCTGGCCAACGACACCGGGGGGTTGGTTGCCGCCCTGGACGGCCGCACGGTCCGCTCGGCCAAGGTGGATCGCACGCTTTCGACCGCTGGAAGGCCCGTCGAGATCATCGAGCCGGACGCCCTGACCAGGACCCTCAGCCTGTTGGCAAACCCCAACGTCGCCCTCATCCTGATGATGATCGGAGTCTATGGCCTGATCTTTGAATTCGCCACGCCCGGAACCGTCGGTCCGGGCGTTGTCGGAGCCATCTGCCTGATCCTAGGCTTGTACGCGCTCAACCAGTTGCCGCTGAACACCGCCGGCCTGGTCCTGCTGCTGCTTGGGCTGGTCTTGATGATCGCCGAGGCGTTCACCCCCACGTTCGGCATTCTTGGACTGGGCGGAGCCGTCGCGTTCCTGATCGGCGGCGGCATGCTGATCGACTCCGACGTCCCGGAATTCCAGATATCATGGGCCGTCCTGATCGGAACCACGGCGATGACTGCCGGCTTCGCCCTCCTCCTGCTCGGCCATGCCTGGAGGGTCCACCGCCGCCCGGTCCACACCGGCCGCGCCGACATGGTCGGGCAAGCGGCCAAGGTCCTGGACTGGAGCGGCACCACCGGCTTCGTGTGGGTACACGGCGAACGCTGGAAGGCCCGTTCGGAAACACCGCTGACCGTCGGCGGCATGGCACGGGTAACGGCCCTCGACGGGCTGACCGTGATTGTTGAACCCCTGCAAGACATCGCTGAGGAGGCCCCCTGACCATGCCCGTGGACTTTATGATCATCGTTCTGTTCGTCATCGCGGTCGGCGCGTTGCTGGCCGCCTCGATTCGGGTGCTGCGGGAATATGAACGCGGCGTGCTGTTCACCCTGGGGCGGTTTACCCGCGTCACCGGGCCGGGTCTCATCCTGGTCATTCCGGTGCTTCAGCAGATGGTCCGTACCGATCTGCGGACGGTGGTTCTCGACGTGCCGAGCCAGGACGTGATTTCGCGCGACAACGTTTCGGTCAAGGTCAACGCGGTGATCTATTTCCGCATCGTCCAGCCCGAGCGCGCCATCATCCAGGTCGAAAACTATATCGCCGCCACCAGCCAGTTGGCCCAGACCACCCTGCGCTCGGTGCTGGGCAAGCACGAACTGGACGAAATGCTGGCCGAGCGCGACAAGCTCAACGCCGACATCCAGGAAATCCTCGACGCCCAGACCGATGCCTGGGGCATCAAGGTCGCCAACGTGGAGATCAAGCATGTCGATATCGACGAGAGCATGATCCGCGCCATCGCCAAGCAGGCCGAGGCCGAACGCCTGCGTCGCGCCCGCATCATCAATGCCGAGGGCGAGCAGCAAGCGGCCGAGAAACTGGTCGAGGCCGGAGCGATCCTCGCCCGCGATCCCAACGCCATGCAGCTCCGCACCTTCGCCGCGCTGGCCGACATCTCGGGCGATCAGGCCACCACCATCGTCTTCCCCCTGCCCATGAGCCTGTTCAGCGGCGCGTTCGGCCAGGGCGGCAGCGGGAAAGGCTAGAGTACACGCTCACGACAGACGATTAATGTGCGCGGGACACCTGGACGCTCATATTCCGTGACTTGAACATGGCGGAAATGGCGACTGAGCGCCATCGTCAGAGCCTCAAGAGTGTAACCCTTGGGACGACTGGCTGAAGGATTATCGGGCGTCAGTCCGTAGGGCATGAATTCGGTCACAAGAACATGTTCGGTTTTGTCGGCAAGTAGCGCCGCCATCTTCGCCACCGGATAGAACTGGCGAAGTAGCAAGTGATGGGTCAATGCCATTGCGGATACAAAATCGGCGCGCTGCGGCAAATCCCCAAGCGCATTGCCGAGCATGCACGTAATAGGCAGCCCTTTAGACCGACTAAACCGTTGCAAACGGTCAAGGGCACCCTCGTCCATGTCGACGGCAAGAGTGGATAACCCGCGTCGAGCTAAAAGAACCGCAAAATTGCCGGATGCACTGCCGAGGTCAATTGCTTTGCTCGGCGCCGCTGCATCAACTGCTTCTCCAAAATATTTAAAGCGCGGATCGGCCGATCCTTCATGACCTTTTTCAAAAAGATGCGTAAGAAGTTCTTCTGTGGAATAATTTCGCCACGGCGTATTATATTCTATGGTCGCGCAATCCATTGCCTTTTTAATTTCTGCCCGGCCGCGCGCCCTGTTGCTGAAGTCGAAACCCTTCTCAGTAATCCCAAGAGCACGGGCCTCTGTCAGGGATGTTAGCCCGCCAGCAGCGAGATGCAACCGTGCCGTCCGAACCATACCCGCGGACTTCGCTGCCAGCATAAAGGGAAAGACCAGAGAGATGACGAGTTCATGGAGTCCTTGCGACGAAGTAGCGGGCTGCCCGATTGACCCAAGATCAACCCACTGGGGCACTGGCCCAAACATGGCAAAATTGCCCCCGTGGCCGTCGAGTAAGCCCAGTCCATGTTCTTCAAGCAGTTCATCCGCCTCAAGCCATTTGTAAATGGCGTCGGCAATGGCCGGCCAGGGCTGCTTTGACAGGTGTGGAGTAAACGCTCCCGGTGGCGAGGCAATCGTCATTGCATAGCCCCGCACAGCCAAATCAGACACCGCCATAGGAGCGATCAACCGGCGACTTATAAGCGCCTCCACCAGCCCCGATGCGAAAAAATCCCGAACCCGCTGTTCTGAATGCGGGTAGATTGCCCGGACGAACGTGCCGTCATGGTGGCGGAAGACGCGCCCAATAGGGTCGGCAAATCGCACTCCGATCCAGTCAAGGGAAGCAGGGTTAAGCATTAAAAAAATCCCACGTTGCTGGAAATGTTGCCGGAGGATATTACGACTTTATTAGGCAACCGTTAATGCCGCCCTCTGCTCGTTGAGCGCGTCGAAGGGCGGAAAATCAAGGCCTTGCAGCGAAGTGACTGCCATCAAAGCGGAGGGTTGAGCGAGAGCTTGGTCCGCCACGCCAATCAGCGCCTGACCCCGAAAAGACGAAACCCCCAGGTTTCCCTGGGGGTTTCGATGGTGGGCGCGGCAAGGATTGAACTTGCGACCCCTGCGATGTCAACACAGTGCTCTCCCACTGAGCTACGCGCCCTTTCCCCGAACCGTGGGGCGGCCCCGCCAAAGCGGGGGTGGGTTTCACGAAGCGGCTGGGATGCCGTCCGTGAGGTCGCCGGTTATAGTGGGGTCGGAACGGCTTGGCAAGCCCCTTCGTTAACATTTTTCACCGGGTCCCTGTGCGGCCCATTTTTGCCGTTCCGCCCCCTCTTGGTGGCAGCCTTGGGTTGGTGTAACGTGACCGACATGGATGCCCTAGCCCGATCCTCATCGCCCGCCGCCGCGCCGCAAGGATCGGCTGACGTCGTCTTTACCCCGCCGCTGGAAATCGTGGCTCCCGCGCGGCAGACGCTGCCCCTTGTCCTGGCTTCGCCCCATTCAGGCTCTTTCTACCCGGCCGAGTTCGTGGCCAGTTCCAGGCTCGATGCCCATACTCTACGGCGATCGGAAGACGCCTTCGTTCACGAACTATGCGCCGGCGGGCCGGCCTTGGGGGCGCCCCTGCTGCACGCCCTGTTCCCGCGCGCCTACCTCGACCCCAACCGCGAGGCCTATGAACTCGACCCGATGATGTTCGACGGGCCGCTGCCACGCCACGCCAACATCCGGTCGCCGCGCGTCATTGCGGGACTGGGCACCATAGCCCGCATGGTCGCCAGCGGGGCCGACATCTATCGCGGCAAACTGACCGTGGCCGAGGCCGAGCACCGCATCGACACCTGCTATCGGCCCTATCACCAGGCCTTGCGAGGCCTGATCGACGCGACGCGCAACCGTTTTGGATTCTGCATCCTTCTCGACTGCCACTCCATGCCGTCGGGCAGCAGCGGCCAAGGCGTCAGCGAGCCGAGCGGCGGTTCCGATTTCGTGCTCGGCGATTGCCACGGCGTTTCCTGCGCCCCCGTCGTGGTCCACACGGCCCGCCGGATTCTGACCGACCAGGGCTACCGCGTGGCTCGCAACACGCCCTATGCCGGAGGGTTCACCACCCGCCACTACGGACGCCCGGCCGAGCAAGTCCACACGCTGCAAATCGAGATAAACCGCCGCCTGTACATGGACGAAGCGACCTTCGACCGCCTTCCCGCCTTTACCAACGTGGCCTCCGCCCTCAGTGCTGTGGCCGCCGCCTTGGGGGCGATCAGCGGTAGCGAGTTAGGCGGGCGATAACGATCTCGCTTGACCAACGTCAATGAGAACCATTTTAACTTACCAAAATACTCATATATAGACTTGCGGGGGGTCACGCCCCCGCTCCACCACGCACGCCCCGCGCAGAGGACACCGCCCCCATGCCCAGTTCCGCCGCCGCCACCGCTTTGCAGACCGATGCCCTGGACCGCGTCACCGTCCGCTTTGCTGGCGATTCGGGCGATGGCATGCAGTTGACCGGCAGCATCTTTACCGAATCGACCGCCCTGGCGAGCCATGATCTGGCGACCTTCCCGGACTACCCGGCGGAAATCCGTGCCCCCACCGGCACCACCTACGGCGTGTCGGCCTATCAGATCAACTTCGGCGCACAGGGCGTGCTGACCGCCGGAGACGCCCCGGACCTGCTGGTCTGCATGAACCCGGCGGCGCTGCTGGTCAACGTCCCGGCCCTCAAGCCCGGCGCGACGATCATCCTCGACAGCGACGCCTTTGGCGCGCGGGCCATCGAGCGCGCCGGGTACGCCGCCGACCCGCGCGGTGATGCCTCGCTGGCCCCGTTCACCGTGGTTGAACTGCCGATCACCAGCCTGACGCAGCAGGCCGCCCAGCCGCTCGGCCTGTCCAAGCGCGAGGCGCAGCGGTGCAAGAACGTGTGGACGCTGGGCCTCGTGCTGTGGATGTTCGACCGCGACCGCGCGCCGATCATCGAGGCCCTGCGCACCAAGTTCCGCAAGGCGCCCGAGGTGGCCGAGGCCAACGTCACCGTGCTCAACGCCGGGCACGCCTATGGCGAAACCGCCGAGATCCCCGCTCTGCGCCGCCTTCCGGTGACGCGCAGCCTGCCCGCGCCCGGCCTCTACCGCACCGTGACGGGGGGCGAGGCCACCGCCCTCGGGCTGGTCGCCGGCGCCGAACTGACCGGGCTGGAGATGTTCCTGGGGACCTATCCGATCACCCCGGCCTCGCCCATGCTGCACCATCTGGCGCGCCTGCGGGACTGGGGCGTGACCACGTTCCAGGCCGAGGACGAGATTGCCGCCGTGTGCGCCGCCATCGGCGCGTCCTATGCCGGGAAGCTCGGCGTGACGACCTCGTCCGGCCCCGGCATCGCGCTCAAGACCGAGGCCCTGGGACTGGCAATCAGCGCCGAATTGCCGCTGGTGGTGGTCAACGCCCAGCGCGGCGGCCCGTCCACCGGCCTGCCGACCAAAACCGAGCAATCCGACCTGTTCCAGGCCGTCATGGGCCGCAACGGCGATGCCCCCATCCCGGTGATTGCGGCGCGCTCGCCGTCCGATTCGTTCGATGCCGCCATCGAGGCCGTGAAGATCGCCGTGCGCCACACGACGCCGGTGTTCCTGCTCATCGACGGCTACATCGGCAACGCGTCCGAGCCGTGGCACCTGCCCGACATGGACACCTACGAGCGGACGCCCGTCACCTTCCGCCAGCCCGGAGACGGCACCGGAGCGTTCAGCCGCGACCCCGACAGCCTCGGCCGCCAATGGACGCGGCCCGGCACGCCCGGCCTGGAATACCGGCTGGGTGGGCTGGAGAAGGATTTCTCGACCGGCGCGGTGTCTTATGATGCCGCCAACCACCAGCGCATGACCGACCTGCGGCGCGACAAGATGGCCGCTGTCGCCCGTGCCTTGCCCGCCCAGGACGTGTGCGAAGGCCCGACCAGCGGCCGTCTGGCAGTCGTCGGCTGGGGCTCCACCTTCGGCCCCATCCACCGCGCGGTGGTGGAGGCCAATAAAGCGGGGCGAAACGTCGCCCACATCCACCTGCGCCACATCGCGCCGTTCGCGCCGAACCTCGGCGACCTGCTGGCCGGGTTCGATACCGTCCTGGTGCCGGAAATGAACACCGGGCAGCTTGCCACGCTGTTGCAGGCGGAATATCTGCAAAAGGTCGAGCGCCTCAACAAAGTCACCGGCCAGCCGTTCAAGATCGCCGAGATCACTGCCGCCATCGAATCCGCCCTGGAGTCCTCACCATGAACGCCCCGACCGGCCTGGAACTGACCAACAAGGATTTCGAGAGCGGCGTCGAAGTGCGCTGGTGCCCCGGCTGCGGCGATTACGCCGTGCTCAAGGCCGTGCAGCGCCTGCTGCCGATGATCGGGCTGCCCAAGGAACGCCACGTGTTCGTGTCGGGCATCGGGTGCTCGTCGCGCTTTCCGTACTACATGTCCACCTATGGCTTCCACACCATCCACGGCCGCGCGCCCGCCGTGGCGACCGGCGTGAAAATGTCCAACCCCGACCTGTCGGTGTGGGTCATCGCGGGCGACGGGGACGGGCTGTCCATCGGCGGCAACCACATGCTGCACGCCTTGCGCCGCAACATCGACCTGAACATCCTGCTGTTCAACAACGCCATTTATGGGCTGACCAAGGGTCAGGCCTCGCCGACATCGGCGCCGGGCACCCGCACGCCGTCCACCCCGGACGGCTCCATCGACGCCCCGGTTCGCCCGGCGGCGTTCGCTTTGGGCGCGGGGGCGCGCTTTATCGCCCGCGCCGTGGACACCCAGCAGGCCAGCTTGATCGACGTCCTGCACCGCGCCCACGACCACAAGGGCGCCTCATTTGTGGAAATTTTCCAGAACTGCATCGTCTATAACGACGGGGTCTATGCCTCGTTCACCGACAAGGACGTCGCCGCCGACCGCCAGCTTTGGCTGGAACACGGCAAGCCGATGCGCTTTGGCAAGACTGACGACAAGGGCCTGCGCCTCAATCTCCGCACCCTCGGCCTGGAGGCCGTGACCATCGGCCAGGACGGCGTGACCGAGGGCGACCTGCTGGTCCACGACGAAACCAACGCGACCCTGGCCCATATGTTGAGCATGGTCGAAGGCGACGCCATGCCGGTGCCGCTGGGCGTTTTGTACTGCGCCCCCGTGCCCAGCTACGAGTCCATCGTCGCCGCCCAGCACACCGCGCCCCGCCGCCACGACCTCAACAGCCTGCTGCGCAAGGGCAAGACTTGGGTGGTGCAGTAAAGAGAAGGGATTAAGGGAGTTCCCGCTTCACGTCCCTCAGGCCAAGCGGCCGATGCGCAGAACCGCCCGACCGACCACCCGCAGGTCGGCCATTTCGCCCCGCTTGACGGTCCACGATGGGCTGGTCGGGTTGTCGGAGCGGATCTGGATGCCGTCCGGCCCCATGAAGCACCGCTTGATGACCAGGGTATCGTTGACGATCAGGGCATAGATACCGCCATCGGCGACCATGGTTTCGTTCATGTTGAGCAGCACGTCGTCACCCGAGCGGATGACCGGCTCCATGGACTCGCCCATCGCCTGGACCACCGCCAGATGATTGGCCGGCTGCCCGGCAAGCTGGCGGGCCAGCCAATCGCGCGGAAACGGCAGATAGTCCGCCACGGCCTCGTCGGTCGGGAACGCCCCGGCCCCGGCAGCCAACCGGACGTCGTAGCGTGGCACCAGAACGTAGTCGTCGTCGCCCCGCGCTTCCGGCGGAGCGGCAGAAGTGCTGCGATGGCCGAGGCCCCGGCCCTCGTCATGATCGGCCCCATCAATAGCCCCCACCAAGGCGGGCAGCGACATTTCCAAGGCGTCGGCGATATAACGCAGCTTATTGCTGCGCGGGTTTTGCGTCCGCCCCGATAGAAGGTGCCGCACGGTGTCCTTCTTCACGGAGTCGCCGTTTCGCTTGGCGATGCCATCGGCGCGGCGTTCCACCTCGGCCACCGTGCGGATGTCCAGTTCCCACATGCGCCGCCGGATGATCTGGGCGATGGCTGACAGTCCAGACACCATGATGCTCTTTCCACTGGCTGGAGTTTTGCTAAACCTGACCTCCACAATGCGGCATCTATGCCATTCTGTCCAGCACAAACCGGCACTATAGCCGCAAGTGGGCGGGGACCCATTTTTGCTGGCCGCGCCTCGCAAACTGCCCCATCATTCGGACCATGACAAAGACCTTATATACGCCCGTGCAAGGCGGCACCACGCGATTGGCCCTTTATGCCGCTGCTTTGACGGTGGGGTCGGCGGCATCCATGGTGGTGGAGATCGCCGCAGGCCGGCTGATCGCGCCCTATGTCGGCATGTCCCTCTACACCTGGACAGCAATTATAGCGGTAGTATTGGGCGGCCTTTCAGTCGGACATTGGATCGGCGGGCGGCTGGCTGCGCCGGGGGTGGGCCGAGCCGGATTGGCGCGTCGCACCGGGCTGGCCTTCCTGGGTGCCGCACTGACCACCCTTGGCGCGCTCCCCGCCCTGCACTGGGCGGCAACAGTGGTCATGCCGCTGAACCTCAACCCGGTGGCGGCCATTGTCGCCGTCACCACCTTCGCCTTTGTCGCGCCGTCCCTGGCGTCGGGCATCGTGTCACCCTTGCTGACCAAGATGGCCATCGACGAGCGCCCCCATGACGCCGGGCGCATCATTGGACGGATGTATGCCCTGGGCGCGGCGGGCGCTATTGCCGGGACGCTGCTGGCCGGGTTCCTGTTCATCGGCTGGGTCGGGTCGCGCGGGACGATGTTCTCCACGGCGGCGGTGTACGGCATCCTCGGCGTCGGCTTCCTGATGGTCCGCCCGGCCGCAAAGGTCGTTCCGGCGGTTGCCTCGGCACTGGTGCTGGCGGTCGGCATCGGGGCATGGGGCGCGCAGACCCGCGCATTCGAGACCCCCTGCACGGTGGAAAGCAGCTACTACTGCATCCGCATCGACGACTTCCAAGCCATGAGCGGCCGCCCCAGCACCATCATGGCGCTCGACCACATGGCCCACGGCATCAACGACCGCGACAACCCGCGCCTGATCTACAGCCAGTACATTCAGTTCGTGGACGAGATCGCCGCCCGCCGTCATCCCGGCCCGGCGCTCGACGCCTATTTCGTCGGCGGCGGCGCGCTGACCCTGCCGCGCGCGTGGCAGGCCTCGCGCCCGGACCTGCGCGCCGTGGTGGCCGAGATCGACCCCGACGTCACCCGGCTGGCGCAGGAACGCATGGGGTATGAACCCGACCCCCGCGTGACCATCCACGACCGCGATGGCCGCGCCTTGCTGCAATCCCTGCCGCCCGAGCCGCAGTTCGACGTGGTGTTCGGCGATGCCTTCCACGACTTCACCATGCCCGCCCATCTGGCAACGCGGGAGTTCCACGACGCCATCGCCGCCCGCCTCAAGCCCGGCGGGTTCTATGCCATGAACGTCATCGAAAGCCGCGAGAAGCCAGAATTCCTGCGCGCCCTGGTCAAGACCCTGCGGCTGAGCTTCGACGCCGTGGAGGTCTGGCTGGAGGACGAGGACGCCCGTTCCGGCAGCCGCGTCACCTATGTCGTGGTCGCCGGGTCCACCCCTCTGCCCACCCACCGCATTGACTCCGCCGAGGGCATCGAGCGGCGTTGGTGGCGGATGCCCGACGCCGTTCTCGGGTCGCTGGAGGCCTCTCCGATCCTCACCGACGACTTCGCCCCCGTCGATCGCCTGATGGCCCACGTCACTTTAGATACCGTACTGTCTGAGTGAGTCTTACTTGCGCGCCGGGGCAATTGGCGGTACGTCCTGCGCCAAAGCCCCCCGCTCTAGGACCCATTCGATGACCAAAGCCATGCCGAAGAAGATCGGTATCGTCAGCCTGGGCTGCCCCAAGGCCCTGGTGGACAGCGAACGCATCCTGACCCGCCTGCGCGCCGAAGGGTACGAGCTGACCCCCAGCTACGAGGGCGCCGACGCGGTGATCGTCAACACCTGCGGGTTCCTGGACAGCGCCAAGGCCGAAAGCCTGGAAGCCATCGGCGAGGCCCTGGCCGAAAACGGCAAGGTCATCGTGACCGGCTGCATGGGCAACGACGAAGCCGCCATCCGCGAAGCCTATCCCAAGGTTCTCAACGTCTCCGGCCCCCACCAGTACGAGGCCGTGGTCAACGCCGTGCACGACGTGGCGCCGCCGATGCAGGGGGCGTTCGCCAGCCTCGTGCCGCCCGAAGGCATCAAGCTGACGCCGCGCCATTACTCCTATCTCAAGATCTCCGAGGGCTGCAACCACCGGTGCAGCTTCTGCATCATCCCGCAGATCCGCGGCGACCTGCAAAGCCGCCCGGCCGCCCGCGTGCTGGCCGAGGCCGAACGTCTGGTCAAGGCCGGGGTCAAGGAACTGCTGGTCATTTCCCAGGACACCAGCGCCTACGGCCTGGACCTCAAGTATGCCGAAAGCGAGTTCCGGGGGCGCCCCGTGGCCGCCCGCATGACCGATCTGGCCCGCGAACTCGGCGAAATGGACGTGTGGGTGCGCCTGCACTACGTCTACCCCTACCCCAGCGTGGACGACGTGATGCCCCTGATGGCGGCGGGCAAGGTGCTGCCGTACCTGGACATTCCGTTCCAGCACGCGAGCCCCACCGTGCTCAAGGCCATGCGCCGCCCGGCCCACCAGGAACAGGTGATCGAGCGGATCAAGCGGTGGCGGGCCGAGGTGCCCGACCTGACCCTGCGCTCGACCTTCATCGTCGGCTTCCCCGGCGAGACGGAGGAGGACTTCGAATACCTGCTCGACTGGCTGGAAGAAGCCGAACTGGACCGCGTCGGCTGCTTCAAGTACGAGGCCGTGGACGGCGCCCCGGCCAACGACCTGCCCGGCGCGGTGGACGAGGAGGTCAAGGAGGAACGCTGGCACCGCTTCATGGAAGCCCAGCGCCAGATATCCGAAACCCGCATGGCCCGCAAGGTCGGCACCCTCCAGGACATCATCGTCGATGAACTGGGCGAAACCGAAGACGGCGAACCCGTCATCATCGGCCGCTCCAAGGGCGACGCGCCCGAGATCGACGGCACGGTCTATCTGGCCGCCGAAAACTACGAACACATCCAGGTCGGCAGCATCGTCACCGCCCGCATCACCGGCGCCGACGACTACGACCTGTGGGGTGAGGTGGAAGAAAAGTAGGAAGTATTATTAACCACAGAGGACACGAAGGGCACAGAGAAGAACTTAATAGGAGTAATATCTTCTCTTTCTCCTCTGTGCCCTCTGCGTCCTCTGTGGTCAAATCCTTCCTTCAGAGGATTCGGCCATGAGCGATTTTCCCGAGGAAGGCTTCAAGTTCTTCGCTACGCTGCCCCGTCAAGCTCCGGGGTCGGAGGCCCGCACGCGGGCGGTTCTGCGCCGCCTGCCGCCGCTCCCGGAAAATCCGGCGGTGGCGGATGTGGGCTGCGGGACCGGGGCCGCCGCTTTCGTGCTGGCCGAGGAATTGAGGGCGCCGGTGCGCGCCTTCGACATTTCGCCCATCCTCCTGGACGTCCTGACCGAGCGGGCTGCCGCGCGGGGCCAGAGTGCTCTTGTGCTGCCGGAAGTCGCCGACATGGCCGCGCTGCCGGTCGCGCCGGGAAGCCTTGATCTGCTTTGGGCGGAAGGCTCGGTCTTTATTCTGGGGCTGGAGCAGGCCTTTCACCTCTGGCGGCCCCTGATGACGCCGGGCGGCATCTTGGTGCTGTCCGACGCCGTATGGCTGACCGACGCCCCGCCGCCCGAAGCGGAGGCCTTGTGGCAGGAATACCCCACTATGGGGACTCCGGCCGACGCCATCGCCCGCGCCGAGGCCGCTGGCTGGAAAGTGCTGTTCACCGAAGTTCTGGAGCCGGAGGCGTGGGACGCCTATCTCGACTCCATCCGCGCCG
>Ga0172382_10002548_pt1 | contig 30215 bp, 23 predicted proteins | sample Leawel138RmetaG_FD_122245 | JGI IMG/M metagenome (GOLD analysis project Ga0172382, IMG submission 122245) | Leachate microbial communities from a municipal landfill in Southern Ontario, Canada - Leachate well 138R metaG | ecosystem: Engineered > Solid waste > Landfill > Unclassified | place...
ATCCAGCTCCGCGAGGATCTCCGCCCACTGCGCCATGCCGGCCCGGTTGAGCTTGAGGCTGGCCTCCAGGTGGGCACGGTCGGTCAGCGCCGCCGTCGCGGCGATCAGTGCCAGGGTATTCACATTGAAGGGCTGCCGCACCCGATTGAGTACATCGGCAATCTCGGGATGCGACAGCGCGAAACCGACCCGCAGGCCGGCGAGACCGAAGGCCTTCGAAAACGTGCGCGTCAGGATCAGATTGGGAAACTGCGCCAGCCAGGGGATGCTGTCCGGATAGTCGGGTTCGTCGACGTATTCGACATAGGCCTCATCGAGTACCACCACCACCTGACGCGGCACGCGCTGCAGGAACGCGTCCAACTCGTCGCGCTTCAGCCAGGTGCCCGTGGGGTTGTTCGGATTGGCGATGAAGATCATACGGGTCTGGTCGGTGACGGCCGCCAGCATCGCCTCGAGATCGTGCCCATAGCGTGGACCGCGTGAACCGTCGTGTGCCGGTACGACCCGCGCAGCGGCACCGACGGCCTGGGTGACGATCGGATAGACGGCGAACGCATGCTGTGAAAACACCGCTTCCAGACCCGGCTGCAGGAAGGCGCGCGCGATGATCTCGAGCACGTCGTTGGAGCCGTTGCCGAGGGTGATGCCCGCGTTATCGACATCGTAGCGGTGCGCCAGCGCACGCTTCAGGTCGAAGCCGTTGCCGTCCGGGTAACGGGCGATCTCGCCCAGCGCACCGCGCATCGCCTCCAGTGCCGCCGGGCTGGGTCCGAGCGGATTCTCGTTGGACGCGAGCTTGATCGCATCGCGCACACCGTACTCGCGCTCCAGTTGGCTCAACGGCTTACCGGGCTCGTAGGGCCGCAGCCCTTGTACACCAGGCGTGGCGAGATCGCAGAATGAGAAAGCAGCGGGCATATGTTTCCAACCACCAAGGACACAAAGGACACGAAGCAATTGCTAACATGTTTTCCTTGGTGTCCTTAGTGTCCTTTGTGGTGGAAGCGTTTCCAGTACGACAAGACGATATCTCAAAGAATCGCACGCGGATAGGAGCCCAGGACCTTGAACAGGCTGGCGTGCTCTTCCAGTTCCTTGAGCGCGGTGGCGACTGGCGCATCCTCGACGTGGCCTTCGATATCGACGAAGAACACGTAGTCCCAGATGCCGCGCCGCGACGGGCGCGACTCGATGCGGGTCATGCTCAATCCGTGGCGCGCCATGGGCTCCAGCATACGGTACAACGCACCCGGCTGATTTTTCATCGAGATCAGCAGCGAGGTCTTGTCCTGCCCGCTCGGCGCGACCGCCTGCCGGCCGATGACCAGGAAGCGCGTCGTGTTACCGGGCTCGTCCTCGATGCGGCTGGCCAGGCGCGTCAGACCGTACAACTCCGCCGCCGCCTCGGCGGCCACAGCCGCACTGCCGGGCTCCTGGGCGGCACGGCGCGCCGCCTCGCCGTTACTGCTGACGGCAACGCGCTCGGCCCGTGGCAGATTTGCATCCAACCATTCGCGGCACTGGGCCAGGGCCTGCTGGTGGGCATACACCCGCTTTACGGTATCGAACGCGGGCTCGCGGCTGAGCAGATACAGTTCGATGCGTAGCGACACCTCGCCGCAGATGCGCAACGGCGAGCGCAGGAACATGTCAAGCGTATGGTTGACTACGCCCTCGGTGGAGTTCTCGATGGGCACGACCCCGTAGTTGCAGTCGCCCGACTCCACCTCCCGGAACACCACGTCGATGTCCGGCAACGCACGCATCTCCACCGAGTGACCGAACTGCTTGAGCACAGCGGCCTGAGTGAAGGTGCCTTCCGGTCCCAGATAGCCGATGGACAGCGGCCGCTCCAGCGCCAGACAGGCCGACATGATTTCGCGGAACAGGCGCGTGATTTCCGCGTCCTCCAGCGGCCCGGTGTTGCGTTCCCGCACCCGCCGCAGGATCTCCGCCTCCCGTTCGGGGCGGTAGAAATCGGCCTGGTCGCCCTGTGCGATCTTCACCTCGGCGACCTGCTGCGCACAGGTGGCGCGTGCACTGATCAGCGCCTGGATCTCGAGATCCAGGGCATCGATACGCTCGCGCAGTTCCTGCAGAGTCGGTTTGTCGGTCATATCAATTGAAGGTTAATAAACCACGAAGGACACGAAGTCACTAAAGCAGTCATTAACAAAGCCTCACGCCGTGTCGGCAGGTGTGAGGCTTTGTTAATGCGGGTTTTGGCATGCGCAATCGATTGCCTTTGTGTCCTTCGTGTCCGTTGTGGTCAATGAATCTCAGACCCCCTATACCGTACGCACGGAGAGCACGCCATCGATCGCTCGCAGGCGCTCGAGGCTGGCTGCGTCCACCGGCATCTCCACGTCGACCAGGGTATAGGCCAGCTCGCCGCGTGACCGATTGAGCATGTCGATGATATTGTGGCCGGTCTCGGCCAATGCGGTGGATATCCGGCCCAGCATATACGGGACGTTGGCGTTGACGATCGCCACCCGGAAACCCGCTGTCCGCGGCATGTTGGCCTCGGGGAAATTCACCGCGTTGAGGACATTGCCGTTCTCCAGAAAATCACGTACCTGATCGGCAACCATGACCGCGCAGTTTTCCTCGGCCTCGATCGTCGAGGCGCCGAGGTGCGGGAGTGTCACGACACGCGGATGATCCTTTAACCGGTTACCGGGGAAATCACAGACGTAGGCATAGACCTTGCCGCTGTCGAGTGCCGCGATCACCGCCTGGTCATCGACGATGCCGTCACGTGCAAAATTCAGCAGCACCACACCTCGCTTCATGGATGTCAGTCGGTCGGCATTGATCATGTGCCGGGTGGCGTCGATCAGCGGCACATGAAAAGTGACGAAGTCGGAGCGGTTGAGCAGATCGTCGACGCTGTTGGCCTGCTGTGCCTCGGAGGACAGTTGCCAGGCACGCTGCACGGTGATGTCCGGATCGAAACCGACGACTCGCATGCCCAATGCAAGTGCGGCATTGCAGACCTTCACGCCGATGGCGCCCAGCCCGATCACACCCAGTGTACGGCCGGGGAGTTCGAAACCGACAAAGTTCTTCTTCCCCGCCTCCACCGCCTTATTGATGGTGGCATCATCGCCCTGTTGGGCACGCGCGAAATCCCAGGCCTGGCAGATGTTGCGTGCGGCCAGCAGCATGCCGGCGATCACCAGCTCCTTCACCGCGTTGGCATTGGCGCCCGGGGCATTGAACACCGGGATGCCGAGCCTGCTGAGCTTCTCTACGGGAATATTGTTCACACCGGCACCGGCACGCCCGACCGCCTTCAGGGTCGGTGGAATCTCCATATCGTGCATCTTGAACGAACGCAACAGGATCGCATCGGGATGCTGAATTTCAGAGGCGACCTCGTAACGATCGCGCGGCAGCCGTTCCAGCCCGGCGACGGAGATATTGTTCAGCGTGAGAATCTTGTACATGCGTCAGCCTAATTTACGTCATTAACCACGAAGGACACAAAGGACACGAAGTATTTATACCAATGCTTTCCTTTGTGTCCTTCGTGTCCTTTGTGGTTTGAGCTGTGTTCTTTATCCGTTGCGCTGCTGGAAATCGGCCATGAACTCGACCAAGGTGTCGACACCGGCTTCGGGCATGGCGTTGTAGAGACTCGCGCGCATACCGCCCACGGAACGATGGCCCTTGAGCGCGATCATGCCGGCGGCCTTGGCCTCGGCGAGGAAGGTCTTGTCCAGATCGGGGTTGGCCAGCACGAAGGGCACATTCATCCAGGAACGACAGGCCGGATCGACCGGGTTCCGGTAGAAACCGGAATTGTCGATCGCGGCGTAGAGCTTGTCGGCCTTGCGCTTGTTCATCTCGGCGATCCTGGCAAGGCCGCCCTGCTGCTTGATCCACTGAAACACCAGTCCGGCCAGATACCAGCCGTAGGTTGGCGGGGTGTTGTACATGGATTCGTTATCGACGTGAATCTTGTAGTCGAACATGGTTGGCGTGCCCGCGACCGTCTCACCGATCAGATCCTCACGCACGATAACCACAGTCAGGCCCGCTGGGCCGATATTCTTTTGTGCCCCGGCATAGATGAGGCCGAATCTACTGACATCGATAGGCCGCGACAGGATGGTCGAGGACATGTCGACGACCAGCGGCACGTCGCCCGCGTCCGGCACCCAGTGGAATTCCACCCCGCCGATGGTCTCGTTGGGTGTGTAGTGCAGATAGGCGGCATCTTTCGACAGCTGCCACTCACCAAAGGCCGGGATGGTTGTGAAGTTGCTCGCCTCGGAGGTCGCGACGACGTTCACGCCGCAATATCGCTTCGCCTCACTGATGGCCTTCTTCGACCAGGCGCCGGTATTGACGTAGTCCGCACCCTGCTTGCCGCGCAGCAGGTTCATCGGGATCATGGCGAACTGGCTGCTGGCGCCTCCCTGCAAGAACAGCACCTTATAATTGGCCGGGATCCCCATGAGTTCCCGCAGATCGCTCTCCGCCTGAGCCGCGATCGACATGAATTCCTTGCCGCGATGGCTCATCTCCATCACCGACATGCCACTGCCCTGCCAGTCCAGCATCTCCGCACGCGCCTGCTCGAGCACGGTTTCGGGCAATACGGCGGGACCTGCACTGAAATTGTATACGCGCGCCATCTGCTGCAACCTCTATATTTCGGAAAAAGCCATTTAACCACTAAGGACGCGAAGGATGATTATTTCAAAAAACTTTGTGTCCTTGGTGTCCTTTGTGGTTAAACGCATTCAATCTGCTGCAATCTCTAGTTCGGAAAAGCCGCTTAACCACAAAGGACACGAAGTACACGAAGGATAATTATTTCAAAAAACTTTGTGCCCTTGGTGTCCTTTGTGGTTAAACGTATTCAATCTGCTGCAAGCTCTATTTCGGAAAAAGCCATTTAACCACGAAGGACACAAAGGGCACGAAGGATGATTATTTCAAAAACTTCGTGTCCTTGGCGTCCTTTGTGGTTAAACGTATTTAATCTGCTGCAAGCTCTATTTCGGAAAAAGCCATTTAACCACGAAGGACACAAAGGGCACGAAGGATAATTATTTCAAAAAACTTTGTGCCCTTGGTGTCCTTTGTGGTTAAACGTATTTAATCAGCCGCGTCACCGTCATCATCCGAGTCGTCCTCTGGTTCGATGATGCGTTCCAGTCCTACCAGCTGCTCGTCGTCTGCCAGGCGGATCAGGCGCACGCCCTGGGTGTTACGGCTCATCTGCGAGACTTCCTCGGCGCGCGTGCGTACCAGGGTGCCGGCGTTACTGATCAACATCAGCTCGTCGGCATCGGTGGCCAGGATCGCACCGACCACCGGCCCGTTGCGCTCGTTGGTCTGGATGGAGATCACACCCTGACCGCCGCGGGTATGCACTGGATACTCATCGATCGGTGTACGCTTGCCGTAGCCGTGGGCCGTGGCGGTGAGCACCTCGCCGCCATCGACGATGATCAGTGCGATGACCTTCTGGTCGTCCTGGAGCCTGATGCCGCGTACGCCGCGGGCAGTGCGGCCCATGGGCCGCACGTCCGTCTCCTTGAAGCGGATCGCCTTGCCGGCGTCGGTGAACAACATGACGTCCCGCACGCCATCGGTGATGGCGACATCGACCAGCTGGTCGCCGTCGCGCAACTCCACGGCAATGATGCCGTTGGTGCGGGGGCGCGCGAAACCGGACAGCGGCGTCTTCTTGATAGTGCCGCTGGTGGTGACCATGAAGACGAACTCGTCGTCGCTGAACGTGCGCACCGGCAGCACGGCATTGATGCGTTCGCCCTCTTCCAGCGGCAACAGATTCACGATCGGCTTGCCGCGTGCGGTACGGCCGGCCTGCGGCAGCTGGTAGACCTTCAGCCAGTAGGCCTTGCCGCGGCTGGAGAAACACAGGATCGTATCGTGCGTGTTGGCAATAAACAGCTTATCGACGAAATCCTCTTCCTTGACCGTGATCGCCGCCCTGCCGCGTCCGCCACGCCGCTGCGCGCTATACTGGGTCAGCGGTTGCGCCTTGGCATAGCCGGTATGCGACAAGGTCACCACCACGTCCTCCTCGGTGATGAGGTCTTCCAGGCTCAGATCGACGTGATCGGCGTTGATCTCGGTGCGGCGCGGGTCGCCGAACTGTGTGCGGATCTCGGTCAGCTCGTCGCGAATCACCTGCATCAGCCGGTCAGGGCTGTTGAGGATGGCCAGCAAGCCATCGATCTTATCCAGCAGCTCCCGGTACTCACCGACGATCTTGCCTTGTTCCAGACCGGTCAGCTGGTGCAGGCGCAACTCCAGGATCGCCTGAGTCTGCGCCTCGGACAGGCGATAGCCTGCCGCGGTCAGACCGAAACCGGCCGCCAGGTCGTCCGGCCGCGAGGCCTCGCTGCCGGCGCGTGCCAGCATGTCGGTGACGATGCCCGGCTCCCAGGCGCGCCCCATCAGGGCATCGCGGGCCTCGGCGCGACTCGGTGATTGCTTGATGACGGCGATGATCTCATCGATATTGGCGAGCGCCACCGCCAGGCCTTCCAGTATATGGGCCCGCTCCCGCGCCTTGCGCAGATCGAACACCGTGCGCCGTGTCACCACCTCACGGCGGTGGCGGATGAACGCCTCCAGCATCTGCTTGAGGTTCAACAGATGCGGCCGACCATCGACCAGCGCGACCATATTGATGCCGAACACGTTCTGCATCTGGGTCTGCTGATAGAGGTTGTTCAGCACGACCTCGGCGACTTCGCCGCGCTTGAGCTCGATGACCATGCGCATACCGTCCTTGTCGGACTCATCGCGCAGGTTGCTGATGCCCTCGAGCTTCTTGTCTTTGACCAGCTCGGCGATCCGCTCCAGCAGCCGGGCCTTGTTGACCTGATAGGGCAGTTCGGTGACGACGATGGTCTGCCTGGCGCCTTCCTCACCCTCGATCTCGGTGCGCGCGCGCACATGGATGCGGCCGCGGCCGGTGAGATACGCCTCCTGGATCCCGCGCACACCGTTGATGATGCCGGCAGTCGGGAAATCCGGACCGGGGATATGCTGCATCAGGGCACGGATATCGAGGTCGGGATCGTCGATCAACGCCACGCATGCGTTGATGACCTCGGTGAGGTTGTGGGGTGGGATATTGGTCGCCATGCCGACGGCGATGCCGGTGGAACCGTTGATCAACAGATTCGGCAGGCGGGTCGGGAAGACCGTGGGCTCCCGTTCCGATTCGTCGTAGTTGGTGACGAAATCGACCGTTTCCTTATCGAGGTCGGCGAGCAACTCATGAGCGATCTTCGCCATGCGCACTTCGGTGTAGCGCATGGCCGCCGGGGCGTCGCCGTCGACCGAACCGAAGTTGCCTTGCCCGTCGATGAGCATGTAGCGCAGCGAGAATGGCTGCGCCATGCGCACGATCGTGTCGTACACGGCGGTATCGCCATGCGGGTGGTATTTACCGATGACGTCGCCGACGACGCGGGCGGATTTTTTATAGGGTTTGTTCCAGTCGTTGCCCAGTTCGCTCATGGCGAACAGCGCGCGCCGGTGCACGGGTTTGAGCCCGTCGCGCACGTCGGGCAGCGCACGTCCCACGATTACGCTCATGGCGTAATCGAGGTAGGACTGTTTCATCTCGTCTTCGAGATTGACGGGCAGGATTTCTTTGGCGAATTCAGCCATCGACGGGGGGCCGGTCCTTACTATTATTTATATGCTTCCGGTTGCGACGAGGTACCTCATGCCGTCCGGACAGGCGCTAAACCGGCGACATTCTAGCATAGACGCCCCACCCACCGCACCTTATGAAAAACGCCGCAGACCCAGCCTCAACGCCTCACACGCGGATGTCCCCGCTCGGCCCGGCCATCAGTGCGGCCATCTTCGCCGCGGTGGGGCGTTCCACAACGCCGCGCTCGGTGACGATGGCATCCACCAGCTCGGCGGGGGTGATGTCGAAGGCGGGATTCCAGGCCACCGCGCCGCTGGCGGCGACCGGCTGACCGCCGAGCGCCAGCACCTCGGCCGGGTCACGCTGCTCGATGGGGATCTGCGCGCCGCTGGCGATGCCCATGTCAATGGTGGAGGTGGGGGCGACCACCATGAAGCGCACCCCATGGTGGCGCGCGTTCACCGCCAGACCGTAGGTACCAATCTTGTTGGCCACGTCGCCGTTGGCGGCGATGCGGTCGGAACCGACGATCACCCATTGCACACTCCCCTGGCGCATGAGGTGCGCGGCAGCGGCGTCGGCGAGCAGCGTCACCGGAATATTGTCCCGCACCAGTTCCCAGGCCGTCAGTCGCGCACCCTGCAACCAGGGTCGGGTCTCGTCGGCGAACACGGCCTCGATGCGGCCGGCCGCCCAGGCGTTGCGGATCACCCCGAGTGCCGTGCCGTAACCGCCGGTCGCGAGTGAACCGGTGTTGCAGTGCGTCAGCACGCCGCGGGTATCGGTCAGCAGCGCGGCACCGAGTTCGCCCATACGCCGATTGGCGGCGATGTCCTCGGCATGGATCGCCTCGGCCTCCGCCAGCAGCGCCGGCAGTGGATCGCCTTCGATGGCGACGAACCGGGCGCGCATGCGCGCCAGTGCCCAGAACAGATTCACCGCCGTCGGGCGCGATGCCGCCAGCAGCGCCATATCCGCTTCGATCGCCGCCCGCCAGTCCGGGCCGGCGGTGGCGTAGGCCTGCCGCGCCGCCAGGACGACCCCGTAGGCGGCGGCGATGCCGATGGCGGGGGCACCGCGCACCACCATGGCGCGGATCGCCTGTGCCACCGACGCGGCATCGTTGCAATTGAGGTACTCCTCGCGTACCGGCAGCTGGCGCTGATCGAGCAACACGAGCGCATCATCCTGCCAGGTGACTGCCCGGATGCTGTCATGACGTGTGGAACTTACCTCGAAATGCATCGCGTCCACCCCCACTCAGCGCGCTGTCGTGTGTCTATCCCTGCGATTCTGGCATGGATTTCCGGCATGGGATTCTGGCATAGGACGCGCTGGCTTGGAAACAGCGTCTACTGATAGACTATTGCCGCGTCACCAAACTCCAATCACACACGTGACCTCACGATCAATCAACAATACCAAGGAACTTCACCCATGCGTCACCCTCTGCTTCATCTCACACTGATCGCCGCCTGCGGGGGTCTCACCCTCAGCATGACCGTGACCGCCCATGAAGGCGGCACCGCGAACGCGGCCTATGTCGGCGATGCCCGTGGCCATCTCGTGCTGGACGGTTCCGGCAACTGCGTGCGCACCAGTTCCTGGAGCAAAGACCTGGCGATTGCGGAATGCGATCCCGATCTGATGCCGAAGGCCGAACCCGTCGTAACAACCACCCCGGCCCCGGTTCCCCCGGCACCGGCCCCGCAGGTGGTGGCAGAATCCGTTTCATTGAGCGCCGGCGCCCTGTTCGACGTGAACAAGGACATCCTGAAACCGGCCGGTGAGCGGGAGCTGCGTGATCTGGCGGCCCGCATCAGGACCATCGACATCGAGCACATCGACATCGCCGGTCACACCGACAGCACCGGCGCCGAGGCGTACAATCAGGATCTGTCCATGCGTCGGGCCATTGCCGTGAAGAACTTCCTCATCGATGAGGGCATCGACCCGCGCACCCTGTCGACCATCGGCTATGGCGAATCCCGCCCCATCGCCGACAACGGCACCGCGGCAGGCCGCGCGCAGAACCGCCGTGTCGAGGTCACCCTGCGCGGTACCCGTCCGGCGAACTGAGCGCGTCTTCCACGTCCGATCAGGCCATCTTCGGCCGCCGCAAGGCGGCCGATTCGTTTGCAGGATACGTCGGCGCAGCGACGGACCCTGACAAAAACCGATGGCCACGGAAATACACGGAAGCACACGGATAGTAAAACCCGCCATGACACCACTTTCGCCCGTCTGTCCGTGTGTATCCGTGGTCAATCTCCTTGCCGGCCCACACCCCAGGATCGACCCCGTACGGTGCAGCGATGCGCCACGAACGAATCCGTCCTGGCGGCCGCCCTACGCCGGAATCACGCCACCGAATGACCTCGGACCATCCCACGCTCACACATCTTGACGGACCCTGGAGGATCTCATGGACATACTCGCCGGACTCATCACCCCCGAAATGCTGCAGACCCACGTCATCCCCTGGGTGACGCGTATCGCCGTGGCACTCGCAATCTTCATCATTGGCCGCTGGATCGCACTACGGTTGCTGTCCGCCACCAAAAGGCTTATGCGCCGCGGCGGTATGGACGGCATGCTGATCGACTTCATGTCCAACATCGTCTATTTCATACTGCTGGCGATCGTCGTCATCGCTACGCTGGACCATCTCGGTGTGCAGACCACTTCGCTGCTCGCCATCGTCGGGGCCGCCGGTCTGGCCGTCGGCCTGGCCCTCAAGGATTCACTCGGTAATGTCGCCTCCGGCGTGCTGTTGATCATCTTCCGCCCCTTTCGTGTCGGCGATTTCATCGAGGCGGCCGGCACCAGTGGCATCGTGCAGGCTGTGAACGTCTTCAGCACCGTCCTGGCCACCGGCGACAACCGGCAGGTCATCGTCCCCAATGGTCGGATCTATGGCGGCACCATCATCAACGTGACTGCGCGGCCCACCCGCCGCATCGACCTGGTCTTCGGCATCGGCTATGGCGACGACATCCGCACCGCCAAACGCCTCATCGGAGAGGTCATGGCCGAGGACGCGCGCATCCTGGCCGAGCCGGCACCGGCGATCTCGCTGGCGGAGCTGGCCGACAGCAGCGTCAACATCAATGCCCGACCCTGGGTGAAGACCGGCGACTACTGGGCGGTGCGTTCCGATCTGCTGGAGAACATCAAGGCGGCCTTCGACGCCAACGGCATCAGCATCCCGTTCCCGCAGCGTAACGTGCACCTGCAGCGGGTCGACGCGGCCTGAGGCGTGCGTCCGGGGCGCTTTTCAGTATACTGACGCGCAACATCGCCACGCCCGACTCATGCAGACCGTCGATACCCTCATTCATGCCGCCTGGATCATCCCTGTCGAACCGGACGGGCGCGTCCTCGGCGAGCACAGTCTCGCCATTCACGAGGGCCGCATCGTGGCGCTGCTGCCGACGGTGGAGGCGCGCCGGCGGTATCGTGGTGCAACGGAGATCGAGCGCCCGGCGCACGCGCTGATCCCCGGCCTGATCAACGCCCACACCCACGCGGCGATGACACTGTTGCGCGGCCTGGCCGACGATCTGCCGCTGATGGACTGGCTGCAGCATCACATCTGGCCGGCCGAGGCCCGCTGGGTGAGCGAGGAGTTTGTCCAGGACGGGACCGAACTCGCCATCGCCGAGATGTTGCGCAGCGGCACCACCTGCTTCAATGACATGTACTTCTATCCGGAGGTCACCGCGCGGGCCGCCGCGGCCGCCGGCATGCGCGCCACGGTGGGTCTGATCCTGATCGACTTTCCCACCCGCTATGCCGGTGACGCCGACGATTATCTGGCCAAGGGCCTGGCGCTGCACGACACCTACCGCCATCATCCGCTGATCGGTACGGCGTTCGCGCCACACGCCCCCTACAGTGTCTCGGATGCACCGCTCGCGCGGGTCCGGGTACTCGCCGACGAACTCGATATCCCGGTCCATATGCACGTCCACGAGACTGCGCACGAGGTCGAGCAGGCCGTGGCGCAGCAAGGCCGGCGGCCGCTCGCCCGGCTGCAGGAACTCGGCCTGGTCTCGCCCTCTCTGCTGGCCGTGCACATGACCCAGCTGACCGACGCCGAGATCACACAATGCGCCGCCGCCGGCGTCCACGTGGTGCATTGTCCTGAATCGAATCTCAAGCTCGCCAGCGGCTTCTGCCCCGTGCAACGCCTGCAGCAGGCCGGCGTGAATGTCGCCCTGGGCACGGATGGTGCGGCCAGCAACAATGACCTCGATATGCTGGGAGAATTGCGCAGCGCCGCGCTGCTGGCCAAGGCAGTCAGTGGTGACGCCAGCGCCCTGCCGGCGTATCAGGCCCTGCGCATGGCCACCTTGAACGGCGCCATCGCCCTCGGGTTGGGCGATCAGATCGGCTCACTGGTGCCCGGCAAGTGGGCGGACGTCTGCGCCATCCGCCTCGACGAGCTCGAATCCACCCCCCTCTACGAGCCGTTGTCACAGATCGTCTACGCCAGCGGCCGGCACCAGGTCACGGATGTGTGGGTCGCCGGCGAGCACCTGCTCAAGGGCCGCGTCCTGACCCGTCTCGATGAGACCGACATCCTGGCCCGCGCCCGCCAGTGGCAGGCGCGCCTCGGCGCGCCGGACGCGGGGTCGAATCTTTGAGACCGCTTTAACCACGAAGGACACGAAGGACACAAAGGTTTCGATTACTCCGGAATCAGGATGTATCGCTACCATCGTGCGCTGTCATTCCCGCAACAGCGGGATATGGATCGCGGTAGGAATGCCGCTCCTACAGGGTGGGTGTCTGATTTGCCATCCGCATTTTTCCGTGTTGTTCCGTGGATTCCGTGGCCAAAGGGGTTTTTCTCCTCTTGCACGATGTGTAACCAATACCACTGACCACGGTGTAATGAATATTCCTTGGTGTCCTTCGTGTCCTTTGTGGTGAATATACCTACACAAAGCTGCACGCACCGGGGTATCCTTACGCCCATGCCTCACGCCACCCACAACGTCGACCCTGCCGAGATCGCCAAGTTCGAGGAACTGGCGGCGCGCTGGTGGGATCCGCACAGCGAATTCAAGCCGCTGCACGACATCAACCCGCTGCGGCTGGACTACATTGACCGCCTCGAAGCGCTGCGTGGCAAGCGCGTACTGGACGTCGGCTGCGGCGGCGGCCTGCTGAGCGAAGGCATGGCTGCGCGCGGCGCCCAGGTCACCGGCATCGACATGGGCGAGGCGCCGCTGTCGGTGGCCAGGCTGCACCTCTACGAATCCGGCCTCGAGGTCGATTACCGGCAGATCACCGCCGAAGGCATGGCAGATGAACAGCCCGGCGCCTTCGATATCGTCACCTGTCTGGAGATGCTCGAACACGTACCTGCGCCGGACTCGGTGATCACCGCCTGCGCGCGTCTGGTCAAGCCCGGTGGGCTGGTGGTGTTCTCCACCATCAACCGCAATCCGAAGTCGTATCTGCTCGCCATCGTCGGGGCCGAATACGTCCTGCGCATGCTGCCCAGGGGCACCCACGACTTCCGCAAATTCATCCGCCCCTCGGAACTCGACGAGTGGGCGCGCGCCGCGGAACTCGAACTGTGCGACATCACCGGCATGAGCTACAACCCGCTCACTGCAACCTACCGCCTGGGCCGCGACGTCGACGTGAACTACCTCGCCGCCTATCGCCGCTGAATCGCCACGGGCGTGGAAAGATTTTTGGCCACGGAAGCACACGGAACAACACGGAAAAATGCGGATGGCAAATCAGGCGCCCACCCTATCAAGAGCAGCAGTTCTACCGTGATTCATGCGCACGGCGAACCCAGGTCATCGCGCCAGGAATGGCGCTCCTACGAAAACCTGCGCGACACCTGTAGGAGTGGCATTCCTGCCGCGATCCATATCCCGCTGTTGCGGAGATGACAGCGCACGATGGTAGCGATACATCCTGACTCCTGAGTAATCGAAACCTTGGTGTCCTTCGTGTCCTTTGTGGTGACTATGCCTACACAAAGATGCCTACAACGAGTTATTCTCACGCCCATGCCCCACACACCGACCCCGGTGCAGCGCATTCGCACCGTCCTGTTCGATCTTGATGGCACCCTGCTCGATACCGCGCCCGATCTCGCCTTCGCATTGAACGAGACCCTGCGTGCATTCGGCCAGGCCCCGCTGCCGTACGAAGCCATCCGTCCGGTGGTCTCGCACGGCGGCGTCGCTATGATCAGGCTCGGTTTCGGCCTCGGCCCGGAGGATGACGGCTATCATCCACGGCGCCAATATCTGCTGGACACCTACCGCAAGCACATCGCGCGTGAAACCAGGCCATTCGCCGGCATGGATGAGGTACTCGATACAGTGGAAAGCCGGGGACTGAACTGGGGTGTGGTCACCAACAAGCCCGCCTGGCTTACCGAACCGCTGCTGCAGGCGCTCGACCTGTTCGAGCGCGCCGTCGTCGTCGTCAGCGGCGACACCCTCGACGAACGCAAGCCCCATCCCGCCCCCCTGCTGCTCGCCAGTGAACGCGCCGGCTCGCAGGCGCACGAATGTCTCTACGTCGGCGACGCCCGGCGCGACATCGAGGCCGGCCACAACGCCGGCATGGCGACGCTGGTCGCGTTGTTTGGGTACATCGGCGACGAGGACGACCCGCACGCCTGGGGCGCGGATGCATTAATAGAGAGACCCGAGGATATTCTCACCTGGCTCGACGCCCGGGGCGACGAGCCAGGGCGCGTCGCTGGCGCCGACACACCCGAGGACTGAATGTATGCAACTCCCTCGGCCACACCAGCACACGGAACGACACGGGCGCCAGCACCGTGGTATGGCCCGCCATCCCTGAGTTCGCCCAGCGTCCCTTGCGGACGGGTCCGGCCCGCCCTCCCCGGCCGGCACCAATGCTATGATGCCGGCCATGCCGCTGCCGCCCATCGATCCGCCCGTCTTCATCCTCGCCGTGGTGCTGGCCGCCCTGCTGGGCGGGCTGTTGGTGTATCTCGTGCAGCACCGCAAACAGACGGCCCTGCACGCGGAGGCCGCGCGGCTGGAGGCGGAGCTCACCGTCGAGCGGCGCCGGGCCGAGGAACGGCTGGCCTCGCTGGAGGACGCACGCACGCAGCTGCGCGAGACCTTCGGCACGATGGCCAGCCAGGCGCTCAAGCACAACAGCGGCGAATTCCTGAAGCTCGCCCGGGAGAATCTCCGTGCCTTCCAGACGCACGCCGAAGGCAGCCTCAGCCAGCGCGAAAAGGCCGTCGAGACGCTGGTCAAGCCTATCCGCGAGGCTCTGGAGAAGACCGAGGTGCAGATCCGGCACATGGAGCACGAGCGCAAAGAGGCCTACGGCTCGCTGACCAAACACCTCGAAACCATGGCCGAATCCCAACGCCTGCTGCAGGGTGAGACCCGCAGCCTGGTGCAGGCACTGCGTCGCCCCGAGGTGCGCGGCCAGTGGGGTGAACTGACGCTCAAGCGTCTGGCGGAACTCGCCGGCATGGTCGACCGCTGCGATTTCTTCGAACAGGAGGGGGTGCAGACCGATGCCGGCCGCCAGCGTCCGGACATGATCATCCGCATGCCGGATAAGCGCGAGATCATCGTCGATGCCAAGACGCCGTTGGACGCCTACCTCAACGCCATCGAGGCCAGCAACGACGACACCCGCCGGCACGAGCTCGAACGGCATGCGCGCAAGGTGCGCGAGCGGGTCCGCGAATTGTCCTCCAAGGCCTATTGGCAGCAGTTCCCACAGGCACCGGATTTCGTCGTGCTGTTCATTCCCGGTGACCAGTTCCTGAGCTCGGCGCTGGAGTACGATCGGCAGTTGCTGGAGGATGCCCTGGCGGCCAGGGTGATCCTGGCGACGCCGACGAGCTTCGTCGCACTGCTGCGCGCCATCGCCTTCGGTTGGCGTCAGGATGCACTGACCGAGAACGCCGAGATCATTCGCAAGGTCGGCGAGGACCTGTACCAGCGCCTGAGCACCTTCACGGAACATCTTGCCAAGATCGGCAGGAGCCTGGATACCAGCGTCAACGCCTACAACAAGGCTGTCGGCTCCTTCGACAGCCGTATCCTGCCGGGCGCGCGCAAGTTCACCGAACTCGGCATCGCCTCCAAGTCCGAGATCGCCGAACCGGAACAGGTCGAACGCGCAGCCCGCACGGTGCAGGCCGGCGAGACGACGAACGAAGACGCTGTCCAGGAGGGGACGGAAGATAATGGCACTTCGTAAAGCCATGTCTCGGCCACGGAAGCACACGGAAAAACACGGACAAGATCCTATGCTTTGCATGACAGCCCGCATCACCTGCCAGAGGCTGGGGCAGAGTCTCGCGATGCGGCTTCATTTCCGTGTGCTTCCGTGTGCTTCCGTGGCAAATACGATTTTCAGGATGAACATGAGGCCTCATCGTCGCTCGTGTTCAATGCCATCTACGTGCGGATGACGTTCCCCACTCATGCCTGACCGTGCACTCGAACGGGCCTATGCCGACTGCCTGGCCAGCGCCCGCTCCCATTACGAGAACTTTCCGGTGGCCTCCTGGCTGCTGCCGCGTGCGTTGCGCCGGCCGGTGGCGGTGATCTATGCCTTTGCACGCCAGGCCGACGATATCGCCGACGAGGGTGATCTCGCAGCGGAGGCCCGGCTGGCGCGGCTGGCGGAGCTCGATGAGTTGCTGGATGGCATCGCCGCCGGCGTGCCGCCGACGACGTCCGCGGATCCGGGCCTGGCCCTGGCGCTGGCCGATGTCATCGGGCGCCAGCGTCTGCCGATCGGGCTGTTCCGCGATCTGCTCAGTGCCTTCCGCCAGGATGTCACCCAGAAACGGTATGCGAATTTCGGTGAAGTCATGGACTATTGCCGGCGCTCGGCCAATCCGGTCGGGCGCCTGCTGCTGCATCTGCAGGGGTGCACGGATACGCGTGACCTCGCCTGCTCCGATGCCATCTGCAGCGCGCTGCAGCTGATCAATTTCTATCAGGACCTGGGCCAGGATTACGCCGAGAACGGGCGTATCTACCTCCCGCAGGACGAGATGCAGCGCCACGGCGTCGATGAGAGCCATTTTCGCGAGCGGCGCACGGATTTCGGCATGCAGCAGCTGATGCGCAGCCAATACGCCCGCACCTTCCGTTTACTGCGGGCAGGCGCCCCGCTGGCCCGGCGCCTGCCCGGCCGCTTCGGCTTCGAGCTGCGCCTGACGGTGCTGGGTGGGCGTCGTATCCTCGAACGGCTCGACCAGAACCGCACGGATGTGTTCGCGCGGCCGCGGCTGACGCGCAACGACTGGGCCAGGATCGTCTGGCGGGCCCTGCGCCGACACTGATGCCGGAGACCGGCCGATCGTTTATGCTTGCCCCCATGTCCGCCCAACCCCAGCCCCGCGAGCCCTTCGACTACTGCCAGGCCAAAGCCGCCGCCAGCGGGTCGAGCTTCTATTACGCGTTCCGTTTCCTGCCTGAGCCGCAGCGGCGCGCCATCATCGCCCTGTATGCCTTTTGCCGCGAGGTCGACGATGTCGTCGACGAATGCAGCGATGCCGGCGTGGCACACCTCAAGCTGCAGTGGTGGCGCGACGAGCTGCAGCGCACCTTCGCCGGCAACCCGCAGCACCCGGTCGGTCAGGCGCTGGCCGAGCAGATCCCAGTCTACAACCTGCCGCAGGAGTATTTTTTGGAGATCATCGATGGCATGGAAATGGACCTGCAGCAGTACCGCTACGCCGCCTTCAAGGATCTGGCGCTGTATTGCTATCGGGTCGCCGGCGTCGTCGGCCTGCTGTCGGCGGAGATCTTCGGCTACCGCAATCGCCAGACACTGAAATATGCCACCCAGCTGGGTACCGCCTTCCAGCTGACGAACATCCTGCGGGATGTCGGCGAGGATGCCCGCCGTGGCCGCATCTACCTACCCGAGGACGAACTGCGGCGCTTTGGGGTGAACGAACAAGATATCCTGAGCGGCCAGCATACCGAGCAGGTGCAGCAGCTGCTGGTCCATCAGCTCGAACGGGCGCGCCAGCACTATCGCAGCGCCCTCGCCCTGCTGCCCGCCGAAGACCGGCCGGCGCAGCGTGCCGGGTTGATCATGACGGAGATCTATCAGGCCACGCTGAACGAGATCGAGCGTGATGGTCTGCGTGTGCTGGAACGGCGCGTCGCGCTGACGCCGCTGCGCAAATTCTGGATCGCCTGGCGCACGGCCCGCCGGGAAAGCCGCGCCACCCCGGCCGATGGCTGAGGCCCCTACGACACCACCGCCGGTCCTCGTGATCGGCGGTGGCTGGGCCGGCCTGGCCGCGGCGGTGACGCTGGCCGATGCGGGCCGCCCGGTCACGCTCATCGAGGGGGCGCGCCAATTGGGCGGACGCGCGCGCTGCGTGCGCTTCGGCGAGCGGCGCGTCGATAACGGTCAGCACATCATGGTGGGCGCCTATCGTGCGCTGCTGGGGCTGCTGGACACACTGGGCGTGTCACCGACCGAGGCCTTCCTGCGCCTGCCGCTCGATCTCCACCTGCGCAGTCTGCGGCGGGCCGACCTGCGCCTGCGCGCCCGGCGGCTGCCGGCCCCGCTGCACCTTGCCGTCGCCGTCCTCACCGCCCGCGGCCTGCCACCGGCATCGCGGCTGCGACTGGCACGCTTCGCCGTGCGCCTGCTGCGTCGGCGCATCGAGCTTGGCAGCGACATCAGTGCCCAGGCGCTGCTGCTCAGCGAAGGCCAGGACGCCCGCCTGATCCAGGCACTCTGGAACCCGCTGTGCCTCGCCACCATGAACACACCGCTCAACGAGGCCTCGGCGCTGCTGTTCCTGGAAGTGCTGCAACGCACCTTCGGCGGCGACGCCCACCAGGGCGACCTGCTCATCCCGCGCACCGATCTGGGTGCCCTGCTGCCCGAACCGGCGATGGAATTCATCGAGCGCCGTGGCGGCAGCGTCGTTCTCAGCCGGCGTATCCGGGCCCTGGAACTGGACGGCGACCGTCTGGCCGGTATTCGCTGGCAGGACGGTACATGCCAGACGACGCAGGCCATTCTGGCGGTCAATCCGACCATGTGCCGGCGGCTGCTGATGCCTCATCCCCCGCTCGCGGCGATCGCTGCCCACATCGGGGAACTGCGTCACGAGCCCATCACGACCGTCTATCTGCGTTATCCGGAGTCCGTGCGCATCGATGCTGCACTGCAGGGTCTGCTGGATGGGCTCGGCCAATGGCTGGTCGATCGCCAGTTCAGCGGGCTGCCAGGGACGGTCGCGGTCGTGATCAGCGGCCGCGGCGAGCACCTGTCTCTTGCCGCGGACGTACTGGCCGCCCGCGTGGGCGCGGAGCTCGCCGCGCTCTATCCGGATTGGCCGGCTGCCGTCGACCATCTGGTCGTCCGGGAAAAACGTGCCACCTTCGCCGCCACCCCCGGCGTCGACCACGTCCGGCCGGCCCAGCAGACCCCGGTGGCCGGGTTGTGGCTGGCCGGTGATTTCACGGCTACCGGCCTCCCCGCCACACTCGAAGGCGCGGTGCTGAGCGGGCGACGGGCCGCTGCAGGCATCCTCAGCGAAGGCTAGAAGCCGCTCCAATTCGAATGGCACGTACCTGACCCCTGCTTGGCCACGGAACAACACGGAAAATATCTATTTCCAAAACCGGTGCTCGTCGCTCGATCTTGTAGGGTGCGTCGAGGCGTAGCCTGACGCACCAAAATTCTGCGCCTGTGGGGTGGAGTGGGGCGTGAGGCGTGAGGCGCAAACCCCAAACCCCAAACCCTTTTTGGCCACGGAAGAACACGGAACAACACGGAAAAAATACTCTTGTAAAAGCCCAGACTTCACGCGACGCGCGTTGTTGCATAGCGCCGGGCCAATGGCCACGCTACGGTTTTTGCAATAATTTTTCCGTGTTGTTCCGTGGATTCCGTGGCTAAAATCGGGTTTGGGTTTTACGCCTCACGCCTCACTCCGCGCCACAGCACGAATACAATACAAGGGTGCGTCGAGGCGTAGCCTGACGCACCAGCTTCCCGCGCCACGGTGCGTCGCTGGCGCCGACGCACCCTACAAGGGCTCGGCTCCCGTAGGAACGCCATACCTCTCTAATCCCACTGGATTGCTCAACTTCCACCCTCCGGCGCCGACAAGAGCCGAGGCAGGTCGTGTTCAGAAACAGACGGGTTGGAAAGCTCGCACACTGGTCGAGGGAAGCCTCCGTGGAGAAGCAGGTCGACAGCAGGGACTTGAAGCCGGGCATGTACGTCGCGCGACTCGACCGGCCGTGGGTGGAGACGCCGTTCCTGTTTCAGGGTTTCCACATCCACACGCAGTACGACATCGCCGAACTGCAGCGCCACTGCCATTTCGTCTACATCGATACCGAACGCGGCGCACCGGCCAGCCGCTACCGCGACGAAGATCCGGCCCGCGCCCGCGCCGCTGACACCCAGCTGCGGAATATCTGCCGCACCACCTGCGGCCAGCCCGTCTATCCGGACAGTGTGAGCGTCGAAGATGAACTCGCACCGGCGCGTGCCAGCCATCGGGGCGCCTGTGACCGCATCGGCGCCATCCTCGACGACATCCGTGCCGGCCGTAAACTGAACGTGCGCGAGGCCGAACACGCCGTCAGCGGCATGATCGAGAGCATCCTGCGCAACCCCGACGCCTTCATGTGGCTGACCAAACTGAAGGACAAGGATTCCTACACCTACGCCCATTCCATCGACGCCTGTGCCCTGGCCATCACCTTCGGGCGCCACCTCGGCCTGCCGCGTCCGGAACTGCAGCAGGTGGCCGTCGGCACACTGCTGTTCGACATCGGCAAGATGAAACTGCCCACCGAGCTGTTGGAAAAGCCCGGGCGACTGACCGCGACGGAGTTCGCACTGGTGCAGGCGCACGTCGGGCATAGCGTGGAGTTGATGGCGGACAGCAAGGACATCTCACCCACCGCCATCGAAGTCGCCCACAGCCACCACGAGCGCCACAACGGCAAGGGCTACCCGCGTGGACTGAACTCCGAACAGACCTCGGTGTACGGCAAGATCGCCGCCATCGTCGACTGCTACGACGCCATCACCAGCAATCGGCCCTACGCCGTCGCGGTGTCGCAGCACGAGGCGATCCGCAACCTGTACGCGTGGCGCAACGTCGATTTTCAGGAGGAACTGGTCGAACAGTTCATCCAATGCCTGGGGGTCTACCCCACCGGTACACTGGTCGAACTGAGCACCGGTCAGGTGGGTATCGTGCTGTCGCAGAATCGGGTGCGCCGCCTGCGCCCCAAGGTCATGCTGGTACTGGACCCCGACAAGGTTGCCTACGAGATCGCACCGACCGTCGACCTGATGCGCGAGGAGTCCGCGAGCCGGAGGCTCGAGATCGCCCGCTCGCTGGAACCCGGCGCCTACGGCATCGACCCGGCCGCCTACTTTCTATGAGCCGCCGCCATGGAATGTGACCCGCTGACCGGCCTGCCGAACCGGCACACCTTCTTCCGCCGTCTGGAAGACCAGATCAGGTGCAGCGGCCAGTTCGGGGAGTTGCTGGGTGTCATCGTCGTCAATCTGCGCCGCTTCCGCCACATCAACCGGGAATACGGGTACACGGTCGGTGACGCCCTGCTGCAGGAGGCCGGCCAGCGCATCCGTGCGGCACTGCGCCAGTCCGATACCGTCGCCCGCATCGGCGCCGACGAATTCGCCCTGCTGCTCCCCGGGCTGATCAACCCCGGTCATGCCCAGTTGGCCGCCCACAAGATCAACCAGATCCTGAGTGAACCCTTCCTGATCGGCGACCTGCGGCTGCGGCTGCGCAGCTACGCCGGTGTCGCACTGTTCCCGGAGCACGCCGACGACGGCCAACAGCTCATGCAGGCGGTGGACCGGGCCCTGGCCGAAGCAGACTCCAGCGCAGCGGCATGCACATTCTTCAGCGAGCAACTGGCGGTGACCGAGCCCTGCCTGCTGGCGCTGGAGACGGATCTCCAGGAGGCCATCGACGGCAACGATCTGCGTGCCTACCTGCAGCCCCAGATCGACCTCGAACACGGACGGGTGGCCGGTTTCGAGAGCCTGTCACGCTGGAAGCATGGGCAATACGGCGAGATACCGCCTGACCAGTTCATCGCCCTGGCGGAGCAGACGGGGCTGATCGAGTCGTTGACCTTCTGGTCTCTGAAGACCTCGTTGCATCACCTGCGCATGCTGCAGCAGTTGCAGCCGGGGCTAACGATGGCCGTGAACCTGTCGCCGGGTATTCTGCATCACGAAGACCTGGTCGAACTCGTGCAGCAGGCGCTGGCGATCTGGAACACACCGCCGCGGCAACTGGTGCTGGAGATCACCGAAGGTGCAGTGATGCACCAGCCGGATCGCGGCCTGGATGTGCTGCGGCGTCTGCATGCGCTGGGCGTCGGTTTGTCGATCGACGATTTCGGAACGGGGTATTCGTCACTCGCCTATCTGAAGCGCCTGCCAGTGGATGAGATCAAGATCGACAAGTCTTTCGTCCGTGATCTCCACCGGGACGCCGGCGACGAGAAGATCGTGCGCAGTATCATCACGCTGGCACATAATTTCGGCATGTGCGTGGTGGCGGAAGGCGTGGAGGAGCAGTCGACCCTGGAACGGCTCGCCGATCTCGGCTGCGACTGCGCCCAGGGCTACCATATCGCGCCGGCATTGCGCGCTGACGATGCCGCCGCCTGGCTGAGCCACCCCGGCGACCACCTGCAGGACCTCGCCGGGCCGGCCCGCACCGCCCGCCGTTCGTAAGCCAGCGGCAACGGCCGCACGATCCAGCAGCCGGATCTGTCGCGGGACCCCCGGAACTTCACCGGCAAGCCCATACTGGCGTGCACTCAAACCCTTTTTGGCCACGGAAGCACACGGAACAACACGGAATGTAAAACCCATCGTGGCCTGACACCTGTAGGAACGGCATTCCTGCCGCGACCCCGGCGGGAACGCCCGATCCAATCGCTGCGTGTTCAGTCATAAGAATTTCTTCGTGTCCTTCGTGTCCTTCGTGGTGAAGGAAATTGAGTATCAACAGCAGAGCGCCGGCATGAACGTCCAGCGCATCCGGGCGTATGTCGATATCTTATAGATTCGCCATTTCACCACGAAGGACACGAAGGACACGAAGGAATAATCATTGCAGAACCGGCTCGTCGATCAGGCTCGGTTGCACTCGCATCGAAATGTATTTGGCCACGGAACCACACGGAACAACACGGAATGTAAAACCCATCGTGGCCTGACACCGGTAGGAGCGGCATTCCTGCCGCGATCCTGGCGGGCCGTTCGCCCAATCCAATCGCGCCAGGAATGGCGCTCCTACATCAGAAGCTCTGCTGTGTCGCTCGCCCAATCCAATCGCTGCGTGTTCAGTCAGTGGAAAAAATCGGTTTTTATAGGATAATGCCGGCTCCTCCAGCCTGACCGACGAGCCGGCATGCCCGCACACACGCCCCCCAAGGACCTGCTGTCCGAGCGCATCATCCTGATCACTGGCGCCGGCGACGGCATCGGGCGCGCCGCAGCCCTGGCCTGCGCGGCTCATGGCGCCACCGTGGTGCTGCTGGGGCGGACCATCCGCAAGCTGGAAGAGACCTACGATCAGATCGAACAGGCCGGCCACCCGCAGGCGGCGATCTATCCCATGAACCTCGAAGGGGCCACGCCCAAGGATTATGGCGATCTGGCGGCGACGCTGGAGACCGAGTTCGGGCGCCTCGACGGCCTGCTGCACAATGCCGCGCTGCTCGGTACGCTGGCGCCCATCGCGCATCAGGATGTCGAACTGTGGTTCAAGGTCATGCAGGTGAATCTGCATGCCCCTTTCCTGCTGACACGCGCCTGTCTGGGGCTGCTGATGAAGTCGCCGGATGCCTCGCTGCTGTTCACATCCGACAGCGTCGGCCGGCGGGGGCGTGCCTACTGGGGTGCTTACGGGGTAGCGAAATTCGGCCTCGAAGGACTGAGCCAGATCCTCGCCCAGGAGCTGGAGACCAACACCACGGTGCGGGTCAACAGCATCGACCCGGGGCCGACCGGCACGCGCCTGCGCACCCAGGCCTACCCGGGCGAAAACGCCCTGGCGCTGCCGACCCCCGAGAGCATCATGCCGGCCTACCTGTACCTGCTCGGCCCCGACAGCCGCGGTGTGACCGGCCAGCAGTTCGATGCACAGAACTTCGACTGGCCGGCCACCACCCCCTCCTGAGGCGACGCCTCACTCCATCAGATCGACCGGGATGCCCTGCGCCCTCAGGGCATCGGCGCGTGCCTGAACGAAACGCTGGAAGCTCGGCTGCTCCCGGTAGGCGCCCGAGGCCACATAGTCCAGCACCGATTGGATATGGAAGGCCTTCAGATAGGCCTCGGCGCGGAATACCTCATGACCGTCCGCATCGAACAGCACCACCGTCGGGGCATACTGCACCTTGAGATCCTGCGCCCATTGCCCGGACGTCGTCTGCACGCCGGCCGGCGTGGTCACCGGCGTCTTGCCCCACAGGTCCAGCAGGGCCACATCGAAGTGCCCCAGCAGGGCGCGGCTTTCGGCACGCTGCAGGATATCCAGATGCAGTTCATCACAGGCGGCGCATTCGGTTTGTTCGAAGAACACCGCCAGCGGCCTGCCGGAGCCCCGCGTAGCGAGCCTGTAGGGCGGCTGGAGGTAGCCGGGCTCCTGGTGCAGCCGGCCGTGGGCGGGCACTGGCTCCACCGCGGCCAGATACTCCCGGAACGACTGTTTCGTCTCGGCATGCGTGCCGACGTACTCGAGCGCGGCCAGGAAGCGGTGCGGGGGATAATAGCCGTTGACCCGCAACACCACCGCGCCGGATTCGTTCAGGAACAGCAACGTTGGCGTGAACATCACCCGCAGGTCGGTGGCGAATTGTTTCTCGGTGGTCATCCCGCCGGAGAGGCCGGTCACCTCGCGGTCACCCCACATATTGATCGCAATGACATCGAAGCCGGCGCGCGTCTTTTCCACCACGTCGTGCAGGGCAAAATTGGTGTTCAATAATTTCTCGCAGTACGGGCAGCCGTCCTGATAGAAATACAGCACCACGCGCTTGCCGGCGGCCGTCGCCTCGGCGATGTCCTCGCGGATATCCAGGAAGGAGTGTTTGAACCACGCCGGCTTCTCGTGATAGCCGGGATTCACCAGCCCGGGGCCCAGTTCCCCCGCGGGGGCCCGGGTCTGCGCCGGGATCTGCGCCTCGGTGCGCACCTCCGCCGGCGTCTCGCCGTGTGCCCCCATGGGGAAGACCACCAGAGGGAGGACCACCAGTCCAAGTAGGTACAACAGTTGCCGCAGCATGCGTTCACCTCCAACGGGGGCGCTATCGAAGCCTGTCTCCCGACACTACGGGTTATCAGGTTGGTGGACAACCGGCGCGGTTGGCGCCTTGCCGCAGGCGGCAAAATCCCTCCTCACCCGGGCGGCAGAGGGCAAAGTCAACTTATTGACGGTCGCTGAGTGCCCTCGGAAAATAACGCTAGTAAACTGAATTTAAGGGGTTTAGTCTACTGGCCCAAAGAATTGGCACAGATCTGGCAGTCCGTCAGGCTCGTGCCGACAACGGATCACCGCAATGGCGTTGCCCATGCAAACCCAGGCCGACAATTTGAAGACCATCGCACTGGAACCGCCCACCGCGGACGCTGCGTATGGCACCGACGATTTCGCCGATCATCTGCTGCAGATGACGCAGTCACTGCAGACCACGCTCGACATCCCATTGTTGCTGGACCTGTTCCAGCAGCAGGCCGAACGCAACGTGCCGCTGGACGGTCTGGAATACGAGCCTACGACCCCAGGGCTGGCACAGCGCCGCGGCGAGCGCGCCCGCCATACGGCACGCTACACCCTCAAGCTCGGCGACCTCGATCTCGGCAACCTGGTGTTCCGGCGGCGGACGAAATTCACTGAGGACGAGATCGCCATCATCGAGAAGCTGTTGTGCTGCCTGCTGTATCCGCTGCGCAATGCCCTGCTCTATCATGACGCCCTCGCACTCGCGCAGAAGGATGCGCTGACCGGCATCTGCAACCGTTCCGCCTTCGACGACGCGCTCCGCGCCGAGGTCAGCCTGGCACGCCGTCACGGCACGCCCCTGTCGCTCGTCCTGTTCGACATCGATCATTTCAAACAAGTCAACGACACCTACGGCCACACGCAGGGCGACAACGCTATCCGTGCGGTGGTGCGCTGCGCCCAGCAGTGTGCACGCAACACGGACCTGCTGTTCCGCTACGGGGGTGAGGAGTTCGTGATGATATTGCGCAACACCACGACGGCCGGCGCCTACCTGCTGGCCGACCGCATCCGCCGCAAGGTGGCAAAACTGGAATGCCAGGGCGAGCGCAAGCCCATCGTCATGACCATCAGCGCCGGCGTCGCCTGCCTCACCGACACGGAATCCGCCAGTCAACTGTTCGATCGCACCGACCAGGCGCTCTATGCCGCCAAGCACGCCGGCCGCAACCGGGTCCAGGCCGCCGACTGACGCCTTACCGATCGTTACAAACCGTTTTACCGCAAAGGACGCGAAGGCGCGCAAAGGAAATCATCAACGAGCGCTACACCTAAAAAACTTATTCTGGCCACGGAAGCACACGGAAATACACGGAATGTAAAACCCCCCACATTCTTATCTTCCGTGTATTTCCGTGGCCAATGCGGTTTTCGGGTTTATTTAAAAACGCCTGTGCAGGACGCGAAGGCGCGTAAAGGAAGATCATCAACGCGTATTAAACCTAAAACTTATTTCAGCCACGGAAGCACACGGAAATATACGGAAGATGGGGATACAGCGGGTTTCGCATTCCGTGTATTTCCGTGTGTTTCCGTGGCCAATACGGTTTTTGGGTTTATTTCAGAATTTCCTTTGCGCGCCTTCGCGTCCTTTGCGGTAAAAATTCCTTTCACCACACCGCACCGCACCGCACCGCACTGCACGGTCGCGCCCGGTCACAGCTGCTTTCCCGGGCAGAGCCTGCGCAGGCAGCAGTCTCTGCACTGGGGTCTGACCCGGCAGTGATATTTGGCGTGCACCACGATCAGGGCATGGTATTCGTTGAACAGCGCCACATCCGGCCCGAGTGCCCGTTCGCAGGCATGGCGCAGTGCCTCGTAGCCTTCGCCGCCCTCGATCAGACCCAGACGCGTGAACAGGCGCCGCGTGTAGGCGTCGATCACGAACACCGGGCGTTCGAAGGCATACAGCAGGATGTCGTCGGCGGTCTCCGGACCAACACCGTTGATGGTCAGCAGCGCCTGCCGCAGGGTCGCCGTGTCCTGCTGCATCAGCACCGCATATTCACCGCCGTCCCGGTACCAGCGGCAGAAATTGCGCAGCCGGCGCGCCTTGACGTTGAAGTAGCCCGAGGGTCGCAGCCATTCGGCCAGACGGTCCACGTCGACGGCGAGCAGGGTCGCCGGATCCAGCGCGTCGTTGACGATGAGGTTGGCGATGGCGCGCTCGACGTTGATCCAGGCCGTGTTCTGGGTGAGCACGGCGCCGACCATGATCTCGAAGGGGGAATCGCCGGGCCACCAGTGCTGTGGGCCGTGACGCGCCAGCAGCCGGGCGTAGACCGCGCGCAGCCGACGTGGGGGCAGGCGCACGGTCATGGGGCTCAGCGTTGCCGCGGGCGCGTTCTTGACCGGGAGCCAGGCCCGGATTCCGACTGGGAGCCTGATCGGGAGCTTGACCCCGCTCCGGACCGGGGGCCTTCCGGGCGGGCGCCGGGTTTGCCCCGGCGTGCGTCCTCGCGGGAGGTCGGCTGGCGGTCGGCGGGGCGCGCCGCGGAACGGCCCGGGTGCTTGCCGGATGGCGCGCCCGTTGGCTTGTCCGTCCGGGCACGGGGCGTGGTCGCGGCCTTGGTGGGTTGCACCGGCCTGGGTACCGGCATCCCGGCCGTCTGATACAGCGCGCGCACCTCGTCGGCAGTCAGTTCGCGCCATTTTCCGGCCGGTGGACGCCGGCCCAGTTCGATCGGTCCGTAGCGCACGCGGATGAGACGGTTGACCTGTACACCCTGCGATTCCCACAGGCGCCGCACCTCGCGGTTGCGACCTTCGGTCAGCACTACGTGATACCAGCGGTTCGCCCCCTGTCCACCGGCGTCGCGCAACGCCAGGAAGCGCGCCGGGCCGTCTTCGAGCTCCACCCCCGTCAGCATGCGTTCGAGCATCAGCCCATCGACTTCGCCGAAGATGCGCACGGCATATTCGCGCTCCAGCGCCTGGGCGGGATGCATCAGGCGGTTGGAGAGTTCACCGTCGTTGGTCAGCAGCAACAGGCCGCTGGTGTTGAAGTCCAGGCGACCGACCGAGATCCAGCGACCCTCGCGCAGATGCGGCAGGTGTTCGAAAACGGTTGGGCGGCCTTCGGGATCTTTGCGGGTGGTGAGTTCGCCAATGGGCTTGTGGTAGGCGATGACGCGCACCGCGGCGGGCGGCGCGCTGGAGACCGGTTTGCCATCCAGCAGGATGGTCTCGGTGCCGGTGATCTGCATCCCCAGCACCGCCGGCACGCCGTCGACCTGCAGACGCCCGGCACTGATCCAGCCCTCGATCTCGCGACGCGAACCCAGACCGGCACGCGCCAGCACCTTCTGCAGCCGTTCAGTCATGTGATGTCCTGCGACCGGCCTCAGTGCAGTGTCTCGGGGATCCGGATGTGCTCCGGATCGGCCTCGACGGGTTGGAAGTCGGTATCGTCGGGCCACTGCGGCATGTCGATGGCCGTACCATCGCCGCGCGTGGCCCGGGCCGGGCGGCCGCCCGGCTCCAGTACGCCACCGAAATCGAGTTCGGCGTTGATGCTGTCGATGTCGCGCAGCTCCGCCAGACTCGGCAGACTCTCCAGCGACTTCAGGTTGAAGTAGTCCAGGAATTCGCGCGTGGTGCCGTACATCGCCGGGCGCCCCGGTACGTCGCGGTGGCCGACGACGCGGACCCATTCGCGATCCTGCAGGGTCTTCATGATGGAGGTGCTCACGCCCACGCCGCGGACATCCTCGATCTCACCGCGGGTGATGGGCTGCCGGTAGGCGATCAGCGCCAGGGTCTCGAGCAGCGCGCGTGAGTATTTCGGTGGCTTCTCCTCCCACAGGCGCGAGACCCAGGGTTCCAGCGACTGCCGCACCTGGATACGAAAGCCGCTGGCGACCTCGATCAGCTCCAGGCCGCGGTCGGCGTAGTCCGTGCCGAGTTCTTCCAGGGCCGTGCGCAACGCCGCCTTGTCGGGGCATTCGAGTTCCGGAAACAACGCGCCCAGGTCGTCCAGCGACAAGGGCCGGCCGACCGCCAGGAGCGCGGCCTCGAGGATGTGTTTGAGTGCGATGTCGGTCATGATCGGTCGGGTGTCAGATGAAGAATGGGTCAGGCCGGCACGTTTGCGGCGGTCGGCTGGTAGTCCTCGGGCAGCTCCGCCTCACCGCCACGCGCCTTCACGTAGATGCGGCTGAAGGCGCCCGCCTGGATCAGTTCCAGCAGTGATTCCTTGATCAGCTCGAGGATGGCCAGCAGCGTGACCACCACCCCCATGCGCCCCTCCTCCACCGTGAACAGCTGTTCGAACTCCACGAACTCGGTGGTACCCACGCGCGCCAATACGTCGGACATGCGCTCGCGCACCGACAACGCCTCCATCTGGATGTGGTGATGGGTGAACATCTGGGCACGCTGCATGACCTGTTGGAAGGCAACCAGGATCTCCCGGAGATCGACGTCCGGCACCTGGCGGCTGAGCTGGCGTTCGGGCACGGGCGCGGTGGCGGGGAACACGTCACGGCCGACCTGCGGCAGCGCATCGAGGTCCTCGGCGGCCTGCTTGTAACGCTCATATTCCTGCAGACGTCGTACCAGCTCGGCGCGCGGGTCGTCCTCCTCGGCCTCGGCATCGGGCGAACGCGGCAGCAGCATGCGCGATTTGATCTCGGCGAGCATGGCCGCCATGACCAGGTATTCCGCCGCCAGCTCCAGGCGGATCGTCTGCATCAGGTCGATGTACTCTATATATTGCCGGGTGATGGCGGCGATGGGGATGTCGAGGATGTCCAGGTTCTGGCGCTTGATGAGATACAGCAACAGATCCAGCGGGCCCTCGAAGGCCTCCAGGATGACCTCCAGCGCGTCGGGCGGGATGTACAGGTCCTGGGGCAGCGTGGTCAGCGCCTCGCCATGCACGATGGCGAAGGGCATCTCGACCTGCTTGGGCGCTTCGCGGAGTTCCTGCGGGTTCGGCGTATCGCTCATCGTTGCATCCTGATTACATCCTGATCACATTCGGGGCGTGCGCCTCCGGCTGACATCCCGGCCGATTCTACCCGAAGGGAACGGCCCATGTCGGGCTAATTGGTCGTTCTACTTTTTATTTGTAATTCAAACCAATTGCAGAACGTACTTCCTGCAATGTCTCACGCGCCACATCGCGTGCCTTGTCGCTGCCCTCCTCGATGATGCTACGCACCAGGCCGGGATTGGAGAGGTACTGCTCGGCGCGCTCGCGGATCGGCGCCAGTTCCGCCAGCA
>Ga0172382_10002551_pt1 | contig 30191 bp, 26 predicted proteins | sample Leawel138RmetaG_FD_122245 | JGI IMG/M metagenome (GOLD analysis project Ga0172382, IMG submission 122245) | Leachate microbial communities from a municipal landfill in Southern Ontario, Canada - Leachate well 138R metaG | ecosystem: Engineered > Solid waste > Landfill > Unclassified | place...
GCGCCATCACACTCCTGGCCGACAACGGCATGCTGAAACTGCAAGGCAACGTATCGGCCCAGGGTGCGACCCCTGCCGATCCCGACGCCGCAGCCGACATCACCTTGAGCGCGCAGACGCTGAAGCTCCACGGCAGCGGCGAGTCCCAGACCATTGCCGGTACGAACCAAGTGAACCTCAGCGCAGCCGAGCGGCTGGCCCTGACCCACGACCTGACGATCACCGCCGGCGCCGGCGCCGCCCTCGACGGGGGCATCGACTACGACGGCATCGGGGCAGGCACGCTGACGGTCAACGCCGGCGATGGCGTTACCCTAGGAGGCGGAATTTACGACAGTGATCCGGTAGCAAGTGACGACCAGCTCACCATCAGTATTGCTGGAGGTCTGGGTGCCGTGGCGGTGGCCGAAAACATCCATACAGGTGGGGCCGATTTCATCGCTTCGGGCGCAAGCTATGCCACCGACGCTACGCTCAGCACGGGTGCCGGTAAGGCAAGCATCGACGTGGAGGGCGATGCGACGCTCGGCGGAATGGACGTCGGTGGAAGCCTGAGTGTCGCTGCGGGCAATGACATCAGCCAAGCATCCGGTACCTCTCTGCTCTCCGCAAGTGACGTGAGCCTGAGCGGCCATGACATTGTGCTCGACGGCAATAACCGGCTGTCAGGAGATTTGGACCTTAAGGCTGCAGGGGACGTTATTTTGAGAAACGACACAGCCACCAGTTTTTCGAACCTGGCGGCGAAAAAACTGACGCTCTCGTCTGCGGACGCAGTTTCACAAACCGAAGCCGCAAAAGTTGTCCTCGAACGCCTGCAAATACACGAGGCAGATTCGCTGGATTTGCGAGTGTCCACGGACGACTCCGCCAACCCGCTGCACATCGATGGCATCCAGTCCTCCGGCGACGTCACCATCCATGCGGCCGATATGCGCCTGTCCGGTAATATTGATTCGCGAGGAACGGTTAACCTGAATTCAACGAACGGAATTTTCCATGATGGAGACGTTCTCATCTCAGCCCCACGGATCGATATGAACGCGGGGACCGGGGTGGGTGCTGTTGATGCTCGCTTGAGCACCCGTACCAATATGCTTAACGTTGTTTCTGCCGGCGGAGATATCGGCATCAGCAACACCGGAAAGGTGACCGTCAACTTGAAGGCCCAACAGGGCAATATCAGATTCGAGAATGACGAATCCATCGAAATAGACCGGATCGTGACGTCAGCCACGAGCGGTGACGTGCACGTAACCTCTTACGAAGGAAGCATCATCGCGAAGCGTCAGAAGTTACCGGCTGCCTCGGAGGCAGAGGCAGATGTGGTGGCACACTCTGCGTTCCTCTCGGCAATAAAGGGTACCCTTGGTGAGCTGAGGCGGCCGATTGTCGTGTTTCCCGCTAAGCCACAGCACATAGACACGCCTACCTTCACCGAGTCGTCGTTGCTCGATGTCTTGACCGGCCTTTCGGGTGAACAGGTAACCCAAATCGAGAACATGGGCGCCATTGACCCTGCAATATTTTCCGCCGTGCGAAACTTCGATCATGCAGATGTCTCCATCCTCATGCCCCCTGATCAGCGCTACGAGGATGAACCCGAGGATTGACGTCGGCCGCGTGAGGGGCGGGGCACTCGAGAGATATTGGCGGCTATTCGACTATGGTCGAGTTGCTGCGCGGAGCTGATCGGTCTTCTATCGCCCGGCACGACGAGGCGTTTGCCCATAGTAAACCGCCCATGACAAGGAAGCCTTGTGCATGACCTACGGAGTCATCAACCCCAGCCCGGAACAGAGGCGTGCCTGGACGCGTCGGCGCTGGTAGCGTCTCCAGCCGTTCGATCGCTTTCGTGCGATATATGCGGGCAACACCCTGGCCGAACAGCGGCTGCGCCGGCGAGTGACCTTCGCCGACCAGGCGATCGCAACCTTTGGGAACGATTTTGGAAGGCATTCGATGGCATGTTCGCGTTCGCGTCGCCATAAGCGCCCCTGCGGACAAGATGCTGGTCCCCGGTGACCTCGATACTTTGGCTGAGATTATCCGCTGGGACGACGCGTGGAACTTCGAGGTAGCGGAGCCGGGGGATTACGGCCGTGGTTGCAATCCCGTAACACGCTCTACTCAGTCGTGACAGCGATCATGCCTGAGACAGTCCACTTTCATGCCGCTCCCTGGGTTTGGTCACCGACGCATCAGTGTCCATGAATCTGCTGAAATGCTGATTTCCCGCAATACATCAATGCTTCCTGGACGAGTCTTTAACGGAATCTATACTTCGACTCACCCCGAGGCATAACCTCAGCGGCAAGTCATCATCAGCCCTGCTGATGCCGGCCTCGGCGCATCTTCCTGGCTTCTCGTCCACCGGCAGCGCGTGACGGTGTTCCGCGAACGCTCATCGTCGTCACCAATGGAGGAACAGTGATGGATGTTTCACGGCGGGATTTCTTCAAGATATGCGCGGGCGGGCTCGGCTCGTCCACGCTCGCGGTGATGGGCTTCTCGCCCGCACCCGTGCTGGCACAGACGCGCGCCTTCAAGCTGGCGCGCACGCGCGAGACGCGCAGCACCTGTCCCTACTGCTCGGTGAGCTGCGGCGTGGTGCTGTACACCCTGGGGGATGGTTCCAAGAACGGCAAGCCCGCGCTCATTCACGTGGAAGGCGATCCCGACAATCCGGTGAACCGCGGCACCTTGTGTCCGAAGGGCGCCGGCCTCATGGACATGATCAACAGCCCCAACCGCCTCAAGTACCCGGAGTACCGCGCACCCGGCAGCGACAAATGGCAGCGCATCTCCTGGGATGACGCCCTCAACCGTATCGCCGCGCTCATGAAGCAGGATCGCGACGCGAATTTCCAGCAGCGCAACGACAAGGGCCAGACCGTGAACCGCTGGCTCACTACGGGCTTTCTCGCCAGCAGCGCCGCCAGCAACGAAAGCGGCTACATCACCCACAAGGTAGTGCGCTCCCTCGGCATCGTCGCACTCGATACCCAGGCCCGCATCTGACACTCGCCGACGGTGGCAAGTCTTGCCCCGACGTTCGGTAGAGGCGCGATGACCAATCACTGGGTCGACATCAAGAATGCCGATCTGATCCTCATCATGGGCGGCAACGCCGCCGAGGCCCATCCCTGCGGCTTCAAGTGGGTAGTAGAGGCCAAGGCGAAGCGTGGTGCCCGATTGGTGGTGGTCGATCCACGTTTCACGCGTTCCGCGGCGGTGGCCGATTATTACGCGCCCATCCGTGTGGGCACCGATATCGCATTCCTGGGCGGTGTAATCAACTACCTGCTTAGCAACGGCAAGATCCACGACGACTACGTGCGGCACTACACCAATGCCGCGTTCCTGGTGCGCGAGGACTTTGATTTCGAGAACGGCCTGTTCAGCGGCTACGACGCGGCCAACCGCAAGTACGACCGCAGCACCTGGGGCTACGAAATCGGCGCTGACGGCTACGCGGTGGTGGACGAAACCCTGCGCCATCCACGCAGCGTCATGCAGTTGCTGAAACAGCACTTCTCCCGTTACACGCCGGAGATGGTAAGCCGGATCACCGGTACACCCGAGGACCGTTTCCTCAAGGTGTGCGAGATGATCGGGGAGACCTCCGCGCCCGACAAGGTCATGACCATCATGTACGCCTTGGGCTGGACCCAGCATTCCGTGGGATCCCAGAACATCCGCACCATGGCCATGATCCAGTTGCTGCTCGGCAACATGGGTAAGCCCGGCGGCGGCGTAAACGCCTTGCGCGGCCACGCCAACGTGCAAGGCATCACCGACATGTGCCTGCTCACCAACAACCTGCCGGGCTACATGCGCCTGCCCGGCGACGACGAGCAGGATTACCAGGCCTACCTCGCCGCGCGTTCGCCCAAGCCGCTGCGGCCGGGGCAGATGAGTTACTGGCAGAACTTCCCCAAGTTCCAGGCCAGCCTCATGAAGGCGTGGTATGGGCCGGTGGCGACGAAGGACAACAACTTCGCCTACGACTGGCTGCCGAAGATCGACAAGCCCTACGACACCCTGCACATCTTCGAACGCATGCACATGGGGCAGCTCAACGGCTTTTTCTGCCAGGGCTTCAATCCCATCGCTGCCATGTCGCACAAGGCGAAGATCGCCCAGGGCCTCGCCAAGCTGAAGTACCTGGTGGTAATCGATCCGCTTGCCACAGAGACCTCGGAGTTCTGGCGCAACGCCGGCGAGTTCAACGATGTGGACCCGGCCAATATCCAGACCGAGGTGTTTCGCCTGCCGGCGGCCTGCTTCGCGGAGGAGTCGGGGTCGTTCACGAATTCGGGCCGCGTGATCAGCTGGAAGCAGAAGGCCGTGGATCCGCCCGGTGAGGCAAAGACCGACGGCGAGATCATGGCCGCGCTCTACCAGCGCCTGCGCGCCGCCTATGAGGCGGAAGGCGGTGCGTTTACCGACCCGGTGCTCAAGCTGCACTGGCCGTATCGCAACCCGGAAAATCCCGCCGCGGAGGAGGTGGCGCGCGAGGTGTCGGGCTATGCGCTCGCCGATCTGACCGACACCAAGGACAGCAGCAAGGTGCTCGCCAAGGCCGGCGAGCAATTGGCGGGCTTCGCCCAGTTGCGCGACGACGGTTCCACCGCCTGCGGCAACTGGCTGTACAGCGGTTCCTGGAGCGAGGCCGGCAACCTCATGGCGCGCCGCGACACCTCGGATCCGTCGGGCCTGGGCATGTATCCGAACTGGGGTTACGCGTGGCCGGCCAACCGTCGCATTCTCTATAACCGTGCGTCGGCGGACCCGTCCGGCAAACCCTGGGACAAGAAGCGTGCCTTGATCTTCTGGAATGGTGTGAAGTGGACCGGTGCCGATGTACCGGACATGCGCCCGAACGCGGCACCGGAAGAAGGCGTCAATCCGTTCATCATGAACGCGGAAGGGGTGGGCAAGCTGTTCGCCCTGGGCGGCATGGCCGAAGGCCCGTTCCCGGAGCATTACGAGCCGTTCGAATCGCCGCTCGGCTACAACCCGCTGCATCCCGACAATCCGAAGGCCACCCACAACCCGGCGGCACGCGTGTTCCCGGGCGACTGGAACAACTTCGGCAAGGCGGAGAAATACCCTTACGCGGCCACCACCTATCGCCTCACGGAGCATCACCACTTCTGGACCAAGCACGCGGTGGCCAACGCCATCGTGCAGCCCGCCCAGTTCGTGGAGATCGGCGAAGGCCTGGCGAAGGAGAAGGGCATACGCAACGGCGAAACCGTCGTGGTGAGCACCACGCGCGGCGCCATCAAGGCCGTGGCCGTGGTCACCAAGCGCATCAAGCCGCTGCAGGTGGACGGCAAGGTGGTCCACACCGTGGGTGTTCCCATCCACTGGGGCTTCACGGGCGTGGCGCGGCAGGGCTTCCTCGCGAACACCCTGACGCCCTTCGTCGGTGACGCCAACGCCCAGACGCCGGAGTTCAAGGCGTTCCTGGTCAACGTCGAGAAAGCCTGAGGAGGCGTGCGATGGCAGCTCAAGCCCTTGATGTGACCCGCCGCTCGGCAACGACCACACCGCCGCCCGGCGTCCGGCGCACCACCCAGGTCGCCAAGCTCATCGACATCTCCCAATGCATCGGCTGCAAGGCCTGCCAGGTGGCATGCATGGAGTGGAACGATCTGCGCGGCGACATCGGCAGCAACGTGGGTGTGTACGACAACCCGTCGGACCTCAACGAGCACACCTGGACGCTGATCCGCTTCACTGAGGTGGAAAACGGGCCGTACGACTTCGAATGGCTGATCCGCAAGGACGGTTGCTTGCATTGCGGCGACCCCGGCTGCCTCAAGGCCTGCCCGTCCCCGGGGGCCATCATCCAGCATTCGAACGGCATCGTGGACTTCCAGCAACACAACTGCATCGGCTGCGGTTACTGCGTCACCGGTTGCCCGTTCAACATCCCGCGCATTTCGAAGCAGGACGAAAAGGCCTACAAGTGCTCCATGTGCTCTGATCGTATCGGCGTGGGCCTGGAGCCGGTGTGTGTGAAGACCTGTCCCACCGGCGCCATCCACTTCGGCAGCAAGGAGGCGATGATCCGTCACGCAGACGCGCGCATCGCCGACCTGAACAGTCGCGGCTTCACGAATGCCGGCTTGTATGATCCGCCGGGCGTAGGCGGCACGCACGTCATATACGTGCTGCAACATGCCGACCGGCCGGAGAAATACGGCCTGCCCAAGGACCCGCACATCAGCCCGCTGGTGGAATTGTGGAAGGGCATCACCAAACCCCTGGGGCTGGCGGCGCTCGGCCTCACCGCCATCGGCGCATTCTTCCATTTCCTCAAGGTGGGACCCAACGAGGCGGAGGGCGATGACGACGTCCCCGCACCTGGCAACAAGGGCAAGGGAGGTGACGCATGAAGCGGGGACGCAGGTTGTTGCCACGCTACGACGCGGCACAGCGCATCAACCACTGGACCGTGGTCATCACCTTCGTGCTGGTGGCGGCATCCGGGCTGGCGTTGTTCCATCCGTCCATGTACTGGCTGACCCAGTTCTTCGGCAGCGGGACATGGGCCCGCATCCTGCACCCGTTCATCGGCGTGGTGATGTTCATCTCTTTTATCGCGCTCGCGGTGCGGCTGGGACGGCACAACCGCATGACGCCGAGTGATCGGCAGTGGCTCGCGAAAGCGGCTGACGTGGTGAGTGGTCGCCACGAACGACTGCCGCCGGCGGGTCGCTACAACGGCGGCCAGAAGCTGGTGTTCTGGATCATGGTCGCCGCCATGAGCGTGCTGCTCTTCACCGGGCTTGCCTTCTGGCAGCCGTACTTCGCACCGCTGGTGCCCGTGGAACTGGCGCGTGTGGCGGTCGTGTTGCATGCCCTGGCGGCCGTCGTGCTGCTGCTGAGCATCATCGTGCACATCTACGCCGCCCTGTGGGTGCGGGGAACTATGCGCGCCATGGTGCGCGGCGACGTCACCGAGGTGTGGGCGCGCAAACACCATGCCCTGTGGTATCGACAACAGCTGGAAGGAAGCAAGGAATGAGTGCCATCGTCAAACCCGGCGAGATCGTCTCACCGGACACGCCGCCATCCCCGCTGCGGCTTGCTCCCGTCGACACCTTTGGTCACCGGGCGCGGCGTCTTGCGCAATTGGCGCCAGGCCACGCCATGGAGGACTACCTGACCTTCATGGCGCGTCTTGCCGAGGCGCAGCAACGCCTGGTCAAGGACGAGGAACTGGCCTTCGCCACGCCCGACCACGACCTCGCTTTGCGCCTGCGCACCGAAGGACAGGCGCCACTAGCGGCGCAACATTGGCCGCGGGCGCACCCCTGGCAGCACGTATTGCGGCGGCTGCTCGCCGTCGTGGCACCCCATGCCCCGGCGGCCACCCGCAAGGTCATCGACGCGCTGGTGGCGGCTGCCCCGAAAACCTTGGAGACCATGGCGAGCCGCGCCCTGCGCGGCGCCGATCCCATGCGTGATCCCGTGGCCGATCCGCTGATCGTCGCGGCACTCCAGGTCTACTGGGTGCGCATGGCCGCCGCACTGAGCACGGACGAAATCGCAGTGTCACACCCTTCGCCGCTGTGCCCGGTATGCGGCAGTGCGCCGGTGGCGAGCGTGGTGCACGGGAGCGGGCCGCACCAGGGGCTGCGTTTCTTGCATTGCAGTCTGTGCGAGAGTGAATGGCAGTTGGCGCGCATCCGCTGCAGTCACTGTGACGGGGAGAAGGGCATCGCCTATTTCAGCGCCGCACACGGCGACACCTTGGTGCGTGCCGAGGCCTGCGATGATTGCCACAGCTATCTGAAGGTGATCCACCGCGATCGCGATGCGGCAGCCGATGCCGTGGCCGACGACCTCGCCAGCCTGGACCTGGACCTGGCACTGGCTGCCGAAGGTTACGCGCGCAGCGGGCCGAATCTGTTGTTCGTCCCCGGCGAGGAGACCCGCGCAGTCAATTGAGGGGGCAAAAATCCAACGCAGAGACGCAGAGAACACAGAGAGGTGCAATGCAGGCCGGCCATTCGGCAAACCTCACACCTTCCTGAATTCGTTTCTCCGCGTTCTCTGCGTCTTTGTGCCTCTGTGTTGAATAAGTTTCCCGGTCAAGCACCGACCGTTACTGGAACACGGTCGGATCCTCCTCGCGCAGCTTCGCCTGTGCCGCGGAGAGTCGCGCCACCGGCACGCGTGGGGCGGAGCACGACACGTAATCCAATCCCAGGCGATGGCAGAGGTGGATGGAGCGCGGGTGACCGCCGTGCTCGCCGCAGATGCCCACCTTGAGGTCCGCTCGCGTCTTGCGCCCGTCGTTGACGGTCATGGTCATGAGCTTGCCCACGCCGTTGTGGTCCAGCGCCTCGAACGGGTTGTCACGCAGGATGCCGCGGGCGATGTACTGGGGCAGGAACTTGTTTTCCGCGTCCTCGCGTGAGAACGAGAAAGCAGCCTGACTCAGGTCGTTGGTGCCGAAGGAGAAGAACTCAGCCACGCTCGCCATGCGCTCGGCACGCAGGCAGGCCCGTACGGTTTCCACCATGGTGCCGAACTTGAATGACAACTCCAGACCGTATTGGGTCTGCACCTGATGCCGCACGTCGTCCACGATCTCTTTGATGATATCCAGTTCCGCCGCGCTGATAACCTGGGGCACCATGATCTCCGGGTGGACCTCGATGCCTTCGCGCAGGCATTCAGCCGCCGCTTCCAGTACACCCTGGATCTGCATGCGATAGATCTCGGGGTACGTGATGCCAAGCCGTACGCCACGATGACCGAGCATGGGATTCACCTCGGACAGCAGGCGCACCTTGGCGAGCATGCGTTCCTTCTTGGCGATGGCTTCGCCCACCAGGCTGGCATTGAACACGTCGAAGGGCGCCGGCATGTCCACATGACGGGAGCCGGGGCGCAGCAGGCGCAGTGATGCCACCAGTTCCGTCATGCCCTGCAGGTTCACTTGCAGATTGCGCAGGTGTGACAGTTCATCCGTGAGCTGCTCCGCCGTCGGCAGGAACTCGTGCATGGGCGGGTCGAGCAGACGTACCGTCACCGGCAGCGGCGACATGACCTTGAACATCTCCTTGAAATCGGAACGCTGCATGGGCAGTAACCGATCCAGGGCATCGCGCCGCTCTTCCAGGGTGTCCGCCAGGATCATGTCCACCACCACGGGCAGACGCTCCACCGCATTGAACATGCGCTCCGTGCGGCACAGGCCGATACCCACCGCACCATAGCTGCGGGCCTTGCGCGAGGCGTCGGGCGTGTCGGCATTGGCCATGACCTTGATGCGCGCCACCTCATCGGCCCAGCCCAGCAGGGTACGCAGATTGTCCGAGAACTCCGGCTCCACGGTGGGGATCTCGCCCACGTACACGTTGCCGGTGGTGCCGTCGATGGTGATCACCTCTCCCTCGTTGATGACGGATTCGCCAATGGCCGCCATGCGCGCCTTCACGTTCACGGCGATGCCTTCGGCGCCGGCCACGCAGGGTTTGCCCATGCCGCGTGCCACCACCGCCGCGTGCGAGGTCTTGCCGCCGCGGCTGGTGAGGATGCCCTGTGCCGCAAAGAAGCCGTGGATGTCCTCGGGCTTGGTCTCCTCACGCACCAGGATCACCTTCTGGCCTGCACGCCCCAGCAATTCGGCACGGTCGGCATCGAACACGGCCTTGCCCGAGGCGGCGCCCGGCGAGGCGGCGAGGCCCTGAGCCACGGGAGAGGCCTTGTGCATCGGATCCAGGCGGGGATGCAGCAGCTGTTCGAGCAACTCGGGCTCAATGCGCAGCAGGGACCGTGCACGGTCGATGAGGCCCTCGTGGGCCATCTCCACCGAGGTGCGTACCATGGCGGTGGCATTCATCTTGCCGTTGCGCGTCTGCAGGCAATAGAGCACGCCTTTTTCGATGGTGTATTCGTAATCCTGCACTTCCTTGTAATGACCTTCCAGTTTGTTGCGCAGGTCCACGAGCTGGCGATAGAGCTCGGGCATTTCCTCCTGCATGGCGGCGACCGGCTTCGGCGTGCGAATACCGGCCACCACGTCCTCGCCCTGGGCGTTCACCAGATATTCACCGAACATCACGTTCTCGCCCGTGCCCGGGTCGCGGGTGAAGCCCACGCCGGTGGCACAGTCGTTACCCATGTTGCCGAACACCATGGTCACCACGTTCACGGCCGTGCCGTTGGCCAAGTCCGGTGTGATCTTGAACTCGCGCCGGTAATCCACGGCACGCTTGCCCATCCATGAATTGAACACGGCGCGGATGGCGTATTCGAGCTGGTCCATGGGGTCGGACGGGAAGGGCTTGCCCGTCTGCTCCTGCACCACCTGCAGGAACAACTGGGAGATCTCCTTGAGGTCCTCGGCGGACAAGCCGATGTCGGCCTTCACACCGGCGCGGCGTTTCACCGCCTCGAAGTGTTCATCGAAGTACTCATCAGCCACGCCCAAGGCCACCTTGCCGAACAGCTGGATGAAGCGCCGGTAGGCGTCATAGCCAAAGCGCTCGTTGCCGGTCTGGCGGATGAGCCCGGCCAGAGTCTGGTCATTCAGGCCCAGGTTCAGGATGGTATCCATCATGCCGGGCATGGACATGGCCGAGCCGGAGCGCACCGACACCAGCAGAGGGTTGTCGGCGCCGCCGAAGGATTTTCCCGTCTTTTTTTCCAGTTCACCGACGTGGCTGCGTACCTCCTCCATGAGGCCCTCCGGCAGCCTGCGGTCGGGGCTGTCCAGATAGGCGAGACAGGCCTCCGTGGTGATCACGAAACCCGGCGGCACGTTGATGCCGATCTGGGTCATCTCGCACAGGTTGGCGCCCTTGCCGCCAAGCAATTTCTTGTTCTTACCGTCGCCTTCTTCAAAGGAAAAAATGTATTTGAGTTGCGCGCGCGTCATGACTTGGCCCTGTGGGGTCGGATTACTCGGATAAACAATAGTAGGAGCGGGCTAAGCCCGCGATTTTCGCCGACTTGAATGCGGGCTTGGGCGGGGCCATGTTCGAGAGAGCAGGGAGCAGATCGCTATCAGCGCGAACTGATGGCATGGGTGTCCGCCATCAATTCACGACGCGACTGCTCCGAACGAACGCGGGTGGCTCCGTGCGCAATGGCATTCGCAGGCATGCAGTCTGAATCTACCGGAGGGCGCGCGTTGCGCAGTGGCGCATGCGCCTGCATGGGGGCCGCCACGGCCCCGTTCCCGCTTGGGGTTCCGACATCATGGATCGCAAAACTGCCCAACTCGAAGACATCTTCAAGCCTCATCGTTGGCAGGACGAGATCAACGTACGTGATTTCGTCTACTACAACATCACGCCCTACACCGGCGACCACGGTTTTCTCCAGGGCCCGACCGAAGACACCAAGGCGTTGTGGACGACATGCCAGGAATTGCTGCGCCAGGAGCGTGCCCGCGGCGGCGTGCTCGACGTGGACACCCGCACCATTTCCACCGTGACCAGCCATGCGCCGGGGTATATCGATCGTGCGCGCGAGAAGATCGTCGGCCTGCAGACCGACGCACCGTTGCGCCGGTCCATCAAACCGTTCGGTGGCTGGCGCGTGACGGCGGAGGCCTGCAAGCAGGCCGGCTACGAGATCGACGCGGCCGTGGTCGATATGTGCCGCAAGTACCGCAAGACCCATAACGATGGCGTGTTCGACGCCTACACCGACGAGCACAAGGGGCTGCGCAAGAGCGGCATCATCACCGGGCTGCCCGACAACTATGCGCGTGGGCGCATCATCGGTGACTACCGTCGGCTCGCGCTGTATGGCGCCGATCGGCTCATCGAGGAGAAGGAGGCCGACAGGGCCCGGTTGACCGGCGCCATGACCGAAGACGTCATCCGTCTGCGGGAGGAGATTGCCGAGCAGATCAGGTCCCTCGCGGCAGTGAAGGAGATGTCGGCCGCCTACGGTTTCGACGTGAGCCGTCCCGCCCAGACCGCCCGCGAGGCCATCCAGTGGACCTACCTGGCCTACCTGGCCGCCGTGAAGGAACAGGATGGGGCCGCCATGAGCCTGGGCAATGTCAGCACCTTCTTCGACATCTTCATCGAACACGACCTCAACGCCGGGCTCCTCACCGAAACCCAGGCACAGGAACTCATCGATCATTTCGTGATGAAGTTGCGTTTGGTGCGCCACCTGCGCATGGAGGAATACAACCAGTTGTTTGCAGGCGATCCCACGTGGGTGACCGAGTCCATCGGCGGCATGTTCAGCGATGGCAAGACCAAGGTCACCAAGACCAGCTTCCGCTTTCTGCAGACCCTTTACGACCTTGGCCCTGCGCCGGAACCAAACCTTACCATCCTGTGGCATCCGGCCATGCCCGAGGGCTTCAAGCGCTTCTGCGCCAAAGTCTCCATCGATACCTCGTCATTGCAGTACGAGAACGACGCGCTCATGAGTGCTGCCGGCGCCTGCGACGACTTCTGCGTGGCCTGCTGTGTGTCCATGATGGAAACGGGCAAGGAGATGCAGTTCTTCGGGGCACGCTGCAATCTCGCCAAGACCCTGCTGCTTGCACTCAACGAGGGCCGGGACGAGATCACCGGTAGCCGCATCGTGCCGGACATCGAGCCACTGCCGGAGGGGCCGCTTAACTATGACGAGGTGCGCAAGCGCTTCGACAAGTGCATGGCTTATGTGGCCGAGGCCTACGTGAACACCATGAACGTGATTCACTACATGCACGACAAGTACTACTACGAACGTTCCATGATGGCGTTCATGGACAGCGAGGTGAAACGCAACATGGCCTTCGGTATCGCGGGTCTGAGCGTCACCGCCGACTCGCTCTCCGCCATACGGCACGCCAAGGTCATGCCCATGCGGAACGAGCACGGGATCACCACCGATTTCAAGGTGGAAGGCGAGTTTCCCATGTTCGGCAACGACGACGATCGCGTGGACGGTATCGCCGTGGAACTGGTGGAGCGCTTCAACAAGGAGCTGGGTCGTCACTACATCTACCGCAACGCCACACCCACCTTGTCCGTACTCACCATCACCTCCAACGTGGTGTACGGGCGCAAGACCGGCGCGACGCCGGACGGCCGCAAGGCGGGTGAGCCCTTCGCACCCGGCGCCAATCCCATGCACGGGCGCGATCAATCCGGCGCCATCGCCTCGCTCAACTCGGTGGCAAAGTTGAATTTCTTCGATGCGCGGGATGGTATTTCCAACACCTTCTCCATCGTGCCCAAATCCCTGGGCGATACCGAGGAAGACCGGGTGCAGAACATGACCGCGCTACTGGACGGCTACTTCACCAAGCAGGCACATCACCTGAACGTGAACGTGCTTGACCGTGACACATTGCTCAAGGCCATGGAGCACCCTGAGGAATACCCGCAGCTCACCATCCGCGTGTCCGGCTACGCGGTCAACTTCACGCGTCTGAGCAGGCAACACCAACAGGAAGTGATCGCACGCACCTTCCACACCAGCCTGTGACATGCTCCGGGTCCATTCCATCGAAACCTTCGGGGCCCACGAGGGACCCGGGATCCGGCTGGTGGTGTTCCTGCAGGGGTGTCCGTTGCGTTGCCTGTATTGCCACAATCCGGACACGCAGCCCTGCGATCAGGCCAAGGCGAAGTTCTACAGCAACGAGCAGATTCTGGAGCTGCTGGAGAAGGAAAGACCCTACTTCGGTACCAAGGGCGGGCTCACCGTGTCAGGCGGCGAGCCCACCTTGCAGACGCCGGCGCTGCAGGAACTGTTTCCCCTGGTGCACGAGCGGGGATTCAACGTGGCCCTCGATACCAACGGCGTGATCTACAACCCCCAGGTAAACGCGCTGTACGACATGACCGACCTGGTCATCCTCGACGTCAAGCACATCGATGACGACTGGCACCGCAAGCTCACGGGCGCCGGCAACCGCAATGTGCTGCTCAATGCCGAGTATCGCGAGCGTTCCGGCAAACCCATGTGGCTGCGCTATGTGCTCGTGCCCGGGTGGACGGATCAGCCGGAATTCCTGGAGCAGTGGGCGCGCCACTTCGCGGGTTACAAGACCGTCGAGCGCGTGGAAATCCTCCCGTACCACACCCTCGGCGTTCACAAGTATGCGGCACTCGGCCGGCCCTACCCCCTGGAAGGCCTGGCGCCGCCGTCGAAGACCCGCATCGAACAGGCGCGGCGCATTTTTGCGGCGCACCTCGATAACGTCATCGTCGCCTGATTATTCGTGGGTTGAGCAGGTTACGCTGTGAAGCGGCGTGACCGCATTGTCACGTAGGCGCTGCGCGCCAACGTGACCTGCGGCGCTGCGGTCCTGCGTAGGTCACGTTGCGAAGCTACGTGACATCTCTGGCCGCGTCTCGCGTGCGGCACGCATCCCGGCCAGTTGCGCCTGATAGTCCGCGATGAGGCCTTCCAGGATTCCCCGGGCAAGGTGGGCATCCGCGCCCGCCGGGGCATTGAGGCATTCGTGCAATCTGTCCTTCAATTCCTCGATCTGCTCTTCGAACTGCAATTCCAGATTTCCGTTGTTCATGGTGTGCTTATATTCCATTCTCGAAGGCGTAAGGCAAACACGTAAGAGTAGACCAGTTTCCCGCCATTACAAGCGGTATCAATTGTCGCGTTCCCGCGCGTCCACGTCCACCGACCAGGCCGTGCCGATCGGCGCGGCCGGCTCACCCTCATAGCCCCGTACCTGCCTGCCCTCGCCGGCAAGGGTCCGCGCGTAGTAGCGGCGAGCCGCTTCCACGAAAGCGTCCGAGACACCGTCCGGGAACTCCTCGGGATTTAGTACCTCCACCTGAACCTCGTCCACCCGGTACACATCCGGGTGCATGAATTCCACCACCACCGGGTCGTGCTCACGACCGTTCGCGAAGAACCGCGCCAGCACGCGTCCGAAATTGGCACCGCGCTCCCGTCGTAACCGCGGATTGGCGTCGTAGAAGGTGACATTCACGCGTCGAAATCCCGCACGTGGATGATGCATCCCAAGCGTTTCAGGGCGATGACATCCTGCACATTCATCCCAGGCACCTTTTCCAACTCGTCGATGTGGCGGAACGGTCGGAAACGGACGATGGTGCGCGCGGTGGTTGCGCGCAAGTCGCAGACCTGCTGCAACTCCTCGGTCGACGCGTCGTTCAGATCGAGGTTTCGTGTCATGCCGCATCACCTCTTATGCCCAAAGCCTTGCCCATCACACCGGGTTCGCACAGGCCGCGGTTCTTGAAAAAGCCCGGCTCACTTCCATGACTTCATGCAGGCAGCGGTACCGCAAGGGACTGGCAGGTTTACCGAGGGGGCATGCATGCTTCGTTGCGCCGCGACGGGGGTGCCGTGCGGCTGAGTGCACCGGCAAGGCGCGGCATGCCTACGGGCCGGTGAAGAGGATGTGCTCGATGCCTGCGGCGGGGCGTGGGCTCTCGAACAAAAAAACCTGGGCGTCGTCGCAGCCGTGTTGCGCCAGCAGCGACAACTGCATCGCGGTCTCCACGCCTTCGGCCACCACGCCCATGTGCAGGCTGTGGGAAAGCCCGATCACCGCCCGCACCACGGGCAGGTCGTGACCATCCAGGCCCAGGCCGTGCACGACGCCCTTGTCCACTTTCACGCGCTGGATCGGCATGCGCTGCAGCCAGCGCAGCGAGGTGCGCCCGCAGCCGAAGTTATCCACGGCCAGCACCATGCCCATGTCCGCGAGATGCTGGAGCCGTACCATGGCGTGCTCTGCATCGTCCATGAGGGTTTCTTCCGCCACCTCCAGTTCCAGGCAATTGGCTGCCAGTCCGGATACGGCGAGGGCGCGCTGCACCATGTCCAAGAGATTGGGGGCATGGAACTGCTTGCGTGACAGGTTGACGGCTACCCGCGCCGGTGCGGCATCCCGTTGCTGCCATTGGTGCAACTGTGTGCAGGCGGTAGCCAGCACCCAACGCGTGAGGGGCACCGTCAAACCGCAATCCTCTGCCACGGACATGAATTCCGCTGCGGCCCGCACGCCGCGCTGCGGATGGCGCCAGCGCACCAGTGCTTCCAGCGCTACCAGGTCGCGGGTGGCGATGTGCACCTGGGGCTGATAAAACAGCTCGAGCTCACCACATTCCAAGGCATGCCGCAGCTCTGCCTCCAGGTGCATGCGTGACTGTGCGCGCGCCTCTATGGCCGGGTCGAAGAAATGGTAGGCATTGCGCCCGTGGGTCTTGGCCTCGTACATGGCCATGTCCGCCCGCGCGAGCAGGGTCTCGAGGTCCCTGCCGTCCTCGGGATAGATGCCGATGCCGATACTCACTGTCACTTCATGCATGCCGTCGCCCAGCAGGAAGGGTTCGCGGAAGGCCTGTCGCACCTGCTCGGCGACTTCCGCCGCGCTTTCCGTCCGGCCGATGTCGGCAAGCAACACGTTGAACTCGTCACCCCCGACCCGTGCCACCAAGTCCGAACGGCGTAGCTTGCGTTGCAGGCGCTCCGCCGCCTGCATAAGCAGGCGATCGCCCATGTCGTGACCGAGGGTGTCGTTGATCTGCTTGAACCTGTCGAGATCGAGGTACAGCACGGCGAAACGCCTGCCCGTGCGGTGTGCCCGGTGCAGTGCGGTACTGGCCAGGTCGAAGAACAGCCGACGGTTGGGAAGGCCGGTGAGTGGGTCGTGGTGCGCCAGGTGACGGATTTGATCCTCCATACGTTTGCGCGCCGTGATGTCCTGGGCCCCGGTGACCACACAGCCGGCACTGCCCATCTGCACGCCGGTGGCATTCAGCATGAGGATGCGCTCGGAGCCGTCCTTGTGGCGGATGGCGATCTCCACCGCATGCATGGGAATGTTCCGGCTGATCGAATCGCTGAGACGGGCACGTATGCCTTCGCGATACTCGGGCAGCACCAGTTCGGCGAAAGGGCGCCCCAGCAGGTCGTCGGCGCTGTAGCCACGCTTGCCATGACCTGCTCGATGAAGTCACGCGAGGTGCGCAGTTCCTGTTCTGCATGTTTGCGATCGGTGATGTCCTGCACGGTGCCGAAGCCGCCCAGCAACCCGTCGCCGGGCCCGAATTCCAGTTCGGCCTGTTCACGCACCCATTTCTCGTTTTCACCTACGATGATGCGGTGCTCGATGTCATAGGGGGCGCCATGCAATGCCGCCTGCCAGGCCGCGTCGACCCGTTCCTTGTCGTCGGGATGGACTTGGCTTAGAAACATTTCATAGGTGAGCGGTGTGCCGAGGGGTAGATCGAACATGCGATAGACCTCGTCCGACCAGCGCAGCTGGTTGCGACGCACGTCCAGACGCCAGCTGCCCACGTGCGCCACGGCCTGGGCGCGAGCAAGATCTTCGCGGTTTTTGCGCAGGGCCTGCTGTTCGCGCACCCGTTTGGTGATATCCAGGCCGGTCGCCACCAGCCGCAGGATCTTCCCTGTGTCGTCATGCACCGGTGCGATCAGGAGGTCCACCGGATGAGCCTCACCGTCCAAGGCCCACTGCAGCACCTCGAAGTGCAGCCGGTCGCCGGCTGCGGCCCGGCGTACGGCCTCGTCGATGCGTGCGCGCATTCCCCACGAACCGTCCCACCAGGGGGCCGCTGCGAACGACATGCCGGCCACATCCGTTGCGGAGCGCCCCACGCTACGCAGCGCGCTTTGATTGACGTAAAGGATTTCACCTTCGGGTGTCAGCATGGCCACGAAGGTGAACAACTCATCCAGTACCCGCCGGAGCAGGTCGTCGTCACTGGCCCAGCGTTCGTCCCGCGACATGGCCTGCTGTCTCAATCCCTCCTGTGTGGTGTTGCCGCGCTTTCCTGCGCAGGTGGATGCCCGCGCCCTGGCCAGTAGCGTGCCTTCCTGATGCCGCCCAAGGCTGACCCAGGTGCGCCGGCTGGTCCTCCACCTCAACAAGCATGGCAATAGGTCACGGCAAGACCACGACCACCTGTGTTATTCGGGTGGGAGGCTTCTGATGAGACGGACCCCCAATCCCGCAGAACTGGCAGGTTGGTGATGAATAGTGTCATCACGCGTTATCCACCCAATGGAAAGAAGATTTGCAGTTTTGCGGTATTTCCACGCTGGCCACGCTTTTGTGCCTGGAACAGGGAAGGCCCGTTGGCGGTGTGCGCGCGACCTTCGAATAAGGAATTTCCGCAAGTGGATCAAAGGATTGTTCATGAATCCCGGGCCGCTGCCGCAGCGCCGGCACCACTCATCCATCCAGGTCGTTTCATCCATAAGGGCTGGCACGCCGATTGCTACACAGGACCGAAGCTCGGGTTATACCTCCTTTTCGATTTTTTGAGCCAGGGGCGGAGAAGATCGGATGACAAATCAAGACAAATTCGAATTGCTCGAACAGCGGCTGGGTATCAGCCGCCGTGACTTCCTCAAGTTCTGTACCGGGGTGGCCGCGACCATGGGATTGTCCACGTCGGAGGCCATGGCCATGGCCGAGGCGGTGGCCTCACCCCGTAAACGCCCGGTGGTGATCTGGCTGCATGGCCAGGAATGCACCGGCCCCACCGAATCGCTGTTGCGTGGTCAGCATCCCAGCCTGGAACGCCTGATCCTCGAGATGATCTCCCTGGATTACCACCAGACCCTGGATGCCGGCGCCGGCCATGACGTGGAGATCGCGAAAGACGCGTCCATCGCCGCCAACAAGGGCCAGTACCTGCTGGTGGTGGAAGGTTCGGTACCCACCAAGGACGGGGGCATCTACTGCAAGATTGCCAACAAGACCATGCTTGAGCACACCCGCGAAGCCGCCGAGCATGCAGCCGCCATCGTCGCCTTCGGTTCCTGTGCCTCCTGGGGTGGGGTGCAGTCCGTCGGCCCCAATCCCACCGAAGCCAAGGGCGTCGGTGCGATCCTGCCGGGCAAGACCGTGGTGAACCTGCCAGGTTGCCCGCCCAATCCGTACAACTTCCTCGCCACGGTGATGCACTACCTCACCTTCGGTGCGCTGCCCGAACTGGACGGTGAGGGCCGTCCGAAATTCGCGTACGGTCGCCTGATCCACGAGAACTGTGAGCGCCGTCCGCATTTCGACGCAGGCCGCTTTGCCGAGGCGTTCGGTGACGAAGGCCACCGCAAGGGTTGGTGCCTGTACAAGCTGGGCTGCAAGGGACCTGAAACCTACGCCAACTGCCCGGCCGTGGAGTTCAACGATGTCGGCGGCGGTACCTGGCCGGTAGGCGTCGGCCATCCCTGCTTCGGTTGTGCCCAGGAAGGTATCGGGTTTGCCAAGCCGCTGTTCAGTCTGGCCGAGGTCAAGACCCACACGCCACCCAACACCTTCCCGTCCATCGAGGATCGTGAAGGGACCTCGGGTATGACCGCGGGCGCGGCGGCGGTGACCGGCGCGGCCGTAGGCGCGGTGGTGGGCGCAAGTGCGGTCGCCGCCTCGAAGCTGGGCAAATCCGAGGGCGATTCGTCCGGCAGCAACCAAGACTGAGGAGACTGCCATGAAGCGTCGAGATTTCCTCAAGGTCGCTGCCGGTGCCTCCGCCCTGTGCGGGATGGGGCTCGCCGAGGCACGACCTAACCTGGAGCCGGCACCACAGGCAGTGGGAATGCTGTTCGATTCCACTCTCTGCGTCGGCTGCAAGGCCTGCGTCGCCGCCTGCAAGGAGACCAACGGCATGCCGCCGGTGGCCGACGGCGACATCGATTACTACGACTCCGCACGTGATCTTTCCGGCGACACGCTGAACGTCATCAAGGTCCACCGCGACGGCAATGCGTCCACCAAGGATGCGGTGACGGACGGCTTCGCCTTCGAGAAACGCAGTTGCATGCATTGCGTGGACCCGGGCTGTGTGTCCGTATGCCCGGTCACGGCCATGCGCCGCGACCCGATCACCGGCATCGTCACCCATCACCCGGATGTGTGCATCGGCTGTCGTAACTGCACCGTGGGTTGCCCGTACAACGTGCCGCAGTTCCAGTACGACAAGACCTTCGGCCAGATTTCCAAGTGCCAGATGTGCAACCAGGCCGGTGTGGAACGCATCAGCAAGGGTGGCATGCCCGCCTGTGCCGAGGTGTGCCCCACGGGTGCGACCCTGTTCGGTTCCCGTGATGCGCTGCTGGCGGAGGCCAAGCGCCGCCTGACACTGAAGCCGGGCGAGGTTTACAACTACCCGCGCGGCGACGTACGCAACCCCGGCAGTCATCACGAGAAGCCGGCCCCCGCCTACCTGTCGCACGTGTGGGGTGAGCGTGAGGCCGGCGGCACCAACGTGCTGCACATCGCCGCCGTACCGTTCGACAAGCTGGGCATGCCGCCGCTCGACGAACGCTCCGCGGCGTCGGTGGCCGAGGGCGTGCAGCATACGCTCTACAACTACCTGGCGTTGCCCGCCATCGCGCTCGCCGGACTCACCTACGTGGTCAGGCGCAATACCGACAAGAACGACGGAGGTGAGTCATGAGTGCCTTCAAGCCGTTGGGCGGACGTATGCTCACGCCCACCGTGATCGGTCTGGGCGCACTGGCCGCAATCGGGTTTTTCTTCCTCGCCATCCGTTTCATCGACGGCATGGGCGCGGTGACGAACCTGAACGGCGGGTACGCCTGGGGTATCTGGGTGGTGTACGACGTGGTGGTGGGCACGGCCTTCGCGTGCGGCGGTTACGCCCTCGCCATCACCGTCTACGTGCTCAACAAGGGCCAATACCATCCGTTGGTAAGGCCGGCGTTGCTGGCGAGCCTGCTCGGCTATGCGCTGGGTGGTTTCGGTGCGTTCTTCGACATGGGCCGCTGGTGGCAGTTCTACAACATCCTGTTGCCGTGGAACTGGAACTTCAACTCGGTGATGCTGGAAGTGGGTCTATGCGTCGTGGCCTACATCGTGGTCCTGGCCATCGAGTTCTCACCCGCATTCCTGGAGCGCCTCGGCCTGCGTGATGTGCAGCGCAAGCTGAACAAGCTGCTGTTCCTGTTCATCGCCATCGGTGTACTGCTGCCGACCATGCATCAGTCCTCGCTGGGCTCGCTGCTCATCGCCATGGGGCACAAGGTCAACCCGCTGTGGCAGGCCATGGAGCTGATGCCGCTGCTGGCCATCATCACTGCGGTGACCATGGGCTTCTCCATCGTGTTGTTTGAGGCGTCGATGGTTACGGTGGGCTTCAAACGTCCCTCTGAAAGCCATCTGCTGTCAGGCCTCTCACGAGCCATCACCGGGCTCATCCTGGTGTACCTGGTGATCCGCTTCGCCGAGTTGCTGGTGCGCGGCAAATTGGGCCTGGTGTTCGCTTTCGATTTCGCCAGCCTGATGTTCTGGATCGAGACCGCGCTGTTCGTGGTGCCGCTGGTGGTGCTGTCCTCGCCGGCGAAACGCAGCAGCGGCCGTGCGCTCCTCATTGCGGCGGTATCCATGCTGTTTGCAGGCGCGTTGTGGCGCTTCAACGCCTATCTCATCACCTTCAATCCGGGGCCGGGTTACAGCTACTTCCCCTCGGTGCCGGAGATCATGGTGACGGTGGGTATCGTGGCTTTTGAGGTGCTGGCCTACATCGTGATTGTCCGCATGCTGCCGGTACTGCACGACGCCAAGCACGCCTAATAGAGAATTGGGAGAGGAGAGAGCAACGTGACAACTCGTATTACGGTCGATCCGGTAACCCGCATCGAAGGCCACCTGCGCATCGATGTGGAAGTGGATAACGGCAAGGTGACCAAGGCGTGGTCATCGGGTCAGATGTGGCGCGGCATCGAGAAGATCCTGGTGGGTCGCGATCCGCGTGAGGCCTGGCTGTTCACTCAGCGTTTCTGCGGCGTGTGCACCACCACCCACGCCATCACTTCCGTGCGTGCAGTGGAGAACGCCCTCGGCCTGGAAGTGCCGGTGAACGCCCAATTGGTGCGCAACGTCATCCAGACCGCGCACGCCATTCAGGACCATATCGTGCATTTCTACCACCTCTCGGCGGTGGACTGGGTGGACGTGGTCTCTGCCCTCAAGGCCGATCCGAAAAAGGCTGCGCAGCTGGCCGAGAGCCTGTCCGACTGGCACCTGAACGGTCCACACGAGATGAAGGCCGTTCAGGATCGCCTGAAGACCTTCGTCAACAGCGGCCAGTTGGGGCCCTTCGCCACCGGTTACTGGGGGCACCCGGCCATGAAACTGCCGCCCGAAGTAAATCTCATGGCGGTGGCGCACTACCTGCAGGCGCTCGAGGTGCAGAACTACGCCAACAAGATCGTCGCCGTGCTGGGTGGCAAGTCGCCCCACATCCAGAACCTGGCCGTGGGCGGTATCAGCAATGCCATCAACATGAACAGCCAGTCCGTGCTGAACATGGAACGGCTGATGATGATCAAGGGTTGGATCGACAAGCTCGAACACTTCGTGAAGTCGGCGTACCTGACCGACGTGCCCGCCATCGGCGCGTTCTATCTGGATTGGGCGGGTTACGGCAAGGGCATCACCAACTACCTGGCCGTTCCCGATTGCCCGCAGGACAGCAAGGGCACCGTTTTCGATATGCCCGGCGGTTACATCGAGAACGGCGACCTCAGCACCTTCAAGCCGATCCGCACCCACGGTGACGCCTACTTCCGCGACGGCGTGGCGGAGAGCTCGAAGCACGCCTGGTACCATGGCGAGAACGCGCTGCACCCGTACGACGGTGAAACCGAACCCAACTACACGGACTTCCAGGACGACGGCAAGTACTCCTGGGTCAAGGCGCCCACCTTCTACGGCAAGCGCGCCCAGGTGGGCCCGCTGGCGCACATTTTCGTGCTGGTGGCCGCAGGCCACGAGGGCGCCAAGCGCTACCTCGACCAGGCCATGGGGACCTTGCGCGCCGTCGCGAAGAACCCCAACATCCCGGTCGATGCGCTACATTCCACTATCGGTCGCCATGCGGCACGTTCGGTACGCGCCAGCGTCATGCTCGACACCCTCAAGCAGCAGTGGCAAAAGCTGGTCGACAACATCGCCACGGGCGACACTGAGATATTCAACGCTCCGGTGTTCCCCAAGGGCGAGGTGCGTGGCTTCGGCTTCCACGAGGCTCCGCGCGGCGCGCTGTCGCACTGGGTGGTGATCGAGGACGGCAAGATCAAGAATTACCAGGCTGTGGTACCCAGCACCTGGAATTCCGGTCCGCGCGACCAGAACGACGAGATCGGTCCCTACGAGGCGTCGCTCATGGACAACCCCGTGGCCGATCCGCAGAAGCCGCTGGAGGTGCTGCGTACCGTGCACTCGTTCGACCCGTGTATTGCCTGCGCCATCCATATGGTGGATACGGAGCAGCGGGAAATCGTCAAGGTTAAGGCGCTGTGATGTCGAGGAGAGCAATGATGAACGAACGTAACAACAAGATCGCTTCTCGCGCCGCCGCACTGGCGCTGCTGATGAGCCCCACGCTGGCCTTCGCCCATGTCGGACACTACGAGGGGGGCGGCCTCATGCAGGGTGCGATGCATCCGTTGGGTGGCATCGATCACCTGCTGGCCATGGTGGCCGTGGGCCTGTGGGCTACCTATGCGGGTGGTCGTGCACTGTGGGCGCTGCCTGCCTCCTTCGTGGGCATGATGCTGGTCGGCGCCGGGCTGGGCTTCGCCGGCATTGCCCTGCCTCTCATGGAGCCGCTGATCCTGGCCTCCGTGGTGGTGCTCGGGTTGTTGGTGGCCTTCAACGTGCGCATGCCGCTGGTGCCGGGCATGACCCTCATTGCCCTGTTTGGCATGTTCCACGGTCAGGCCCATGCCCTGGAGATGAGCGCCGGCACGGGTGCGCTCGCCTATGCAGCAGGCTTCGCCGGCGCCACCGTGCTGCTGCACCTCGGCGGCATTGCCCTGGGCCGTTGGCTGCTTGCCGGCCGCGGTGCACGGTTCATCGGCTTTGGCATGGCTTCTGCGGGCCTGTTCATGGCGGTGTCCTGATCAGGCAGATAGATTCTCGCGCCGGGGTGTGAAGCACGCCAGGACCCGAATCCCAGGGCTGGAGGTCTTCTTCCAGCCCTGGGGTGCTTGGCTCCCCGGTGCGAGTCCGCACAAGCCAACGAGGAAAGACCACACATGTCGCGCATTCTGGTAATGGGGCTGGGCAATGTGCTCATGCAAGACGAGGGTGTGGGTGTGCGCGTGGCGGAGCTGCTGGAAAGCCGCTACGAACTGCCGCCCGGGGTGGAAGTGATCGACGGCGGTACCACAGGCACCGAGTTGTTCGGTCCCATGCGCGGCAAGGATTGGCTCATCGTCACCGATTGCGTTAACACCGGTGATGCACCGGGCACCCTGGTGCGACTTGCCGACGAGCAGGTGCCGGCGTTCTTCCAGACCAAGATCTCCAACCATCAACTCGGCCTGTCCGACCTGCTGGCGCTGCTCACCGTATCGGGTGAAGCACCGAAGCATGTCACCATCATCGGCATGGTGCCGTTCGATCTGAACAACACCCTGGGACTCAGCGAGGCCACACTGGGAAAGATCGAGGGCATGCTGCAGATGGTGATCGATGAGCTGACGCTGGCTGGCGTCACCCTCACGCCGCGTGCGCGCCCCCTGCCCTGTTTCTGGGAGAGCAAGACACGGGAGGACGAGGCACAGTGTGCATAGGCATTCCGGTCCAGGTGATTGAAACCCAGGGCTTCCATGCTCGCTGCCGCGGCCGCAACGGCGAGGAGTGGGTCAACCTCATGCTTGTCGGCCTGCAACCGCCGGGGACCTGGCTGCTGAACTTCCTCGGCTCGGCCCGCGAGGTCATGAGCGAAGAGGATGCTCACAATGCCAACCGCGCCTTCGACGCCCTCCAGGCCGTGCTCGCAGGCGAGGAGGCCATCGACATCGACCACTACTTCCCGGGCCTCGGCGCCAAGAGCTGACCACCGCGCGCCGGCCGCCTCCCTCGGACCCATCACGCGTCCGGGCTTCACCGCACCCGTAGATCCCCGTCCAGCAAGGCAGTGATTTGGCGCCCGTGGCGGGGCACGGCCGCGAAGGTTTCACGCGCCTGTCGCGGAGCATCGCGGACTGAGCCCCTCCTGCGACGCCATGATTTTCCACCTATGGGAGGTGGCCAGGGCCGTGATTCTGCGGCTTGCGAACCCGATGACCTGGCGGCGCACTGCAAGCGGGCTTTGCAAAAAGGGTCTATTAGTGGAAAGCTTTAAGCCGATTCGTGCGCTCGTGCATGGTGTCGATACCGCCGTTACCGGCAGGATTATGCCCGGGTTTGCTTGGTTTTCGGCAAGTTTGCTGCCACTCGGGGGCGAACGTTGTTGCTGGCATATCCATTGCTAATTTCCGCTCACGGTAGTCGGACATCAGTGGGGCAGGGGCAGCGGTGACGATCCAGAAAGTCTGTCTAATCGAAGGGCTGGAAAGCGTGTTCCGCACCATCGAGGTGGGGCGGATGGCGGGACTGCCCATTCTCAATCCGGCCTTGCATGTGGAAGGGGTTGGGTTCCACGTGTGGAATGACCATTGCGTCGGCATCCTCATCACCTCATGGTTCATGAAGTTCATGGTGCTGCCGCCGGAGGGTGACGGGTTCCATGATGCCGAGCCGGGGAGTCGCGTGACCTTCGAACTACCGGCCGGTCCGTACGAGATGACCCTTGGCGAGGAAGAAGGGATCGGCCGCTTCCTGAGCGAGTCCTTGTTTTCGCCCATGAATGCGTTCGCGAGCCAGGAACAGGCGGTGGCGAAGGCCGAGGCCATCATGGCGCGGCTGATGACGCCGCGCCCGGCCGAAACCAAGGCACCCGAACCCGAGCCGCAGCCCATTCGCCGCGCGTTGCTGCGCGGCCTCTTCTCCGCAGGGCGTGGCGAATGAAAGCCGCCGGGCTCCTGCACCCCGAAGGTCGGCTCGATATCGAGCTTGCCTGCCGGGCGAATGCCGTGGAGCGCGTCACCATCCAATCCGGTCGTCCGCTGCGTGTCAGCCGCATCATGGAAAACACCCCGCCGGACGAGGCCCTTCGGCGCATGCCCCTGGTATTCAGTGTCTGCGCCACCGCGCAATGCGAAGCGGCCCTGGCGGCCTGTGAACAGGCGTTGGGGCACATCCCCACACCTGCCCACCAGCACGCGCGGGCGATGCTGGTGGCCATGGAAACCGCGCGTGAGCACCTGCTGCGTATCCTGCTCGACTGGACCGGCTTCATCGGCGAGGACGTGCCCGGGGCACACCTGCCCCAGCTCATGCGCCTGCTGCCAGGCCTCAGGCGTGCGCTCTACGGCGAGGCCAACCCCTTCCTGTTGCATGCCCGTCCACACATCCATTTCGCTGCACTGGCGGATGCCATCGATGCACTGCGCAGCATGAATGCGCTGGTGCTCGGCAGTGACGGCGACCCATGCGCGTCTCCGCTGCGCTCACGCAGCGCCTTCGAAGCCTGGGTGGCACGGGGTGAGACGTTGCCGGCGCGGTTATTGCGCGATGTGCGTGCGCGTCGCTGGGAACGCCTGGGGCACGGCGGCTCTGTGTGGTTGCCAAGGCTGGAGGCGGACGCCCTGCGGCGCCGCCTGGCGGGGAACGATCACGAGGCCTTCATCGCCGCGCCGCATTGGCAGGACACGCCGTGTGAAACCACGGCACTGGCGCGTCAGCGCACGCATCCGCTGGTTGCGGATCTGCTGGAAACCGAGGGCAGCGGCCTGCTGACGCGCCTGGCCGCGCGTTTGGTGGAACTGGAACGTATCCCGCAATCCCTGACGGAGGATATGGCCCGGCTCCGGCAGCAAGGTGACCCCGCCGTCGACGCCACGGCCAGCGGCGTGGGGCTGGCCCAGGTGGAGGCGGCACGCGGGCGCCTGGTGCATTACGTGGAAATCACCGACGGCATGGTGCAGCGTTTTCGCATCCTCGCCCCGACGGAATGGAACTTCCATCCGCAGGGCGTCGCCGCACGCGGGCTCATGACCCTGGACGGCCGCGACGAGGAAACCCTGCAGCGCCAGGGCGCGCTATGGATCAATGCCATCGATCCCTGTGTCGGCTTCACACTGCGGAGGACCGAGCATGCATGAGATGTCCCTCTGCGAGGGTGTGTTGCAGGTGATGCAGGAGCAGGCGAAGGCCCAGGGTTTCAGCCGCGTGAAGACCGTGTGGCTGGAAATCGGCGAATTGGCCGGCGTGGATACGGAGGCCATGCGCTTCGGCTTCGACGTGGTGGTAAAGGACTCACTGGCCGACGGTGCGACCCTGGAGATCATTCACCTGCCGGGGCGCGCCTGGTGCCTGCCGTGTGGCAACGAGGTACGTGTCCGGCAACGCTTCGATGCCTGCCCGACCTGTGGCGGTTATCAGTTGCAGGTGACCGGTGGTGATGAATTGCGCGTCAAGGAGTTGGAAGTCGAATAGTTGCAGGAAGGGTCGACGGCGGAGGTAGGGACCGAGTACCCCATGTAACGAAGGATCACTTCAGGTATTTGGAGACACAGCATGTGTAATGTGTGCGGTTGCGGCGAAGGCGAAGTACGTATCGAAGGCGATGAGCCTGGCCATCATCATCACCACCATCACGACCATGAGCATGTCCATGGTCATGGCCACGATCACGACCACCATCATCACGATATCGACACCGACACCCACGACTACGGCAAGGGCCCTGCCCGCGCCCATGCCCCGGGGCTCAGTCAGGCGCGCATGGTGCAGATCGAAACGGACATACTTGGCAAGAACAATGCCTATGCTGCCGCCAATCGCCGCTATCTCGCCGAACGCGGCATCCTGGCGCTGAACCTGGTGTCGAGTCCCGGGTCGGGCAAGACTACGCTGCTCACGCACACCATCGAGGCGCTGAAACAGGAATTTCCGGTAGCGGTCATCGAAGGCGATCAGCAGACCGCCAATGACGCGGAACGCATCCGTCAGACCGGCGTGCCCGCCCTGCAGATCAACACCGGCAAGGGGTGCCATCTGGATGCGCACATGGTCGGTCATGCACTGGAGCGCTTGCAGCCCAAGGACGGCAGCGTGCTCTTCATCGAGAACGTAGGCAACCTGGTCTGTCCCGCTGCGTTCGACCTGGGCGAGGCGCACAAGGTGGTCATCCTCTCGGTCACCGAGGGCGAGGACAAACCGGTCAAGTACCCCGACATGTTCCATGCCGCGGATCTCATGATCCTCAACAAGATCGACCTGTTGCCCTATCTCCAGTTCGACGTGGACAAGTGCATTGAATACGCACGCCGCGTGAATCCCTCGATCCGCGTCCTGCAGCTCTCGGCCACCAGCGGCCAGGGCATGGATTTGTGGCAGCAATGGATCCGTGCCACGCGTCAGGTCGCGCTGGTGGGGCATGCCGCTTCCGGGGAGGTGGGCTGATGTGCCTGGCGATTCCCGCGCGTGTGGTGGCTGTCGACCAGGATGGCGGCACGGCCGTGGTCAGCGTCAGTGGTGTGAAGAAAGAGGTTTCCACGGCCCTGGTCGCGGATGTGGCCATCGATGACTACCTCCTCATCCACGTCGGGTTCGCGTTGAACAAGATAAGCGAGGAAGAGGCGGAGCGCACACTCGCGCTGTTCGCGCAGGCTGCGCTGGGGGGGACCACATGAAGTACATCAACGAATTCCGCCAACACAACCTGGCCCGTACCCTGGCGGCAGCCATTGCACGCGAGGCGCAGCCCGATCGCAGCTACCACCTGATGGAGTTCTGCGGCGGCCACACCCATGCGATTTTCCGCTACGGGGTGCAGGACCTGATGCCAGCCAACGTGCATTTCGTCCACGGGCCCGGCTGTCCGGTGTGCGTCCTGCCCGTTGGCCGCATCGATCAGGCAATCCGCCTGGTGGAGCAGCACGACGTCATCCTCTGCAGCTACGGCGATCTGCTGCGCGTCCCCGCCAGCAGGCGCAAGAGCCTGCTCAAGGCCAAGGCCTCCGGTGCCGATGTGCGCATGGTCTACTCCACCACCGATGCCTTGAAGATCGCCCGCGACAACCCGGGACGCCAGGTGGTGTTCTTCGCCATCGGCTTCGAGACCACCACGCCGCCGTCCGCCGTGGCGGTCAAGCAGGCCCATGCCGAGGGTCTGAAGAATTTCTCCATCTTCAGCAATCACCTCCTCACGCCCGCCGCGATCCAGAACATCCTCGAATCACCCGAGGTTCGCGAGCTTGGCAGTGTGCGCATCGACGGTTTCTTCGGGCCTTCCCATGTGAGTTCCATCATCGGCACCCAGCCCTACGAGTTTTTTGCCGAGGAATTCCAGCGCCCGGTGGTGATCGCCGGTTTCGAGCCGCTCGACGTCATGCAATCGGCGCTGATGCTCATCCGACAGATCAACGAAGGTCGCAACGACGTGGAGAATGAATACACGCGTGTGGTCACCCGCGACGGCAATGTGAAAGCCAAGGCACTGGTGGCGGAGGTATTCGAGTTGCGGCGCAGCTTCGAGTGGCGCGGGCTCGGAACCGTGCCCTACAGCGCGTTGCAGGTCAAGGAGACCTATGCCGACTTCGATTGCGAGCGGCGCTTCGACATGCCGCCGGTCGCGGCGGCGGACAACAAGGGCTGCGAGTGTCCCGCCATCCTGCGCGGCGCCAAGCGCCCCACCGACTGCAAGCTGTTCGCCACGGTCTGCACCCCCGACAATCCGCTGGGTTCCTGCATGGTTTCTTCCGAAGGCGCCTGCGCGGCCTATTGGAGTTACGGTCGTTTCCGCAACGCGACCAAGAACGCTGACGAGAGGTCCTAGCGGTACATGAGTGCGAAACTGAAATCCCTTTACCGCCTCGACTTGCGCGGCGGACACGTGGATATGAGCCACGGCAGCGGTGGGCGCGCCGCATCCCAGCTGATCGAGGAGCTGTTCGTACGCCACTTCGACAACGAGCTGTTGGGCCAGCGCAACGATCAGGCCGCCTTCGAGGTGGGTGCCGGGCGCATGGTGATGAGCGTGGATGCCCATGTCATCTCCCCCATCTTCTTTCCGGGCGGCGATATCGGCTCGCTGGCCGTGCACGGTACGGTCAATGACGTGGCCATGTCGGGCGCGCGACCACTGTATCTTTCCGCCGCCTTCATCCTCGAAGAGGGCTATCCGCTCGGTGACCTCGATCGCATCGTCGCCAGCATGGCGCATGCCGCACGGGAGGCCGGGGTGGCCATCGTCACCGGCGATACCAAGGTGGTCGAGCGCGGCAAGGGCGACGGTGTCTTCATCACCACCACCGGCGTGGGCATCGTGCCGGAGGGCATCCACATCTCCGGCGAGCTGGCGCGTCCGGGCGACGCC
>Ga0172382_10002554_pt1 | contig 30165 bp, 26 predicted proteins | sample Leawel138RmetaG_FD_122245 | JGI IMG/M metagenome (GOLD analysis project Ga0172382, IMG submission 122245) | Leachate microbial communities from a municipal landfill in Southern Ontario, Canada - Leachate well 138R metaG | ecosystem: Engineered > Solid waste > Landfill > Unclassified | place...
AAGCCCGTCCAATCAAGACGCAAAGCGCAGGCATGGCCCGTGCCATGGCGAGCATTTGCAACGCGGAGTGGGCGGGTTTGGGCGGTCAAAGCGGGCATGAGGGATTCTTTCTCAAGCTCTCAGACCAGCGCCCGCGCGAACTCGCGGGCCCGGAACGTCTGCAGGTCCTGCAGCTGCTCCCCAACGCCGATGAAATACACGGGCACCGGGTTTTCCCGGGCGATGGCGCAGAGCACGCCACCCTTGGCGGTGCCGTCCAGCTTGGTCACGATGAGGCCGGTCAGCCCGCCCAGCGCCTCGTCAAAGGCCCGGACCTGCGCCAGCGCGTTTTGCCCGGTGTTGCCATCGATCACGAGCAGGACTTCATGCGGCGCCGTGAAATCGGCCTTGGTGACCACGCGGCGGATCTTGGCCAGCTCCTCCATGAGGTTCTTCTGCGTCGGCAGCCGGCCTGCCGTGTCGATCAGGACCACGTCCATGTCGCGAGCGCGGCCGGCGCCCACGGCGTCAAAGCTGACCGCGGCCGGGTCGGCGCCCTGCTGGCTGATGATCTCGACCTCGTTGCGGCCGGCCCAGACCTGCAGCTGCTCGCGCGCTGCTGCGCGGAACGTGTCGGCTGCCGCCAGCAGCACGCGTGCGCCCGCGTTGGCCAGGTGATGCGTGAGCTTGCCTATGGACGTGGTCTTGCCGGCGCCGTTGACGCCGGCAATGATGATGACGGTGGGGTGGTACAGGCCCACGTCCAGCGTTTTCTCCAGCGGCGTCAGCAGCTCTGCAATGGCGTCCTGCAGCAGCGCCCGGGCCTGCGTCGCGTCGCGAGCCCTTTCCTTGCGAACGCGGCGCCTGAGGTCGGCCAGCAGGTGCTCGGTCGCTGCCACGCCGGCGTCGGCCATGAGCAGCGCCATTTCCAGCTCCTCGTACAGCGCCTCGTCTATGGGGCCCGCGGCAAAGGCCGCGTCCATGCTGGTGCCGGTCTTGCGCAGGCTGTTGCGCAACTTGCCGAACCAGCCCTCGCGCGGGACCTCGACCAGCTCGGGCAGCGCCTGTGGCGGCTCGGCTGTGGGGGCGGCTTCAGCGGCTGCTGCTGTTTCGGCAGGCGGTTCGGCGCCGTCAGCAGGATGCGGCGCGGGCGCGGCCTCCGCTTCCGCCTCGGCGGGCGCGGCGCTGTCCACGGCCGCAACCTCTGCTACCGCGTTTTCATGAAGCGAATCTGGCTCGCGCTGTTTTTTTCGGAAGAATCGGAACATCGAATTTCTTTAATCGCGCGCCGTGCGCGCTGACGGGCGGCAGGCCGGCCCCAGGGGTCGCGGCCGGCTGCCCGGCTCATGGGCAAGTGTAGGGCCTTGCCGCCGTCTTCAATGGCTGAGGATGAGGCTCTTGTCCTGCCGCGGCAGCATGCGGCCCACCGTGGCGGCGCGCGCGAACCCCAGTTCCCTGAAAACCGCCAGCACCTGCGCCGCGGTGTTCTCGCTGCATGAAACCAGCAGGCCGCCGCTGGTCTGCGGGTCGGTGAGCAGCGCGCGCGCCGCGCCGTCAAGATCCGCGGGCAGCGCCACCTCGCTTGCGTACGACGCCCAGTTGCGCTTGCTGGCGCCGGTGACGACGCCCTGCGCGGCCAGCGCGGCGACCTCCGGCAGCAGCGGCACGTCCGGCCAGTGCAGTTGCGCGGTCACGCCGCTGCTGCGCGCCATCTCCAGCGCATGCCCGGCCAGTGCAAAGCCGGTGACGTCGGTCATGGCGTGCACGCCGGGCAGCTCGGCCAGGCGCGGGCCGGCCACGTTGAGCTGCGTGGTCGATGCCATCAATGCCTGGTACCCCGCTTGCGAAAGCTGCTGCCGCTTGAGCGCGGCGGCCAGCACGCCCACGCCCAGCGCCTTGCCCAGGACGAGCACGTCACCCGCCTGCGCGGCACTGTTCCTGAGTATGCGCTGCGGGTGCACCAGTCCCATGGCGACCAGGCCGTATATGGGCTCGACCGCGTCTATGGTGTGGCCGCCCGCCACCGGCACGCCTGCCTCGGCGCAGACACTGGCGCCGCCTTCCAGGATGCGGCCTATGGTTTGCGCGGACAGCACGTTGATCGGCATGCCGACCAGGCTCAGCGCCAGCACCGGCGTGCCGCCCATGGCGTACACGTCCGACAGCGCGTTGGCCGCCGCGATGCGGCCAAAGTCAAACGGGTCGTCGACGATGGGCATGAAGAAATCAGTGGTCGCAACCAGCGCCTGCGTGTCGTTGAGTTGGTAGACTGCAGCGTCGTCCGACGTATCCAGGCCCACCAGCAATTGCGGTGGCAGCGGCATGGTGGCTGCCGATGCGCGCAGGATTTCCGACAACAGGCCGGGCGCGATCTTGCAGCCGCAGCCGCCGCCATGCGACAGGCTGGTGAGGCGGGGTTCGGCGCGGGCGATGGTGGCAGGTGTCAAGGTGGGGGTATCCATGCAAATATTATGCGGCCGGCGTGCCTGCGATGTCCGTGGCGCGCCGCGGCGCGCACAATGGATGAAGCGCCACGGGAACATTTTCATGTACGCAGACTCATGACTTTCATGTCCATGCCTTTCATCAAACGTGCCGCAGCCGCGCTGGCCGGCCTGATCGTGGCAAGCTCGCTTGCCGTTGCCGGCAACGCGCTGGCCGAGTCCGGCCCGCAGGTCAGCCAGTTCGTGCTCGACAACGGGCTGACCGTCATCGTGCAGCCGGATCACCGCTCGCCCACGGCGGTGCACATGCTCTGGGTGCGCACCGGCGCCATGGACGAGGTCGACGGCACCAGCGGCGTTGCGCACGCGCTGGAACACATGATGTTCAAGGGAACGGACAAGCTGGGGCCCGGCGAGTTCTCCCGGCGCGTGGCGCAGATGGGCGGGCTGGAAAACGCCTTTACCGCCAGCGATTACACCGCGTACTTCCAGCAGATACCTGCCGACAAGCTGTCCGAAGCCATGAAGCTGGAGGCGGACCGCTTTGCGCACAACCGGTACAGCGACGCCGAATTCGACAAGGAAATCCAGGTGGTGCAGGAAGAGCGCCGCATGCGCACCGAGGACAACCCGCGCGCGCTGCTGCGCGAGCAGCAGAGGGCGGCCACCTTTGTCGCGTCCCCGTACCACCGCCCGGTGGTTGGCTGGATGGGGGATCTGCAGGCCATGACCGCTGATGACGTCCGCCACTTCTATCAGAAGTGGTATGTGCCGGCCAATGCAGCGGTGGTCGTGGTGGGTGACGTCGATCCGCAGCAGGTTCTGGAGCAGGCCGAGCAAATCTATGGCGGCATCCCGGCCCGGGCGGTGCCCGTGCGCAAGCCGCGTCCCGAGCCCGAGCAGCCGGGCGTGCGTCGCATCGACGTGAAAGCGCCTGCCGAGCAGGCGGTGGTGTCGCTGGCGTTCCGCGTGCCGCGGCTGTCCGGGCTGGATGCGTTGCCGCAAAACGATGCGGCGCTGGCGCTGACGGCGCTGGCCGAAGTGCTTGATGGCTACGAAGGCGCGCGCCTGCAGAAGGACCTCACGCGCGGCCCGGACCGCGTGGCCGACGCCGTCCATGCCGCCAACGGGCTGGTGGGCCGCGGCCCGCAGCTGTTCACGCTTTCCGCCGTGGTGGCGCCAGGCAAGACCGCAGAGCAGGCCGAGGCCGCGCTGCGCGAGCAGGTCCGGCGCATCGCCAGCGAGGGCATTGGCGATGCCGAGCTGGAACGCGTCAAGAACCAGTGGATGGCCAGCGAGATCTACAAGCGTGATTCGGTCATGGGCCAGGCCATGGAGCTGGGCATGTGGTGGGCGCAGCAGCTGCCGCTGAACGCCGGCGAGCTGCTGGTCGAGCGCCTGCGCCAGATTACGCCCGCGCAAGTCCAGGATGCGGCCAAAACCTGGTTTGGCGACGACCAGATGACGGTGGCCACGCTGGTGCCGCAGCCGCGCGCCAACGGTGGGCAGCCGCAACCGTCAGCCGCGCCGCCGGGCGAGATCCAGGAATGATGAGGCGCCTCATGTCCAGAAAAAACCTTGCGGCCCTGGCGCTGGCCGTGCTGGCCTGCGTGCTGCTGGCAACGCAGGCGCTGGCCGCTATTCCCATCCAGCACTGGACGCAGGCCAGCGGTGCCGGCGTCTGGTTCGTGCCCAGCCCGACGCTGCCCATACTGGACGTGCAGATTGATTTTGATGCCGGCGACCGGCGTGATCCGCCGCAGCAGTCGGGGCTGGCCAGCGCAACGGCGCAAATGTTGGGCAAGGGCGTTGCCGCCGCCGACGGGCAGCCGGCGCTGGACGAGAGCGAGCTGGAAGAAGCCTGGGCCGACCTGGCCGCAAGTTTTGACGGCAGCGCCAGCCGCGACCGCATGAGCTTTTCCCTGCGTACGCTGACCGACCCCAAGATCCTGCCACAGGCCGTTGCGCTCGCGGCGCGCGAGCTGGGCCACCCCAGCTGGCCGGAAAAGGTCTGGGACCGCGAGCGCGAGCAGTGGTCCGCAGCGATCCGCGAGTCGCTGACGCGGCCCGGAACGGTGGCCGCACGCGCGTTTCGCAAGGCCGTGTATGGCAGTCACCCGTACGGCGTGGAAACAGAGCCCGAGACGCTGGAGCGCGTCGGCGTATCGGACATGCGCGATTTTTATGCCATGCATGTACGGCCCTGCCACGCGCGGGTGAGCGTGGTGGGAGCGATCAGCCGCGAGCAGGCCGACCAGTTGGTGCAGCAGCTGCTGGCGCCGCTTGCGCAGGATGCGGCGTGCCCGGAACTGCCGGCCGTACCCGAAGTGGCGCCGCTGACACGGGCGGAGGAAATCCGCATTCCGTTTGCCTCGGCGCAGACGCATGTGCTGATCGGGCAGCCCGGCTACAAGCGCGACGACCCGGCGTTCTTTGCCCTGCTGGTGGGCAACCACATCCTGGGTGGCGGCGGCTTTACGTCGCGCCTGACCCAGCGGGTGCGCGAGGATCGGGGCCTCTCCTACAGCGTGTACAGTGCGTTTTCTCCGGGCCGCCATGCCGGCGCGTTCAGCATCAGCCTGGAAACGCGGCCGGACCAGGCCGGCGAGGCGCTGCAGGTATCGCGTGACGTGCTGGACGAATTCGTGGCCGAAGGGCCGACCGACACCGAGCTGCAGGCGGCCCAGGACAACCTCACGGGCAGCTTCCCGCTGCGGCTGGACAGCAACCGCAAGCTGCTGGCCAACGTGGCCAACATCGCCTGGAACGGGTTGCCGCTGGATTACCTGGAACACTGGACCGACCGCATCAGCGCCGTGACGCGCGAGGAAATCACGCAGGCGTTCCAGCGGGTCCTGCAACCCCAGCGCGAAGTCACCGTCGTCGTGGGGCCGGACGCCGATTCCGTGGACACGGACACGGCGCCGCAGTCTCCAGCGCCAGCGGACTGAGCCGCCATGGCCAGACGCCGTGCGGGGTCGAGACCTGCAGCCGGCCGGCGCGGCCACGCGGCGCCGCGCAAGCACGTGGTGCGAATCATCGGCGGCCAGTGGCGGGGCCGCCGCATTCCGGTGCTGGCGCATCCACAGCTGCGCCCAACGCCCGACCGGGTGCGGGAGACGCTGTTCAACTGGCTGGGCCAGGATCTGAGCGGCTGGCAGTGCCTGGATGTCTTTGCCGGCACCGGCGCATTGGGGCTGGAAGCGGCATCACGCGGCGCGGCCTCCGTGCTGCTGGTCGAGCAGGATGCAGCGCTTTGCCGCCAGCTGCAGGCCAGCGTGGAGCGGCTGGCGGCCAGCCGTGTCCGCGTCCAGCATGGCAACGGGCTGCTCGTTCTGGCTGCGCAGCCGGCGGCCAGCGTGGACCTGGTGCTGCTTGACCCGCCGTTTGAGCTGGCGCCATTGGCCATGGAGGCACTGGCGGTGGCCGCTGGCGTGGTCCGGCCTGGGGGTTTTGTCTACCTGGAGACGGCCACGCGCTGGCCAGAGGCCGAGGGTGCAGCAGGTGGCCTGGTGCTGCACCGGCACGCCCGCGCGGGTGCGGTCCATGCGTACCTGTTGCAAAAGCCTGCGGCTGTCCCGGCCGGCGGGACGGGAGAGGGCGGATTGCATAATGGGTGACGCTGCCCGTCCGCCAACCAGAGTACCCGCATGAAGCCACCCGTCATTGCCATCTACCCCGGCACCTTTGACCCGATCACGCTGGGCCACGAAGACCTGATCCTGCGTGCGCGCCGCCTGTTTGACGAGGTGGTGGTTGCCGTCGCCATCGCGCATCACAAGAAGACGCTGTTCAGCCTGGACGAGCGGCTGGCGCTGGTGGAGACGGCGATTGCCGGGCGGCCTGGAATACGCGTCCAGCCGTTCGATGGGCTGGTCATCCACTGTGCGCAGCGGTGCGGCGCTCGCGTCATGCTGCGCGGCCTGCGCTCAAGCACGGACTTTGACTACGAGCACCAGCTTGCCGACATGAATCGCCGCATGGCGCCCGACGTGGAAACGGTATTCCTGGCGCCAGACCACCGCTGGCAGAGCATCAGCAGCACGCTGGTGCGCGAGATCACGCTGCTCGGCGCCGACGATGCCGAGCAGTTTGTCTCGCCACCCGTGTGGCAGGCGCTGCTGGCCAGGAAAGCCGAGCGCGCCGCCGGGTAGCGACGCCGCGCGTATCGGACCGCTTGCGGGTTACCTGTCCAGGTCGCCGTAGCAGAGGTACTTCATCTCCAGGTATTCGTCTATCCCGTGCGTGGACCCCTCGCGGCCCAGGCCGGACTGCTTGACGCCGCCAAAGGGCACGTGCTCGGCGGAGATCAGGCCGGTGTTGATGCCGACCATGCCGTACTCCAGCCCCTCGCTGACGCGCGTGATGCGGCCGATGTCGCGCGCGTAGAAGTAGCTGGCCAGGCCAAACTCGGTGGCGTTGGCCGCGTCTATGGCTTCCTGCTCGGTGCTGAAGCGGAACACCGGCGCCAGCGGCCCGAACGTTTCTTCGCGTGCGACCAGCATGTCGCTGGTGGCGCCGGAAATGACCGTGGGTTCAAAGAACTGGCCTTTCAGCCTGCTGCCGCCGGTCATGATGGTTCCGCCCTTGGCCTGCGCGTCCTCCAGGTGCTGCTGCACCTTGTCGAGCGCAGCCGGTTCGATCAGCGGACCGATCAGGACACCGTCGTCAAAGCCGCTGCCAACCTTCATCTCCTTCACCTTGGCGGTCAGCTTCTCGACATAGGCGTCGTAGATGCCATCCTGAGCGTAGATGCGGTTGGCGCAGACGCAGGTCTGGCCTGCATTGCGGTACTTGCTGGCCAGCGTGCCCTCGACCGCCGAATCCAGGTCGGCGTCGTCAAAAACAATGAACGGTGCGTTGCCGCCCAGCTCCAGCGAGAGTTTCTTGATCGTCGGCGCGCATTCGGCCATGAGCAGGCGACCGACCTCGGTCGAGCCGGTGAACGACAGGTGGCGCACGACGTCGCTGCGGCACAGCGTGTTGCCTATGGCCGAGGCGCTGGTTCCGGCCACGATGTTGAGCACGCCGGCCGGGATGCCCGCGCGCTCGGCCAGCTCTATGGCCGCCAGCGCGGTCAGCGGCGTCAGCTGCGGCGGCTTGATGACCACGGTGCAGCCCGCGGCCAGCGCCGGCGCCACCTTGCGCGTGATCATCGCCAGCGGGAAGTTCCACGGCGTGATCGCGGCGCAGACGCCTATGGGCTGCAGGATGACGTTGGCGCGCTTGGTCGCGTCGGTGGTGGCCAGCGTCTCGCCCTGCACGCGCTTGGCTTCCTCGGCAAACCACTCGACGAAGCTGGCGCCATAGGCCACTTCGCCGCGTGCCTCGGCCAGCGGCTTGCCCTGCTCGGCGGTCATGATGCGGGCCAGGTCCTCCTGGTTGTCCATGAGCAGGTGGAACCACTTCATCAGCAGGCCGTGGCGCTGCTTGCCGGTGTGGCTGCGCCACGCCGGCCAGGCCGTGTTTGCTGCCGCGATGGCATCGCTGGTTTCAGCGGCGCCCAGGTCGGCCACGTCGGCCAGCTTGCGCCCGGTGGCCGGGTCCGTGACGTCAAAGCGCCTGCTGCCCGGGATCCAGCGGCCGGCGATGTAGCCGTCGGTCTTGAGCAGGGCCGGATCGTTGAGCCTGGAAAGGGGAGTGATTGCGTTGTTCATCAAGGTCTCCGATGGTCTGGCGCATGCCGGACGGGTGAATTGTCTGCTGCGCCGTTGGGAAGTGACCCATTTTCCCCCTATTGTTGGCTCGTTTGGCAAATCGTGCGGATAGACTTCGCTTCGGCGCGACCGCTCCCGGGTCAAGGTCGGGCTGGTCGCCCATGGGCCCTGGAGACAAGCGGCGCCGGCCTGCCGGGTTCAGCTCGGGCAAGGCTTGAAATTGCGCCGGACGGCCAAATATCCAGTCAGATGGGCGAACACCCGTTCCCCAGCCAAGGAGCATGCCCGTGGATCTACTAGCCAACGACTTTCCGAGTGTTATTTTGGCCGAGCGCGCGGCGCCGTGCCTGTCGCTGTATCAGCGTACGTACCGCCGGCACCCGGAAAATCTTCAGGATCCGATCCGCTTTAGCAACCTGGTCAGGGAACTGGCCCAATCGCTACAGCAGAAATACCCGGATCGCGAGATCAAGCCGCTGCTGGCGCCGCTGCATGCCTTGGCCGAGGATGCCGGATTCTGGAATCACACGCTGGACGGTCTTGCGGTTCTGGCTGCGCCGGATTTCTTTCGCGTCTACCGGCTGCAGCGGCCGGTGGTCGACCTGGCCGTGGTTGCCGACAGCTTCCATACCAAGCCGCTGCTGCGCATCATGCAATCTGCCGATCGTTACCAGGTGCTGGGCCTGAATCGCCACGAGGCGCGCCTGTTCGAGGGCAACCGTGACCACCTCGACGAGATCGAGTTGGCGCCGGACGTGCCGCGCACGCTTGCAGATGCCGTGGACCGCGACTTCGAGCGCGACCCTGCCATGCGAACGTACGGGCGGATCAAGCAGGAGATGGGTCGCCATGGCGCCAGCGACGTGAAGCAGGACGGCATCCAGGCCGATACCGAACGCTTTTTTCGCGCCGTTGACCGCGGCGTTCTGGAACACCACTCGCGACCGTCCGGACTGCCGCTGTTGCTGGCCACCCTGCCCGAACACCATCACCTGTTTCGCGACATCAGCCGCAACCCCAACCTGCTCGCAGCCGGCATAGACGTTTTCGCGGGCGACCTCACCCTGGACGTGCTGTGCAAGCGTGCCTGGGAGCAGGTCCAACCGAATTATCTGGAGCGCCTGGCTGGCCTGGTTGACCGTTTTCACGCGGCAAGCCATCGCGACCAGGCCAGCGACGACCTGGCCGAGTCGGCCAAGGCCGCAGTGGCTGGCCGCATCCACACCTTGCTGCTCGAAGCCGAGCGCCAGATCCCCGGTCGCATCGATGCGGCCAGCGGGGAAATCACCTTGGGCGAGCTGGCTGACCCCGAAACGGACGACCTGCTCGATGACCTGGGCGAACGCGTATTGGCCACGGGTGGCGAGGTCGTGATGGTACCGGCCGAGCGCATGCCAACGCGCACCGGGCTTGCGGCGATCTACCGGTTTTGACGCAGCCATTGGAAGAGGTTGAGCGTTGAGCGTCCAGCGAATAGGCCGTCCAGCGTTCGACGTCCAGCCGAGTGCGCCGGATGACAGATGATCCCGGCCCTTTCGGGCCTTGGATGATGGCCGCCTGCGGCGGCTGATGAAGGTTTGGCGTCAAGCGTTGAGCGTCCAGCGTGTGCCCACCACGCTCAACGCTCAACGCTCAACGCTCAACGCTCAACGCCCAACCTCTTCAAACGCTCAACCTCCCCATCATGGCGGCGCAGCCGCAGTCATTGCCGCCGCGCAGCGGCGCGATCATCGTCATGCGCTTGGGTGTTGCTGGGCCTCGTCGCCGATCAGAAAACAGCAGGCGGACGGGATTGATGCAAGGGGTGGAAAAGCCTGTACACTGCGTCTTTTGACGCTTGCCGGGCTGCCGCCTGCCGGGGCTGCGGCAAGAACAACGGGAACCGGGCCGTTGTTTTGCTACGATCGGTCGCTGTTAACAGATTAAAAAAGGGGAGTCAAATGCGATTTTCAATCAGGCAAGTGGCGCGCGCTGCAGCGCTGGGTGTGTCGGCGGGTGTGCTTTCGCTGGGGCTCGGCACCAGCGCCATGGGCGCGGACCCCATCAGGATAGGCGTCGTCACGTTCCTGTCCGGGCCGGCTGCCGGGACTTTTGGCGTTCCCGTTCGCGATGCGGCCAACGCCGTGCTCGAGGAAATCAACGCCGGCAAGGTGCCGGCGCCTTACGCGACGGCCGGTTTTGGCGGCGCGCCCATTGAATTCACCTTTGTCGACGAGGCCGGGGGCACGACCAAGCAGGTCACCGAGTTTCGCAACCTGGTCGAGCAAAAGGGCGTGGACGCGGTCATCGGCTACGTGTCCAGCGGGGACTGCCTGTCGATCGCACCGGTGGCCGAAGAACTCAAGAAGCTGACCGTCATGTTTGACTGCGGCTCGCCGCAGGTGTTCGAGGAGGGCGAGTACAAGTACGTGTTCCGCACCGGCGCCACCGGCACCATGGACAGCGTGGCTGCGGCCATGTACCTGGACCGGCGCGGCGTCGAGGTGAACATGTACACCGGAATCAACCAGAACTACGCCTGGGGTCATGATTCCTGGAACGACTTCAAGGCGTCCATGGACCAGCTGTATCCGGACGCCGAGCTGGCGACGCCGCAGTTCCCCAAGTTCCTGGCGCCGCAGATGGGATCGGAGATCTCGGCCATCATGTCGAGCAACGCCGAGGTCGTGCATTCGTCCAATTGGGGTGGCGATGCGGACACCCTCATCCTGCAAGGCGTGCCGCGCGGGCTGTTCAGCAAGAAGCGGGTGATCCTGACCGTGGGTGAGCCCAACCTGGCCAAGCTGGGCAAGCAGATTCCGGACGGCACCATCATCGGCGCCCGCGGGACCTTTGGCTATTTTGCGCCCGATACCGAGCTGAGCCGCTGGTTCAAGGAGGCGTACGAGAGCCGCCACAAGATCCAGCCCACGTACCCGACGTACAAGATGGCCAATGCGATACTCGGGCTGAAGGCAGCTTGGGAGAAGGCGCAGGAAGCCAATGGCGGCAAGCGGCCCAGCCAGGACCAGATCATCGAAGCCTTTGAGCATGCCACCTTTGAGGGAACGGGAGGCGAAGTGCGCATGGCGCTGGGCAAGGGCCACCAGGCCATGTATGACACGGCCTACGGGACCGTCAAGCACGCCGAAGACGGCAGCGTCCAGATGGCCGATGTCGAGCATTTCGCTGCCGATGAAGTCACGCCACCCGAGGGCATCAAGAGCCTGGACTGGATCAACTCCGGTTTCAAGAACTGACTGACGATCGGTCCGTTTCCACTGCGCATTGAACGGGGTCCGGCGGCTGCGCCGACCCCCATTTCACGATGAGCCACCTCCCAGCGGTCCTGGCCGATGGCGTGTTTTATGCGTCCTGGCTTTTCCTCATCGCCGTGGGCCTGACGCTGATCTACGGCGTCATGCGCATCCTGAACCTGGCGCACGGCAGCTTTTATGCCTTGGGTGCATACGCGGCGGCGTCGGCTGCCGGCGCCTGGCTTGCGCAGGGTTATGCACCGTTTGGCAGTTACGCGGTGCTCATTGTTGCCGCCGTGGTTGCCGGCTGCGTGGTGGGTCCGCTGATCGAGCGCTTCCTGCTGCGCTACATGTACGGCAAGGACGAGATCACGCTGCTGCTGGTCACTTATGCGGTGCTGCTGATCATGGAAGACGCGATCAAGCTGCTGTGGGGCGTGGACTCGTACTTTCTTGCCGAGCCGTACGGCCTGCTGGGCATCTTCGAGGTGGGCAACCTGATCTATCCCGTCTACGACCTCGCCCTGTTTGGCGTGGCCGTGGTCGCCGGCATCGGCCTGACCTGGTTCCTGCAGTACACGCGCACGGGCAAGCTGCTGCGCGTGGTCATCCATGACCGCGAGATCAGCGCGGCCATGGGAATCAACGTGAGCCGCTTCTATCTGCTGACGTTTACCGCCGGCACCGTACTGGCCACGGTGGGCGGGGCGCTGACCGCGCCCATGATCTCGGTGGCGCCCGGCATAGGCATAGAGGTCATCGTCCTGGCGTTTGCCGTCGTCGTCATCGGCGGCCTGGGCAGCCTGCCCGGTGCGGCGCTGGGCGCGCTGATCGTGGGGCTGGCGCGCGCATCCGCGGTGCACTACTTCCCCGCGGCAGAGTTGTTCAGCGTTTACCTGGTCATGGCGCTGGTGCTGATCTTCCGGCCCAGGGGCCTGTTTGCCGGCGCCGAGGTACGCAAGATATGAGATACCGCCCGTACCAGGCGCTGGGCCTGTTTACCGTGGTGCTGTTCGCGCTGGTGGGCACAGGGCTGCTGCTCCCCGCCTGGCAATTCCTGACCACGGTGGCGCTGGCCAAGGGCATGGCGGTGCTGGGCCTGATGCTGCTGCTGCGCACGGGGCTGGTGTCCTTTGGCCAGGGGCTGTTCTATTGCCTGGGCGGCTACGCGGCCGGCAGCCTGGGGCAGTTCTGGGGCATCACCGATGCGCTGGTGCTGCTGGTCTTTGGCGTCGCAGTAGCCGTGCTCGTGGCCGCGATCCTGGGCCTGCTGATGGCGCGCTACCGCGACATCTTCTTTGCCATGCTGAGCCTGGCGTTCTCCATGGTGCTGTATGGCCTGCTGGTCAAGAGCCAGATGCTGGGCAGCACCGATGGCTTCAACCTGGCAACGCCCACGCTGCTGGGGTTTTCCATGGGCGGCGACGCTGGCAGCTTCCCGCTCTACGTCATGGCCTGCGTGCTGGCCTGGCTGGCCGCCTGCGGGCTGTACCTTTACATGGATACGCCGCTGGGCCGCCTCTCGCACGCCATCCGCGACAACGAAATCCGCGTTGAATACATGGGTGCTTCGGTCTATCGGGCCATTTACATCAAGTACATCATTGCCGCCGCGCTGACCGGAGCCGGTGGCGTTGTCGCGGCGCTGGCCGTGGGCCACATCGACCCGGAGATGAGCTATTGGGTCACCTCCGGCGAGTTTGTCTTTGTCGCCATCCTGGCGGGCACGGGCAGCGTGCTGGCGCCGTTTCTGGGGTCCATCATCTTCGAGGTGGCGCGCAGCCTGGCCACGCAGTATTCGCCCGACACCTGGCAAATGATCCTGGGCGTGGTGATGCTGGTCATCATCCTGTTCCTTCCGGGCGGACTGTGGTCGGTGTTCGCCCACAGGCGCCGCGAGCCGTCTTGACCCTGCCATGAACGCGATCCTGGAAGCACGCAACCTGAACAAGCGCTTTGGCGCCATCGTGGCTGCCGAGGACGTCTCGGTGGCCATAGCTGCCGATGCCGTGGTCGGGCTGATAGGTGCCAATGGCGCCGGCAAGACCACGTTTGTCAACATGGTGACCGGCTACCTGAAGCCGGACAGCGGGCAGATTGCCCTCGAGGGCAACGACATCACGACGCTCAGGCCGCGTCAGATTACCCGGCGCGGCATTTGCCGCTCGTTCCAGATCCCGCAGCTGTACGACACCATGACCGTACGCGAAAACCTGGAGATCGGGCTCGGCATCCTGTGGCTCAACCGGCGCAGGATGGCCGCGGAATCCCCTGCCGCGGCCGGGGCCGGCAAGGCCGCCAGCCTGGACGCAGCGGCGCAGGACATCCTGGAGCAGTTCCACCTGGCGGCACATCGCGATCGCATCGCCGGTGAGCTGCCCGAAGGATTGCGCAAGCTGCTGGACATTGCCATGGCGCTGATCGCCAGGCCCAGGATCCTGCTGCTGGACGAGCCGACCAGCGGCGTCAGCGCCGACGAGAAGTTCGACATCATGGACCGGGTCATGACCGCCGTGCACGCGCAGGGCGTCACCGTGCTCTTCGTCGAGCACGACATGGACATCGTGCGGCGCTACAGCCAGCGGGTTCTGGCGTTCTACCAGGGCCGCATCCTGGCCGATGGCTCGGTCCGGGACGTGCTGGCCGACGAAGACGTCAGGCGTCACGTGACCGGCGCCTGAGGTGCAACCCATGGAGCAATCGATGAAAAAACGGGCGACAACGGCAACCCCAAGCCATGGGCGACCCCGGATACGGGCTTGTCCATGCTGACGATTGAAAACCTGGATGTCTCCATCGGCCAGGTGGCGATCCTGCGCCACGTGAACCTGACGCTGGGAACCGGCCAAATGGCCGGCCTGATCGGGCGCAACGGCGCCGGCAAGACCACGCTGCTGCGCAGCATCATGGGCTTGCTGGCGCCGCGGCAGGGGACGATCACGCTGGACGGGAAGGCGCTGACCACCGCGCCGGCGCACCTGCGCACGCGGCTGGGCGTGGGCTACATGCCCGAGGACAGGCGGCTGGTGCCGCAGCTGTCGGTGTACGAGAACATTTGCGTCCCGCTCTGGGCCATGCGCCACAAGGAGGTGCAGACGCGCTGGCAGCAGGTATGCCGCATGATCCCCGAGGTGGAGGCCTTTGCCGACCGCAAGGCGCAGCAGCTCTCGGGCGGGCAGCAAAAGCTCGTGGCCATTGGTCGCGCGCTGGTGTCTGGCTCGCGGCTGCTGCTGCTGGACGAGCCCTTCGAGGGCGTTGCACCGGCGCTGTCCAGGCGCATTGCCGACGTGGTGGCGGATCTCAAGCACGAGGGCCTGTCGATCATCCTGGCCGAATCCGACCTGCAACACTGTGCGGATTTGCTCGACCAGGTGTTTCGAATCGAGCGGGGCGAAGTGTCCGACGACACGGGCGCCGGCGCCGAACTGCCGGGTTCGGCCTGATCGCGCATAGCCGGGCGGCGACCGCTGGCTGTGTTTTTTGCAAGCAGGGAGACAGATTTGAAGATGCGAGCAGCCGTACTGAGGCAGATGGGATTGCCGGCGCCGTACGCCAGCAGCCGGCCGCTGCAGGTCGAGGAGGTGGAACTGGACCCGCCAGGCTTTGGCGAGTTGCTCGTCCGGGTGCGGGTGGCCGGGCTCTGCCATTCCGACTTGTCGGTCATCAACGGCAGCCGGCCACGCGTCCTGCCCATGGCGCTGGGTCACGAATCGGCAGGCGAGGTGGTTGAAACTGGTCCCGGCGTGACCGACCTGCGGCCGGGCGACCATGTGGTGACCGTCTTTGTCCCCAGCTGCGGCCATTGCGCACCCTGTGTCTCGGGTCGCCCGGCGCTGTGCGAGCCGGGTGCCGACGCCAACGCCCGCGGCGTCCTGCTGGGCGGCGAGCGGCGCCTGCACCAGGGCGCCGAAGCCCTGAACCATCACCTGGGCGTTTCCTGCTTTGCCGAATATGCGGTGGTTTCCCGACGTTCCTGCGTGAAGCTGGAGCACGACCTCACGTTTCATGAGGCAGCGCTGTTTGGCTGCGCCGTGCTGACCGGTGCCGGCGCGGTCATCAACCGGGCACGGCTCAAGCCCGGCGACAGCCTGGCCATCGTCGGCCTGGGCGGGGTGGGCCTGAGCGCGCTCATGGCGGCCATTGCGGCAGGCGCCCGGCGCGTGGTCGGGGTCGAGCCCGACGCCGGCAAGCGCGAGCTGGCGCGCACCCTGGGCGCAACGCACCTGGTCGATCCGCTGCAGCTGCGCTCGGTGGCCGACCTGCTCGATGCCGCAGGCGGCCCGGTCGATGTGGGATACGACGCGGCCGGCGTGGTAGCGGCCTTTCAAAACGCCTACGCACTGACGCGGCGCGGCGGCCTGACGCTGACGACCGGGCTGCCGCATCCGGACGCCACGTTTGCGCTGCCGATTGCCGAGCTGGTCGGCCAGGAGCGTGAGATCCGGGGCAGCTACCTGGGCTCGGGCGCGCCGGCGCTGGACATCCCGCGTTACGTAGAGCTGTACCGGGCCGGCCGGCTGCCGGTGGACCGGCTGATCGGCCGCTCGTTTGCGCTGGACGACATCAACGCCGGATTTGACCACCTGGCATCGGGCTCGGGACTGCGCGACAGCATTGTCTTTGACGCCTGAGCGGCGCGCGCTAGAGCAGCGGCGAGCCCAGCCGTGCCAGGGCCTCAAACAGTTTCTGCTGCGGCGGCACGCGGCGGTTGACGGGCACCAGCCTGCACTTCGCCAGGTCCTCCTCGAACAGCCGCGCCAGCTGCTGGTTCATGCCCCGGTCATAGAGGACCGCGGCCACCTCGAAGTTGAGCCGGAAGCTGCGGTTGTCAAAGTTGGCGCTGCCTATCATGCTGTAGCTGTCGTCGACCACCAGCGTCTTGGCGTGGAACATGCGGCCGGCATACTCGTGGATGAGCACGCCGACAGCCTGCAGCTCGCTGTAGTAAGAGCGGGCGGCTGCGCTGACGATGCGCGAGTCGCTGCGCTGCGGCACGATGAGCCGGACCTCGACGCCGCGCAGCGCCGCGTTGGTCAGCGCCGTCTTGGCCGGTTCGGTGGGGACGAAGTACGGCGTTGACAGCCAGATGCGCTGCTGCGCCAGGCCCAGCGCGTCTATGACCGCGCGGTGGATGGCTTCGCTCTCGCTGTCGGGGCCGGAGGCAACGATTTGCACCGGGATGTCGCCCACGGGTTCGGCCTCGGGCAGGATTTCCTCGTTCTGCGCCGGCTGGCGCCCGCTGGCGTAGTGCCAGTCGAGCAGGAACACGTACTGCAGCCAGCGCACGGCGCTGCCGTGCAGCAGCAGATGCGTGTCGCGCCATGCGTCTTTGGGCCGAAAGCGGCCGTTCTGGACGTCGGAAATATTGATGCCGCCCAGCATGCCGACGCGGCCGTCAATGACTGCGATCTTGCGGTGCGTGCGCAGGTTGACCAGCGGGCGCAGGAGGTCGAGCTTGCGGGGATGGAAGGCGGTGAGCTCGCCGCCGGCGGCGAGCAGGGGAGCCAGCTTGTCGCGGTGCCGCCGCGACAGCAGGCGCGACGAGCCTATGGCGTCGACCAGCAGCCGCACCCGCACGCCCTGCGCCGCCTTTTCCGCAAGTGCTGCCAGCACGCTGCAACCGGTCTGGTCCGGCTCGAAAATATAGTACTCAAGGTGGATATGGTCCTGCGCCGCCGCGATTTGTGCCAGCAGCGCATCAAAGGTGCTGGCGCCGGTGGCGAGCAGTTGCAGGCCCCGGGCGCTGCACAGTGGCAGGCTGCAGCTGGCTTCTATGAGCCTTGCGTGCTGCTGCGCCCACACCGGCGGATTGGGCCGGTGCTCGCGCAGGAGGGCCAGGTCCTTCTGCGACATCAGCACCGCGCGCGTATGCCAGCGCTTCAACCGCTGGCGCCGCACGTGCTGCGGGCCAAAATACGCATAGACGGCCAGCCCGACCAGCGGCAATGCACCCAGCAGCATGATCCATGCCAGCGTTGCCACGGGCGAGCGCTGCTGCAGCACGACCCAGATGATGAGGACCGTGCTGGATGCCAGCCACAGCCAGCCCACCCAGGCCAGCCAGGAATGCCCGGCAAGCGACAACTCAGCCCACGCCATGGCGGTTGCGGGTCAACCCGGCAGGCCCGCCTGCCATTGCCCCGGCGTGAAGCCCACGGTGACCTCAGGCGCGCCCTGGCCCCACTCGATGAGCGGGCGCTTGATGGCAGCCGGATGCGCCAGCAGCAGTTCTGCGGCACTGTCGGCGTCGACAACGGCGTCGCGCCTAGGAGTCTGTCGGGCTTTGGCGATCGTAGCGTTCTCGCAGAGCGGCGAAGCCAACCGAGTGGGAAAGCGAGGACAGTTTTGTTTGATTTTGAGGCGCATAGCCCGGCTATGCAACGAAAAAGCGGGCAAAAATGGACCGCTTGTCCCACCGGCGCAGTAGATTGGACCAAAGTCCGACAGGCTCCTGGCCTGCTCCAGCCCGCGCCAGGTCGCGCTGCGCCGGTTCAGCACCTGCTGCCAGCCCAGCAGGTCCAGCCAATGCCGCAGGCGCTCGGTCGGCACCCCGTCCTGGCGCAAGTCGTGAAAACGCACGTCCAGCCCGTTTTCTGCAAGCCAGCGGCGCGCCTTGCGACAGCTGTCGCAGGACGCCAGTCCGTAAAGCGTGACGGAGCGTCGGGTCATGAGGTGCCATCATGCCACGTGTTTCGCGCAAGCAGCGACAATCAGGCGTGGATTTTGCCGCTGGATGGGCCAGCGGCTGCCGAGCGAGCTGCGTCACGGCGGCCCGGCACGCGGCAACCGTCGGGATCGACCCGGCGCGCGGGCCGCGCACCGGGGGCGAGGCGTGAACCACACAACCACAGCGATGAACCAGCAGACAGGAACACGGGCGCGGGCCGCCACGGCACCGGACCTTGAACGAATGAAGACACTCCAGGACTGGCTCGCGTACTGCGAGCAGCTGCATCCGGCAACCATAGCGATGGGGCTGGAGCGCGTCCACGAGGTGGCTGCGCGCCTGCCGTTGCAACTGGACTGCACGGTCATCACGGTGGCCGGGACCAACGGCAAGGGCTCGACCTGTGCCATGCTGGCGGCCATGCTCCAGGCGGGCGGCTTCCGGGTAGGACTGTACACGTCGCCGCATCTGGTGCATTTCCAGGAGCGCTGCCGGGTGGATGGGCGCATGGTCGACGCCGCCGCGCTGGTTCCGCACTTTGAGCGCGTCGAGCAGGCGCGGCAGGGCGTCTCGCTGACGTATTTTGAGTTCACGACGCTGGCCATCCTGGATTTGTTTGCCCAGGCCCAGCTGGACGTGGTGATCCTGGAAGTGGGGCTTGGCGGGCGCCTGGACGCGGTCAACATCATCGATGCCGACTGCGCCATCATCACCAGCATAGACATAGACCACGTGGAGTACCTGGGCGACACGCGCGAGGAGATAGGCCGCGAACAGGCCGGGATCATGCGCGCGGGCAAGCCCGCCATCCTGGGCGACCCGGTGCCGCCGCAAAGCGTGCTGGACCATGCGCGCGACATTGGCGCCGACCTGTGGCGCCACGGCCAGGAATTCAACTTCCAGGGCACGCGGGTGCAGTGGGGCTGGGCGGGGCGCGGCCGGCGCTACAACGGGCTGGGCTATCCGGCGTTGCCCGGCGCCAACCAGCTGCTCAACGCGGCCACGGCAATTGCCGCTCTGGTGGCCATGCGCAAGCAGCTCGCCGTTTCCGCACAGGCCATCAAGGTGGGGCTGGGACTGGTTGACCTGCCCGGCCGTTTCCAGGTGGTACCGGGCCAGCCCATCCTCGTCCTGGACGTGGCACACAATCCGCATGCCGCCGCAACGCTGGCGCAAAACCTCAACGCCATGGGGTTCTACAGCGCCACGCACGTCGTCTTTGGCGCCATGGCCGACAAGGACATTGCTGCCATGCTGGGCCAGGTCGAGCCGCACGTGGACCACTGGTACTTCACCGATCTGCCCACGCCACGTGCCCGCTCGGCCCAGGATATCCACGCGCTGTGGCAGGCCACGACGCGGCGCCCGGACATGTCGGTCGGGCTGTACGCCAGCCCGAAAGAAGCGCTGCAAGCTGCGGCCGGCGCGGCCCATGCCACTGATAGAATTGTCTGCTTTGGCTCGTTTCACGTTGTGGGCGGTATCATCGAGAACGGCGTTCCGCAGCTGGAGCCAGGCGCGCGCGCGGCGCCCAGCCTGCAGGTGCGCTCGGACTAGGCGGCCACGCAGCCTGCGGCCTTCGCGCGTGGACTGGCCGGTGGCGGCGGTCTCGCGGTAGATCGCGTGCCGCGTTGTCCTGGGGTGCACACAGGCGCTAATGGCTTTCTTCAAGTTTCGCAAGGCGAAAGAAACAAAATCCGGCAAGACAGGTGATCCTGCAAGGGGGCGCACGGCAAGTCCGGAGGCCCAGGTGCAGGAGCTGCGTTTGCGCGCGCGCCACCGGCTGATCGGCGCGGTGGCGCTCATGGTGCTGGCCGTGATCGTGTTTCCGCTGCTGTTTGATACCGAGCAGCGGCCCGCCGTGATCGATGCGCCAGTGGTCATTGCCGGCGCCGGCCACGACGCGGCGGAACGCCAGCCCGCTGCAGCGCCTGCGGCGCGCGATGATGATTCGCAGGCCGCTGGATCCGTCGATGCGCCAGGTGCGTCAGATTCTCCCGCGCCTGCCGCAACCGCAGAACCGTCGCAAGACACGACGGCATCCGGCCGGGTTGCCGGGCCGGACGATGGCTATGAAGCGGACGACGCGGGAGACGGCGAAGACTGGACGCTGGGCGCTGAAGTGGAGCCGCTGCCCCAGGGGCAGGCGGCGGAGCAGGCGCCAACGGCCACGCGGTCCAAGATACGTGTGCGGCCAGCGCCAGAGCCGGCGCGCGAAGCGACCGGCGCCAGCGGCGCCGAAGCGGCGCCGGCACGGTCACGGGACGCGGGTCTGGATGCCGAGGCGCGGCGCGCGCTGGCCGCCTTGCAGGGCCGCTCGCCAGCGCAAGAAGCGCCGCCGGCCTCGCCTGCAAAACAGGATGGACGCTTTGTCGTGCAGGTGGGCGCGTTCTCGCAGGATGAGCAGGTGCGCAGCGTGCAGCAGCAGATCGCCAATGCCGGGCTCAAGTCCTACACGCAGGTCGTGCAGACTGGCGCCGGTCCCCGTACCCGAGTCCGGGTCGGCCCCTACGACAGCCGCGACGCCGCCGAGCGCGCGCGGGCCGCGCTGGAAAAGGGCGGGCTGCCGGGACAGGTGCTGGCCCACTGAGCCATGCCCGTGCAGACGGAGACCCGGTGTACGCCGTAGACTGGATTTGCCTTGCCGTCGTGGTGGCGTCGCTGCTGCTCGGCGCCTGGCGCGGCCTGCTCTACGAGGCGTTTTCTCTGGGCGGCTGGGTGGCGGCGTATTTTGTTGCCCGTTTTGCCGCGGGCCCGCTGGGGCGGATCCTGCCGGTGGGCGATCCGGACGGCAGCTTGCGCTACGTGGCAGCCTTTGTGCTGGTGTTCGTGGTCATGGCGCTGGCCAGCGGCATGCTGGCGCAGGGCGCACGTGGTACGGCCAGGGCGCTGGGAATGCGCCCGGCCGACCGCCTGTTTGGCGCGTTGTTCGGCGTCGCGCGCGGCCTGCTGCTGCTGCTGGTGGCGGCAGCAGTGATTCATCTCTTGGGACTTGATCAGGAGCCGTGGTGGCGCGACGCATTTGCCAGTACCAGCTTGCGTCAGGGCCTGCTTTACCTGAAGCCGCTGCTGCCCGAGATGCTGGGTCAGTACATCGCGGCGTCGCCGCCGCAGCCCTAGGGCTGCGGCGCGGTTGCAATTGCCCGTAGCGGCACGTACCAACCAGTTGCGCGGCAACGTTCGGGGCAAGCTCAACCCTGGCTGCAAGCTCTAAAACCGTACCGGCCTGCTCCGTAAGGCCCTCAGCGACATGGTATTCTGGCTGTGAATGTATTCTGACCATCACATCAATGCCAAAAGGGGAGCACGGCGTGCGACTCGCATCAATTGAGGGTATTCGCCTGTCCAATTACAGCGTCCGACTGATGGTGGATGTCATGAGACGCGCAGGGGTCGATGCACATGCAGTAGCCGCGTCAAGCGGGATCATGCTCGAAAAAATTTCCGATCCTCGGGCCGAGATTTCCGGTATGCAAGAGCTCGCCATGCAACACGCCTTCGTCGAGGCCACCCGCCAGACTCCCCACGCGTGGTTCAGGGCGGGGCTGCGCTACCGCCTCTTGTCGTATGGCGCGTTGGGGCAGTTGGTTCTTACGGCCCCCACTTTGTCAAGCGCGTTTGCAGCGGTGGGCAAGTTCCAGGATCTGACGTTTTCCCTCCTAGACTATCAACTGTGTACAGACGACGAGGGCATCGCCAGTTTGACCGCCGACGACAGCTTCGTCCCACAGGAGTTGCGAGACTTTACACTGAAGCGCGCGTTGGGTTCAGTGTATACATTTTTGGCCGACCTGTTCCAGGCTCAGCCACCGTTGCAGCGCATCGAATCCCCGTTACCACGCCCGGCGCGCTGGTGCAGATACGCGAAATTCCTGCCCTTTCCAGTTGAATTTGACCGAGATCGGACGTGTTGGGTCTTCAAGCCCGGCGCAACCAAAGAGCAGCTACCGATGGCCAACCCCTTGCTCAACCAAACGTATGACCAGATGTGCGAGATGCTCACAAGACATGCGCGTGCATACGATGGTTGTGTCGCCCGCGTGCTGACCGTTCTTTCAGCACCCGCTGCGCCACGCTTGCTGACCGCGGCAGAAACGGCGGCGGAATTGAACATGTCGGAACGAACCTTGCATCGCAGACTGGAGCAGAGGGGGCTGAAATTCGGACAACTGCGCGATCAGATGCTCGTCCAGCGGGCCCGTGCTCTGCTTGACAACACCACCCTCTCCGTTGCCCAAATCGCCGAACAACTAGGTTTTGCAGAAACCAGCAGTTTTTCGCGTGCATTCAAGCGTTTGAGCGACATCGCGCCGGCTGAATACCGCGCACGACGCAGCTCTTAGCACCTAGGTTGGCGGTTTTTGTCATGACAATGGCAGTAACTGATATGGCCTGATCGGTGACACGTTGGCACCATGGCTGCAGCACAAGTCGACCTGACTTGCCGTGCAACGCTAGGAGGCAATTAGATGACCGCTTTCGGACCACAGTCCAGCAACCACTCTGCGCCAGTTTACAACTGGCCCGTCACCCCAAAACATCAGATTGATGGATTCGGTATCGAACCGCCCTTGAGTGATGTTGCGCGCGAATTCCAAAGCACCTTGCGCAAGTTCGCGGTCAACGTCGCGCGCCCCATGGGACAAAAACTCGATCGCATGAGTGCTGCTGAAGTCATCGCCCACGACTCCCCATTTTGGGGTTTTCGTAAAGAGTATCTTGATCTTGGCGTCGACTTACGCATTCTGGCGGAAATGCCTCCTTTGGAGCGATCGCAGATGTTTTGTATTCTCTTCGAGGAGTTGGGGTTTGGCGATGGTGGTTTGGCTATCTCCATAGGTGCTGGAATTTTACCCCAGTATCTATCCTTGCTGTTCGGCAACGAATTCCTGATCGAGCGCTTCCCTCAAGATTTGCTCGGGTGCTGGGCAATTACAGAGCCCGATCACGGTAGCGATTCACTCGATCCGCGAGGAACGCTGCGCCATCCAGGTACCGCCTACGGTCGGCCCAACCTTGTCGCAAAACTGCATAAGGGAAAATTGATTCTAAACGGCCAGAAATCTGCTTGGGTTTCTAACGGCAGCGTGGCCGAAGTCTGCATTCTCTACTGCGCTTCTGATACGGGCAGTGGCCCGGATTATCAACACGGTTGCGTTTTGGTTATTCCACTCGATTTGCCGGGTATAACGCGTGGCAAACCGCTGGAAAAACTGGGACAACGCGCGCTGCCGCAAGGTGAAATTTTCTTTCAGGATGTGGAGGTTGACTTGGACTACGTCTTGGCAGGGCCCGAGGAATTCGAGCGCGCCGTATACCTGATCCATGCCGAAGCAAACGTGCTCATGGGTGCGACGTGGACCGGAGCCGCGCGAGCAGCCTACCAGATGGCGCATGCTTATGCGCACGAGCGCCGCCAGGGAGGAGTACCGATCTACCGTCATCAAATGGTCGCGTATCGCTTGTTTGACATGTTTCGCCGCGTTGAAACCAGTGCCGCGTTAACTCGTAGAGTAGCTCATTACAACCAAGCTGCAGACATGCCGGCTCTTCAGGCAGCCATGGCTGCCAAGGTTACCGGCACCGAGATCGCGTTCAGCGTTGCGAGCGATGCGATGCAAATTTTTGGCGGTAATGGCATTACTCATGAATATCCGATAGAAAAGATACTTCGCGATTCTCGTTTGTCAATGATAGAAGACGGAGTCAACGATTTTCTTTCTATCAAAGGTGGCTATTATCTGATGCAAGACGATCTACCGTGAGCTCTCTAATCTCAATTACGCAGATATAATTATGGCTGAATATCTAAAAATCCCTAACAAACAACTAATGGAAGTGCCTCCTTGCAACTAGTTCGGTGTCCGTGGCCAGTAGTTGCGGCGGAGTCGTCAGAGTACCTGTCGAGCTTCTATGCGGCGCATGTGTTTAAGGGCGCCATGGTGTCGAAGCATGGCAAGCCGTACAAACTTGGGCTTGTAAGTAACTGCGGGGCGGAGAGCAGGGATTTTATAGAGCTTGTCATCTGATCATATGAGAATTGATAATGTCTGAGAAATCTTCTCGTGAGCAAATCGCTTCTATGTTACCGCACTGCGTCGCCGACTGGGCGGAACGGGAGCCGGAGCGCCGCGCCCTGACATTCGTGCATGTGGACGACAGCGGTGCGTTGGTAGAAGAAACACGGAGTTACGGTCAGTTATGGGACAACGGGCGACGTCTGGCGCAGCTGATGAAGGACACTGGCATGCGGCGCGACGATCATTTTGCCATCATGATGCAAAATCATCCGGAATTTGTCGATGCGATGGTCGCCAGTGGTGTGTCCGATACTATTTTTGTCTGTATTGATCCACGCGTACAAGGCGATTCACTACGTTTCATGCTGGAATTTGCCGAATGCAAAGGTATAGTCATTGCAGACTATGCTTTGCCTCAATTACAGAAAATATTGCCAGACCTGGGCATGCTTCGATGGATCTGGGTTGTGGCCACAAGCCCAACATTCAAATTACCCGTAGGACTGCCAAATGGGGCTCTTGTTAGCGATCTCCTCGAAATACCAGTTCCTGATCTGGAAATTTCTGCGCGCGATCCCTCGGCACCCATGACCTTACTTTACACTTCAGGCACAACTGGTGATCCGAAGGCCATCATGACGCCCTATTCCCGCATGGGTGTAATTGCTGGGCTCGGAGATATGCTTGGTATGGGTGCTGGCAACGTGCTTTACACCGGTTTGTCGTTGACCCATGCAAATGCGCAACTGATTACTCTTGGCAACGCGCTCTGGCATGGGTCGCACGGCGTCATTTCACGTCGCTTTACAAAATCGAGATTATGGGATATTTGTCGCGCGTACGACTGTACTCAGTTTAATCTGCTTGGGGGCATGACAACGGCCATCTACAGTGAGCCGGTAAGGCCCAACGACGCTGACAACCCCGTGCAACGTGTGCTGTCCGCTGGCATGCCAGCGGGCATCTGGAAGCAGTTTGAGCAGCGGTTCAACTTGAGGGTATACGAATTTTACGGCACTGCTGAGGGAGGCCTTACGTTCAACCCACCTGATGTGGGTCCAATTGGGAGTGTCGGTAAACCTCCGCCCAATATGATTGCTAAAGTCGTTGATGGAAACGACGATGAAGTTCCGCCAGGTGAGCATGGAGAACTAGTTTTCAAAAATGCAGACGGCAGCACTCCGCATGTCGAATACTATAAGCTCCCAGAAGCGTCCGTGGAGAAAACACGAGGCGGTTGGTTCCGCACGGGCGATATCTTTTATGCTGACGAAGATGGATGGCTTTACTTTGTACACCGTATTGGCGATGCTATACGTTCAAGCGGAGATTTTATAGATCCTAACGTCATACAGAAGATTCTTGCGGAACACCCTGACATTGATGATGTTTTCGTCTACGGGATACCGGCTGAATCGGGTGTACCGGGTGAAAAAGACGTGGTCGCCGCGGTAGTTCCAGTTTCTAGTGATGTTGAGCCTGCGCGTCTGTTCGCTTACTGTCGTCAACATTTGAGCGGGAACTTCGTTCCCAAGTATATTCAATTTATGAAAGAGATTCCAAAAACAGCATCAGAAAAACCGCAAGTACGTTTTTGTATTGATGCGTTTAATGCGGAACTTGGCACTGTATATACGGAATCAATGCAATGAAGAATGGCCTTATGCCATTTTTTTCGTTTTTTTAATGGAGATATATCGATGAGCTCACCTGAAGTTGTTGTTTATGGCGCTAGCGGTTATACCGGCAAGCTGATCTCTTGGCATTTGGCAGAGCGCGGAATTCCTTTTGTAGCAGCAGGGCGCAGCAAGTCTCACGTCGAGGCGGAAATGAGGCGTGTGCCGGAGCTGGCGGACGGGACGTACGAATGCGCGGAAGCGCCGTTAGAGCGAAGCGCGTTGGCCGCCTTGTTCAAGGGCAAAAAAGTTGTTTATAACGTAGTTGGTCCCTTCATGCCCCTTTCGGAGCCAGTAGTGCAGGCGGCACTGGATGCAGGATGTCATTATCTGGATACCAGTGGCGAGCAAGATTGGCTGATGAAGCTGCGGGATGAATACGGTTCACAGTTTGCCGCCAAGGAGCGCATATTGGCTCCTACGACCGCGTGGATGTGGATCGCCGGAAACATCGCTGCTGAATTTGCTCTGGAGACGCCTGGAATCGATACGATCGACCTACTCTATTTTGGTGATTCCAATACCAGTGAAGCATCGACAAATTCATTTTTGCGCATGTGCTGTCGAGATCAGTATTACCTAAAAAACAACGAGTTGCAGATTTGGCCACATACCCAAGTCTATGATGTCGTGGTCCCGGACGATCACCAGATTTTTCCCGCAGTGCCTTGGTCGGGCGGCAGCGAGCCAATCTGGTATCAACATGACGAACGAGTTCGCAACGTATCCGTAATGGTCGGATTCCGCCGACGTGACATGATGGCCTGGGTCTCCGGGCGTATCGAGGATTGGTACGCGAATCATCGACACAAATCGGTTGAGGAACAGGAAAAATTGTTCAAGGAGTGGGGCGCGGGACTCGTCGCCACGGAACCAGATCGGGAAACAAAGGACGAAAACCGTTCCGTGGTATCGTGCAAAGGGCGCGGCCGAACCGAAGGAGTCAGCGTAGTTGCGCGTGGCAATTCGCCATACATCGAAGCGGCAGTTTGGGCTGCCGAATGTGTTCAACGCTTGCTCATTAACAAGAACCGGACCGTCGGATTTACTTCTCCGTGTGCGGCATTTGGTCATCGTGAGCTCGCGGCTGCCACGGCAGAACTCGGTTACTTGACGTGGGACATCAGGCGAGATTGAATATGCTGTTTGCAAAACTGTGTTAAGGAACCTTTGGTAAGCTGCCACGAGGGGGCTCTGTAGATGGCATGAACATCTGCACGTACACTGCCTGTGTTGCGACAGCTCGACGCTTGGGAGTCTGTCGGACTTTGGTCCAATCTACTGCGTCGGTGGGACAAGCGGTCCATTTTTGCCCGCTTTTTCGTTGCATAGCTGGGCTATGCGCCTCAAAATCAGACAAAACTGTCCTCGCTTTCCCAATCGACTCGCTACGATCGCCAAAGCCCGACAGACTCCTAGGTTCGGCTGCGAGCTCGCGACAGCGGTATCCATGTGCCAAAGTGCAGTTTCACTTTTGAACTACTTGATCGCTGGAGGTCTTCCATGGAATACATCCCAACCCTGGACGTCATCCGTATGTGTCGCATCTCGGATGATTGCATAGGCAATAAGCGACGCCCTCTGTTCTTCATGGCACGCGCCGTGCTGACCGAGCTGATCGCATCCTTGCAAAGACCCGGGATAATCCTGCCATGATGGTTGCCTTGGACAAGAACCAAGAACGCCCGCGCGACGCTGGCGGTACGCCGCGAGATTGCCCGCAGCAGCGGGCGGATTAATGACGTGAAGACTTACTAAAACCACCTGAAGGAATATCATGGAGCCTGCTTATGTAGCTGGAGTCGGAATGACACGATTCGGCCGGCATCTAGAAAGCAGCGTCAAGGACCTCACACGCATGGCGGTGCAGGCGGTTCTTCACGACGCAGGTTGTGCACAGAATCAAATTGAAGCAGCTTATTTTGCAAATGCCACGCAAGGACACATGGAGGGACAGCATATGGTGCGCGGTCAACTGGCGTTGCGTGCCATGGGATTTGAAGAGATCCCCATAATAAATACTGAAAATGCATGTGCAAGCGCCAGTACGGCACTGTATCTCGCAGTTCAGCACGTTCGTGCGGGCTCTGGGGATATCGTTTTGGCAGTGGGCGCCGAGAAAATGTATTCGGAAGACAGGGCTAGAACATTTTCCAGTTTCGACGGTGCTTGGGACGTCCACGACGTGGAGGCCAGCAAGGAGCGGCTGCTCAAAATGGGCCATGGTATCCAACCACCGGAAGGCAGTCAATCGTCCCGCCCGTATAGCGTTTTCATGGACATCTATGCAGGGATGGGTCGTATGCACATGCGTAAATTTGGTACGACCCAGAGGCAATTTGCAGCAGTGTCATCGAAGAACCATGGGCATTCGGTGCACAATCCCCTTTCGCAATATCGCAACGCGATGAGTGTGGACGAGGTACTGGCTGCGGCCCCCATCACCTATCCGCTGACTCTGCCGATGTGTTCACCGGTCAGTGATGGCGCGGCAGCAGCAATAATTTGTAACACTGCAGGACTTGCCCGTCTGCGAGGAGAACGAAAGCGAGCGATTCAAGTGTTGGGATGTGCCTTGCATACAGGCAGCCAGCGCGCGGTTGATGATCTCGAAAATCATTTGGTGCGCAAAGCCGCGCTGGGGCTATATGAGCAGGCTGGTGTATCGCCGGAAGACATTGACGTCGCAGAGGTTCACGACGCGACCGCCATTGGTGAGATTCTGCAGTCTGAACTGCTGGGTTTGGTCCCCAACGGGGAAGGCGGTCCTGCGGCCGAACGCGGGGAAACGACTCTGGGTGGTCGTATCCCCATCAACACCTCTGGGGGGCTGGAAAGCAAGGGGCATCCGATCGGCGCAACGGGGATTGGTCAAATCTTTGAACTGGTCATGCAATTGCGTGGCGAGGCGGATGCACGACAAGTGCCAAATGCGCGCATCGCCTTGGCCGAAAACGGTGGTGGGCTTATTGGGGTGGAAGAAGCGGTTGCTTGTCTTACGCTTCTGGGGCGTTAGACAGCAAATTTGCAATCAGATTACATCATCCCTCGGAGACTATTGAAGCTTGCTAGCCTCAATTATTACATCGTTTGAGTTATCTGTATAATCTATCATTGAGTGCATGGGTGGAAATTATATTACTCAGAGCATTCTTGACGTTTATGCGAGACATGTGCGGCAGCTTCATTGAGTGAGGAAATGATATGTTCAGATGAGTCTGATGCAGTGCTATAAAGCTACATGTCTTTCTTGTAGATTATATATTTGTTGACGTGAGAAGTGTAGATGGCAATATATAAATGTTAAACGATATGGGCACTAAAATAATATACTGTTTGTTTTATGGTAGAGGTCGAACTTAATGATCTGCTACAGCAATCAGAGAACGACGATAATCATATATCGGAATTATGAGAATCTGATGGGGCAACGCAATGGATATGAAAGCTTCGCTAGTGTTTTTACAGAGCGCTGAGGCGATCGACCGTGAGTCCGCATTTATTTTATACTTACACAGCTATTTATGGTTGACAGATTAGATATCGAAGTAGATCGTTGTCGAATTATTGTATGTTGCACTTAAACTAGATGTGGAATACAATAAATATATTAAAACTTACATAAAAGGATAAAAGTTATGGCGGAGACTAAAAGGGTCACGGTGTTCTCAGCAACCGGCACTGTCGGACAGGCATGTGTTAATGAAATGCTAGAGCATACCAATTTCACGGTTCGGGTGTTGAAGCGGAAGCCAGGTCAATTAGATAAATCTACGACTAATGCGATTAATTCTGATGCGAAAGAGCAAATATTTAAAGACTGGTCTGACCGCGGTGTAGAAATCATAGAAGTAGACGCGACTTATCACGCGGAGCTTATTCCAGCGTTGCAGGGAACAGATTATCTTATTTCGTGTGTCCCGTATTTCGGCACAGAATCACAATATCCTTTGATCTGGGCTGCAGCTGAAGCTGGAGTGGAGCGCTTTATACCATCTGAATTCGGATTTATTTACGAATTTGAGCAGTTCTGGGAAACGCCACACGCACATCGCGATATGGCCCGTCAGAAAGCGTTTATTCGTCGCGTTATTCAATTGGCTGGGCTTGATTACACTATTATCCCTGCTGGATTATTCCCGGAATATTTTATGGCGGAGCCGGTTTTGATACCAAACGGTGGAGATGCTAAAATGGCATGGACAACTGCTACAGATGCTGGGCGAATAATTCCGCATGTGCTTTCTCATCGATTATCTAGAAACGCAATCTGCCCAGTAGCTGGTACAGCCTGGATGAGCTGGAATGAATTTTTAGCGATCAGAGAACAACATCTCGGTCGTAAAATAGAACGAGAATATATCCTGAATCCGTGATCTCATTGTTGTATTTAGGTGAAATCGCTTTCAATATCAACGACTTGCCTGTAAAATGGCTCTCACCTTGTGGGTGAGGACTTTCATGAGCGATTTTGTCATCAAGCAGC
>Ga0172382_10002555_pt1 | contig 30163 bp, 30 predicted proteins | sample Leawel138RmetaG_FD_122245 | JGI IMG/M metagenome (GOLD analysis project Ga0172382, IMG submission 122245) | Leachate microbial communities from a municipal landfill in Southern Ontario, Canada - Leachate well 138R metaG | ecosystem: Engineered > Solid waste > Landfill > Unclassified | place...
ATTGCAACTGCACCAAGTATAGCTTCAAAAAGATCCGCCTTAACTTTTATCAGATTATCTTTGAACTTTGGATTTTCTATGTCTGTATCACCTAAATACATGTACTTAAATAACCCTAGTTTATCAATGCTAATATGGCGGAGGAAAGGGGATTTGAACCCCTGCATCATTTCTGATCTACTCGCTTTCCAAGCGAGCCCCTTCAGCCTCTTGGGTATTCCTCCAGTATTAAATATTATATCAAAATTATCATTTAATCTCAATTATTTTAATATGTTAATTTTTTCAATTAATATATTAAAATTTATATGGAATAATAAATGAAGGAGGATAAAAAATGAAAAGAAAACAAAGAGATATGACAAATGAAGAGTTTCAAAGATTCCTAGCAAATAAATATAATGATTATCAAAATGTAAGTATTCATGATAGTAATTATAACTATCTTGATACAGAATTTTCTAATGAGATTTTTCAATGTAAAGAATTTTGTGATATTAATACAAAGAAAATAAAATAAGTCATAATTAACCATTCAGTTCAATTGAATGGTTTTTTACACATTTAATATTAATTCACATATAATAAAATAGAAAAGGGAGGGATAAATATTTATAATTATTATAGGGATTATCCGCACTATAAGCATGAGAAAAGGCGAAACTATTTGAAAGATTACGGACCAAATCCATTTAAAATTAATATCGAAAAAGCAACAATTGACAATAATAATTTTAGGTTAGCTCTATGGACTGGAAATCATATGCAACTTACATTGATGAGTTTAAATGTAGGCCAAGATATTGGGTTAGAAATGCATCCTGATGTTGATCAATTTATAAGAATAGAACAAGGCCAAGGAGAAGCAACAATGGGCGATATGGAGGATATGGTAGATTTTAAAGAGATTGTTGAAGCAGATGATATCATTATTATTCCTGCAGGTAAATGGCATAATCTAGTAAATACTGGAAGCGTTCCTTTAAAACTTTATTCGATTTATGCACCAGCTAATCATCCTTTTGGAGTTATCCAAAGAACAAAGCAACAAGCAATGATGGATGAACAAAATAGATTTGATGAGTATTATTATGACAATTATTATTAAAAAGGTTCCTTTCGGAACCTTTTTAATAATATCTTTATCTTTTATTTAAAACTAATAAAGGAATATTTCTTTGTCTCATAAACGACTCTAGCTTGTTTGAAACTAATATATTCGTATCTTTTAGTTCTTGAACGTTTTTCTTACCTAATATAGTCATAATAGCTTTTATCTCTAATAAGAGATTTTCAACTTTTTTTACTACAATATCAAAATTATAATTTATTATTAATTTTAAGAAGAATGCAGACATCCCTACAGCTTTTGCTCCAAGTGCTAAAGACTTCACTACATCCATTGCATCTCTAACTCCACCACTTGCAATTATTTCAAGATCATTGACTTTTATTGATTCTAATAAAGACTCAACTGTTGATAATCCGAAGTTATTTAGATTTTCAAACTTCTCGTCACGTCTCGCATTTTCAATCAAGGCAAAGTTTGTTCCACCTTTTCCACTAATATCGACAGTCTTTACACCTAATCTCTTTAGTTTTTCTAATGCTTCAAAACTCATTCCAAATCCAACTTCTTTAACAATCACAGGAACTGATAAATTATTAATAATTTCACTGATATTAGATTCAAGATTTCTAAAATCTCTATCACCTTCAGGCATTATCATTTCTTGAACTACATTTAAATGAATCTGAAGTATATCAGCATCTAATAATTCTGTTGCAATTTTTGCTGCATTCAAACCTTTATCTGCTCCAATGTTTGCCATAACAATACCATTGGGATAATTTTTTCTAATAACTTTAAAAGAATTAGATTTTGATGGATCTTTTATAGCAGCAGATACTGATCCTGATGCAATAGGAATATTAAAATACTTCGCAAGTTTAGATAGTCTATCATTAATTTCATACGCTCTTTCACTACCACCTGTCATAGCATTAATAAATATAGGGTAATCAAAATCCATCCCGCAAAGATTTGTTTTCAGATTTACATCTGATAAAGCAATATCTGAAATAGCATTGTGAACAAATCTTATTTCATCAAAATCATTTGTTGTTTGATTTTGTAGCAATGCATATTTAATATGATCATCCTTACGATTCATCTATCTCACTTCCTTTATAAACTAATAAATCATAGCCTTTTTCTTGTAGTTCAATTTTTGCTTTATTTAAGCTCCCTAAGTCTTCAAAAAAACAAATAACACAATCTCCGCCACCAGCTCCTGAAAATTTATATACACCATTATACTTCTTGATTACTTCTTCTACATTCTCCATACCTTTAGTATAAAAGTTTGAATTTGAAAAAGTATTTAGAAAACTTAGGTTGAGATTTAATTTTTCAATTATTGTCATCATATCATTTGAGTTATTTTTAATTTCTATGACTAATTCATCACTATTTTTTCTAAACTTTTCAAATTCAGGTTTATCAATATAATTAAGAACATTTCTTACTAAATTATATGAACTGGCTATTTCATTTGTATGAACAATTAAAAACTTATAATTAAGATTTAATTCTTCTATAACTAAACCTTCCCATTCGATCTTTAATAATTCAGAAATACTTAGTCTAGAAAAGAGAACAAAAATTTTTGGATCAAATTTTTTATAATAAACTTTACTACCATAACTAATACAAGCTAAATCACCAAACGAAGTATACTTAGATATATTTGCTTGAACAATAACTCCTGCTTTAAAAAGCATAAGTTTATCAAACGGTATATTATAAAAAACAAATAGAGCCTTAAGTAAAGAAATAATTATAGCTGCACTTGATCCAAAACCATATTTTTTATTATCATCATTGTCTAAGGAGGAATGGATTTCGATCTTATATTTTTTTACTTCTATTCCTAATTCTTTAATGTATTTATTGAAAAAATTAATAACTTGTTTTATATATATTGTAGATTTATCTTCACTTTCAAAATCTAGTTTAGTGTAACAATCGTGGTATTTGTGGCTATAAACATAATAATCTTTATCTTCTTTAAGTCTAACACTTACATTTTTAAAGACAGGAAAAATTATTGATCCACCACCAACTACAACTGAGTATTCGCCTGCTATATATAATTTTCCTAAAGATGTAACCTCTACTTGCTTATTCATCAATAATTGTTGCTCCTTGCCCTAATCTGCTAATATAATAATCTATAAATCCATTTTCTTCAAGAGCTAAAACAACTTTCTCATAATCTTCTTTAGTAGTTAAAAGCTTTACATTTGCTCCAGCATCCATTGTTGGATAACAATAGATACCATTCAATACTAAAGTATCTGCTAATTCAATAACAGCAAGAGATCTATCTTGCATATAAAGAATTGGAGGAATTGTTGATAACATTACTGCATGCATCATGGAGAAACTTTTTCTTGTAAGATTACCTATCTTTATAATATCTCCGTTTTCTATAGCTTCTTTCATATCAACAAAATCTTTTTTTGATTCCTCAACATAGAAACTATACATTGGTGAAGTTTTCACTGATTTTGCCATAGCTCCTCTACTTGATATTTTTTTGCTTTTTGAATCAATTATTACAGATATCAAGATAAAGTTACTTACTTTAGAATCCACTTTATAAACTCTACCATCTTTTTCCCAAGCTACAAATCCACCAAGTAAGCTTCTACAAGCACTACCAGATCCTAATCTAGTTACTAAAGCAAGTTTATCAAATGAAAAATTTGTTTTAAAATATTCATTAGCTGCTACACTTAATGCAGCAAACGCTGAAGCAGATGATGCTAACCCAGCTGCAGTAGGAACAAAGTTTGTACTTTTAACTCTTACTTTATTAATTTCTTTGGGTGTTGTATAATGTTTAAGAAAATCATAAACTCTTTTTTCCTCTTTACCTTTTAATATATTATTATTTAATGTAAAAGAAAACCCAGTTTTTGATTCTTCAATAGTTGTAACAGTAAATAAATTATCTAAAGTTATAGATAAAGAAGAGTTATATGGTATAACTCTACTTTCATCTTCTTTACCCCAATATTTAATTAAAGCGATATTTATAGGTGCTTTTGCACTTATACTTTTCATATTAATTCCTCACCAAGGTATAAGATCCAAGCTGGTTTATTAGTAAACTTCATCCATTTATTCTTAATTATTTCTGCAGTCATTATATCTTCTGAAAGTGCTATTACGCATCCACCTCTTCCGCCACCTGTTAACTTAGCTCCTAAAGCTCTATTTTCTAAAGCGAGTTCAACCATTTTATCTAGTCTTTTTGTTGAAACTTCTAATTCTTTTAATTTTTTCTGAGCTTTAGTAAGAGTGTTCCCAACTGCTACTATATCCCTACTTATTATTGATTCATAACATTCTTCAACTTGAATGCCTATATCATTTATTAAACCTTGCTTATTTTCTTCTTCAATAAGTCTTCTAACAGCACTTACTGCCTCTTTAGTATTCCCTTTTTCTCCAGATTCACCAACAATTAAATATGCATCTAATTGAACATTAAATTTAAGCATCCCATAATTCTTTTGAAAGATTATTGCATGATTATGGGTTGTAGTTTGTGCATCTATACCACTAGGATTGCCATGAGCAATTCTTTCTGCAAATTGAGTCCATTCAAACCTTGTTTTATCAGATAATTCTATATCTTTAAAGTTATATACTGCTTCTACTATACTTGAAGCAACTGCTGCACTAGACCCCATTCCAGATGAAACCGGAATATTACTATCTATATCATAAAACAAATTAGGTAATTCAAGCTTTAATTGTAATTCATTTATTAAACTTTGAATTGATTCGATATCATTTCTCGCATCTTTTAAACTACCTGTATAAATTTCTGATCTAATATAGTTTTCTTCATTTTCCCAAACTTTAGTAAGAACCTTCGTATTAAAAAACGGAATAGCAATTGCTCTTGTACCATATACAACTGCATGTTCACCGATTAAAATTATTTTGCCATGTGCTTTGCCTATTCCTATCTTCATAATTATACCACTTTCGCTAAAATTTCAATTAATAAAGGAGCTGCATATAAAGCCATAAACTGAACTCCATAGTTAACACCTAATTTATTTAATGATCCACTTAATAAGCCAATCATAATAACACCAAATATATTTATTAATCCTGCATCCATATATGCAAGTAATAATATAAATGCTATAAATAATCCTAATACAGATTCATGAGGAACCTTCTTAAGAATAATATATGTAATTTTCCTTGCGTATTTCACAATCAAGAAATATGTAATAACTAACGCTATTGTTGCACCAATTAAGACAGCAACTGTAAATTCAAATCCCGTAAGAATATGGTGTAAATTGTTTTCAAAATCAATAACTGGAGGTGCATTAAACAAAGCTGCTCCAGGTCCTAATGCAACCGGAGAAAGAGGTATTCCAAGCGCAAGTAATGGAATTATAATTCCTGAAATATAAGTCGCTTGAATAATAGATGACATAGTCGTTATTGAACCACTAGCCTTATCTAAAGGTTTTTTTGTTCTGTTATTTAATGCATTTCCAAATAGAATTGTTAAACCTACTGGGCTAAGAACAAATAAGAAGTTTACAATTAAAGCTCCAATTGATGCTTTTTTCTTTTCTTCTTTGGTTAGTATTTTAAAAGGATTTACTGATGTATTTTCTAAATCTTCTTTCGGTATTACTATTTTATTAAAATCATCAACCTTTTCTTGTTCTAAAATCTTTTTATTTAATAAACTAAATAAAGATACAATCAATGGACCTATGGTTATTCCTAAAAAGAAACTTACAGTAATAGTCTTATTTTCAGGAACTAAATCTAAACCCTTATATAAAAATCTCAAACCTTGAAACATTAAAGCAAGGGGAATTATTGCTAATAGTGATAAGATTTTATTTTTACTTATTAATGATAAGAAAATTGCACCAGCAATAAATAAATATGCCCCATAAGGTCTTATTGTTTCTGCAAGTGGTATTAATAAATTCGCTAGAACTAAAGATATAGGTATTGAAATAGCTATACCTAAGACTGCAGATGCTGCAATCTTTTTAATTATCATTGCAGATCTACCTTCATTTTTTATATATAATGAATGCTCTATCATTGGACTGCTCATAACTCCACCAGGAAGCCCAACCAATGCAGTAGGCATTGAATTTGTAATATTTAATGTAACAATTGATGCTATAAAGAATGTTAATACTATTGCAGCAGGAACACCTGCAAGTACAACAGCCAACGAAATAGGAAGTAAGACACTTGTTTCATCAGTACCTGGTATAAATCCAATTATAGTGAAGATAACAACAGCACCTATTGCTGCAACAATCATCCAGATAATCATTGTAATATCCATATCATTCCTCCTCCTCGTATGTTACAATTCTTTTGGGCTTAAATAAAAATATAGTTATTATAAAGCCAATTATTGCCCCACCTAAGCCAAAGAATAATCCAAGTGGTAGGGTATCTGATTGTGGAGCAAGGAAATATAATCCCATTGTCGTAGTTGAAATAATTAGTATTGAGAATACTAACTCCATAGCATCAACAACATCGCCCCAAATCTTAATTAATGCTCTTTTCATAAAATAATCTCCTTTTTTTGATTATTAATTTTTATTATACAACATTTTCCTTTATCATGTAATATATATGAGTAAAAAAAAATTAATTATAAAATTACAAATCAGCTAGTTTTTTATTCAAACAACATTTCCCTAATTGTTTTCTTGCTTATAAAAATAAATTGTACTATAATAAGTTAAAGAAAAGGGAGGTCTAGAATGTTTAATAATAATCCTTATAACAACCCCTATAGTTCTAAAAGAAATTTAGTTTATGCGAAAAATGGTATGGTTGCTACCTCACAACCTCTAGCTGCCCAAGCAGGCTTAGAGATTTTAAAGCAAGGTGGAAATGCAATTGATGCTGCTATAGCAACTGCAGCTTGTCTAACAGTTGTAGAACCAACATCAAATGGAATAGGTGGAGATGCTTTTGCTTTAGTTTGGACTAAGGGAAAACTTCATGGTTTAAATGCAAGCGGAACATGTCCTAATGATTTATCAATAAATATTTTAAAAGACAAAGGCATATTAGAAATACCTAAATATGGTTTTATCCCAGTATTAGTTCCAGGCGTACCTGCTGCTTGGAGTAGCTTATCGAAGAAGTTTGGAAAACTTCCCTTAATTGATGTCTTAAAACCAGCAATAAGATATGCGAAAGATGGCTATCCATTATCACCAACACTTGCTCATTATTGGAACTTAGCTTTTGAAACATATTCCAAACAACTAAAAGGTCCAGAATTTAATAGTTGGTTTGAAACATTTGCACCAAATAATAAAGCACCTAAAGTTGGAGAGATTTGGAAGTCAAAAAATCACGCAGCTACATTAGAAGAAATTGGTCTAACTAACTCAGAGTCTTTCTATAGAGGAAATCTTGCGAATAGAATTGATAGTTTCTCTAAACAATATGGTGGATATATAAGAAAAAGTGATCTTGAAAATTATCAACCTCTTTGGGTTGAGCCAATCTCAATTAATTATAGAGGTTATGATGTTTGGGAAATCCCACCTAATGGACAAGGCTTAGTGGCACTTGAAGCTTTAGGGATTGTACAAGGGTTTGAACTTCAAGAAAAAGATACAGTTGAAACTCTCCACTATCAAATAGAAGCCATAAAATTAGCGTTTGCAGATGGTCTTAATTACATAACAGATTCTAATCAAATGAAACAAAAAGCTAAAGATTTTCTTACAAAAGAATACCTAGATTCAAGAAGAAAATTAATAACAGATAAAGCCAATATATATACATATGGTAAACCTAATAATAGTGGTACAGTTTATTTAGCAACAGCTGATGATGATGGTAATATGGTTTCATATATTCAAAGTAATTACATGGGCTTTGGATCTGGTCTTGTTGTTCCTGGAACTGGAATTGCTTTACAAAATAGAGGACATAATTTCTCAATGGATCCAAATCATCCAAATCATCTTGCACCAAATAAAAGAACTCTTCATACTATAATACCAGGATTTCTTACTAAAGATAATATTCCTATTGGCCCATTTGGTGTAATGGGAGGTTTTATGCAACCACAAGGACATATGCAAGTTATAATGAATTCAATAGATTTCAAATTGAATCCGCAAGCCGCACTAGATAGCCCTAGATGGCAATGGCTAGAAAAAAACAAGATATTAGTTGAACCAACTATGAAAAAAGAACTAATAACTGGCTTAATTGAAAAAGGTCACGAAGTACAAATAGAAGAAAAAGTTGGAACTTTTGGAAGAGGCCAAATTATATGGAAAAATCCTACAAGTGGGGTACTTGTAGGAGGAACCGAATATAGAACCGATGGTCATATTGCAGCATGGTAAAATTAAACCCAGAGAGTTTTCTCTGGGTTTTTGTTTTATTCAAATTCTTCTTCTGGACCGCCAAATAGCATACCCATAAATTCAACAAAGTCATCGTACTCTTCTTCTAATAAATCAGAGAAGTCATAATCTGCAAGTCTTCTTATGCCTTCAAATATTGTACTAAATAGACCATCAAAGTTTTCTCTCATACCTTCTAAATCTTCTTCTGTCATTTCATTCATTTCTAAGAAGAATGATTTAGTAAAGACTTCATCAAATAGTATGTCTAATCCATCTGTAAACTTTTGTTCGTTGGCTGTTGTAAGAACAACATCAAATGCTAATATTGCTTGAATTGCTAATGCTTCTTCAAATGAATATTCGCCTGCAAGATTTAGTAATTCATATGCAGCATCATTATCTTTTAATGCCTGTGCAAGATCGATTTCAATTTCAATTACCATTTTAACTAATTGCTTAATTTGAGGTGTAACTGAATCTAGGAATTCTTCAAAACCAGGATCTTCCATTTGGAAGTTAAATAATGCAAATTTAGCATTTAGTAAAATAAACTCTACCAAACTATCTATTTCTGGATCTGTTAAATCTTCAATTGTAAGAGCATGATACTCCATCAATTGTTCAAATATATCTCTAAAGTCTTCTGCTAATAAAGAAAGATCTTCATTTTCTTGACCATTTTCAATAAATGTAATAAAGTCTAAAGCAAGCTTACCATTTGTTTCTACAAACTTAGAAAATACTGCATCCCCATATTTTTTCATCATTGCATGGACTGCTTTATAGGTATCTTTATTTTCTAAATAATTTTCCCATAACATTAAAACAACTTCATTGTTATCTTCAAATGGTAATTCATTTAAAACCTTACTAAAGATATTTTCTAGTTGACTTTCAAATGTAGTTGTATTAAGCGCATCTAGTGCTGCAATTGTAAGTGCATGAGTTTCTTTAACTTCATAATAGAAGTCACCAACATATACTACAAACTCAACAACCTTCTTAGGGTCTGTTACAGGATAAACATACTCTTCTGTTTCATTATCCCAGTAACCAGGTGTATGCATAGTAGTTACTAATTCAAATACTTCATTGTACATTGTTAAATCTATGTCATCTAATACATTAAGCATTAATGTTAATCCTAGATTTTCCATTTGACCTAAAACGGTACTAAATCCTACCATATCATTTGGATTGATATCAAAGAAATCATACATTACTACAAATAATGCTAGATACATATTTTCAAATTCAGAAGCAGTTGGTAAAGATTCCATTAATAAATCTACAACTTCATCTTTTAAAATAAAGATTTCTTCAGGTGTAACATTTTCACTTGCTACTAAATTATCTAATAATTCAACTAATGTATTATCTAGATTATCATAGAAATTATAAACAAAATTAATAGTTTCACTTAATGATGTATAAAATGCTTCCTTATTTTCGCTAGCAATTTCCTTTACATGCTTAAGGTTCTCTATATCAATTTCTCTACTAACAATGTTTCTTTCAACCGAATCAATATTGCTTGCTCTATGATGTGCTTCTTCAAGTAACCAGACATCATAAGAAAAATTATCAATAAACATCTCATCTTCATTTTCGTATGCAGCTAAGACAATATTTAATACAGCATCAACCATAGGGTCTTCATAGCTTCTATACCAATCAACACTATAACTCTCTTCATTATTTAGATCATATTGAACATTTATTATAATAAAACGAAAATCAAAATACTCAAATGATGCATCAGATGTAAAATCTAATATTGCTTGTAAATCAGCTTCTGTTGCATATTCTTCTAAATCATTCATTAGGTTAACATAATTTTCGCTTGTCTTAAACTCTGCTAATTGAGATTCTAAATATGCAATTTCATCTTCCATGTCTAAAATACTTTGTTCTTGTTCTTCAACAAGTAATTCAAGTAATTCTAGCATCACTTCTACAAGAACTTTTGCTAATTTATCAGGATCAATATCTAAATCTCTAAATTTGTCTAATTGTTCCTTTATTTCTTCAACACTCTCAGGTTCTGTTTCATTAACTTCTAAGAATGTTCCAATTATTTCTTCTGTTTCTCCTAATGATAATTCACTTAAAAGTGCTCCATTAGTATATGCTCTAGCAATCCTAGATACGCGTAAATAATTTTGATATTCATAATCATCTTCAAAGTCAGTTTCTTCCATATCAGGAAGGTATCCTTCATTTATGAAACCTAAGATAGCTTCATAAATATCAGCTTCAACTTCTGGATTTGCATGAACATAAGTAATCGTAGAAGCTGTAGAACTTTCAGTTCCTACTTTTGAGAAAACTTTAACTTCATGATTTCCATATGCAAGTGTTAATGTTTTTAAATCAAAACTTGTCATTGTAACATTATTATCCATTCCATTCACTTGAACAACATAACCAGTTGCACCGCTAACAGCAGTCCAAGTTAAAACACCATCTTCTATTTTTAAGTTAGTTGGTGCAAGAGGAATACTCTTAACACTAAACTCTAATTCATCTTCTAATTCAACATTTTCATACATAACTGTAGCAGTAACAGTAGCATTTCCAACACTAACTCCTTCTACAACCCCGCTTTCTGAAACTGTTAATACAGCTTCATTGCTTGATCTATATTCTATACCACCCGGCAAGTTAACTTGCTGAGTGCCGACAACAACTTTAGGTTCTATAGTAATTTGTTCACCAATGCCAATTGTTGTTTTTTCAGCATTTAATTCTAATTTTGCATTATTAAGGCTTAAATCACCACAGCCTATTAATAAAACAACTGATAAAGACATTAGTAACATGATAAATAATCGTTTAAAATTTGCCATTTCTTTATTTTCCTTTCTTTATCATGTATATTATATGCATTTCAAAAAAGTTTGTCAACGGATTTAATAATTGAGCGGTTATTCATATGTTGATTTAGATACTTTTTAATTCTTCTGCAAGGTTTAACTTAGATAATCTTACAAAATAATAACTATAGCTTATTATATAAATGATAAGTGAGATTATAGTTGCCTGAAGTAAATCTTTAATATTAATATCTAATGGAAAATATACTCCAAAGTAAAGGACAATATCTTTAATGTTAGGAATGAATCCAAGAATCATAAGGACTACAGTAATAATTACCATTAGAAGCAAATACATATTTTCAATAATTACAATTTTAACCAGCCTTTTAAAATTAATCCCAAGCACTCGCATTTTTGCATAAGTCTTACTCATCCCTGCAAACACTAAAATTGAGTTATTAAAAATAGTAAGTATAAAACATATAATAAAAATATACGATACATAATTTAAATAACTAACTACTTGTCTAGTTTCATTTAAAATTGAGTCAATAGTAATATCAAAGTCTACAATATAGTACAATTTAGATTTATAAGTATTTATTAAATCTTCGTATAAACTACCATCACCTAGTTCATTAACCATAATAATGTTTCTTGATGCTAAGCTATATTTATCTAAATCTGCCATATTTGTTATTGCTAAAAAAGAACTGTTGTTTTTAAAAAATCCTCCGACTTCAAATTCTTCACTTGGGTATTCCTTACTAATATTTAATGTAATTTTATCTTCTAGCTTATAATTATATAAATATTTATAACTTTCAGGTAACACAATGTATGCTTTACTTTTATCATTTAATTTATTTATAACTTCATCATCTATATCTAAACTTAGATAATCTAATACTTTATTACTTTCAATGGACATTATAAAATCTACAACAATATCAGTATTATTAAAACTTATGTTTCTATACATAAATGCAGGATCAACACTTTGTACATTCTCCATCTCTTTAACTTCATTTACCACATCATCAATATCATGGACTACATTAGTAATTAAATAATCTAAAGAAAGTTCTTTTTCAACTCTATTATTGTGCCTTTGATTATAATTAACAGAAGTTACAATAAGAAAGATAGCGAAAAAAGAAATTATAAGAATATTTATGTTGTGAAAAATTGATTTATTTTGATTAACATTTTTTAAAGAAAAAAAGAATAAATTTTTTCTTTTAAAAATCATTCCCGTACTTAATAATAACTTAACTATTATAAAGCCAAGAATAATTACGATAACAGCATTAATTAACGCCTTAAGTTTATAGTCACTATTAAACAATATATTAACTATACCTAATAGTAAGAATACAAGAAAATATATCCAACTTCTAGATTTTAGATTTACCTGATTATCCTTACTTAAACTAACAATTGATGTTTTCTTGATTGTATAATAATTAATATAAATTATTATATAAACCAAAAATAGAACAGTTATTGTTCCAATAACTATATTAGTAAAACTTAATCTAAATAAAAAATTTGATTGTAAGAATGAAAAACCAATATTAATTAATAATCTTGTATTTATTATACCAAGCACAAATGATATTAGTAAATAAAAGAGAACTTCAACTAAAATTAGGTTTAAAAAGAAATTACTTCTTCCACCAATACTTTTAATAACACCAATTTGTTTTATTCTTTCTTTAAACATAATTGATAAAGTAGATTGTAATACTAGGAGAATTGCAACTAATACAAATGAAAAGATAACGCTAAATGCAGCTGTACCTCTGTTTATATTATAGGTAAGCACTTCTTCACTATATGTTTTTGTTATATTTAAATTTTTATAATCATCAATTGACTTGATATCTTCTTCTAAGCTAGTACTATTTGTATCAATATAAACAACATTATATAAATTTTTTGTAATCTCAACACCCATACTTGTAAGATTAGAAGCTTGTAAGATATGTGTCATATTAGAATCTTTATCAATAAATACACTACTACCACTAAATAGCCCATCTTCTTCTATAATTTCAATAACTTTAAAATTTACACTATTATCAAACTGTAATTGTAGTTCATCTCCTAGACTAATATTAAATCTCTTTGCTAGATGATTTGTAATTATTATCTCATTTTGGTTAATAATATCGATTTCAAGATTATAATTAATACTTGCAAGATCATCAATACTTCCCATCATCACCTTTACATAATCACTTTTTGAAAAATTCAATAATGTATTGACCTCAAAGAAAGCTGCCCTTTTATTAATTCCTTCAAAATCTAGTTTTCTTATGGAAAAGAATCTAGCATTTGAATTTTCATTTACAGTCATTACAATATCAAAGTCTTTATACTTGGTTTTATATTGGTTTTGATAATAACTACTTATAAAGGATCTTGTAGAGATTATTAAAAATACTACTACAAATATAAGAGTAAAAGTTAATAGTAATGCTAATGATTTAAGTTTTCCAAATATAATATTTTTAAAAGCATAACGAAAAATTAACTTTAATCTATTCAAAAACTTTTTCATCTTCAATAATTTCTCCATCTATTAAACGTAAAAATCTAGTTCCATATTTAATCATATCTTCGTTATGTGTAACAAGTACAATAGTTTTATTATAATTTGTGTTTAAGTTTTTAAAGATCTCCATTATTGCAATACCATTTTTATAATCAAGATTGCCAATTGGCTCATCTGCAAAAATTAAATCAGGTTCATTGACTAAAGCTCTAGCAATTGCAACTCTTTGCTTTTGTCCACCACTTATTTGATTTGGATATAGTTTTTTGTAATTCTCCATCCCCACCATTTTAAGTACTTCTTCTATTTTTTCTTCATCTTTTCTACCTGCAATAATAGAAGCTAGTAATATATTCTCATAAACATTAAGGTTTGGAATTAAATTATAAAATTGAAATACAAAACCAATACTTTTTTGCCTTAAAACCGACATTTCATTATCAGTATATTCATTTAATTCTTTCTTAAAAAGTTTAATAGTACCGTCTGTATATTTCTCAAGACCACTTAATAAATATAATAGAGTTGTTTTACCACTACCCGATGGCCCAATTATTGAGATAAATTCATTCTTTGCAACAGTTAAATCAATTCCTTTTATTACTTTGTTTACAATATTTTCAGTTCTATATACTTTTGTAATTTGTTTTGCTTCTATTATATTCATACTCAACCTCTAAAAATATCTATTTATTTATATATTTAAAATATATCTTCATTTCTGAAAAACGTAAAAATACTTTTCTTCTTTCCCTAATATCATGACTATGAAAAAAGAATAAAGAGAAAGCTTCCCATAATAATACCCAACCACCAATATATAAACCTTCAATAAAAATTGTAAGAAACATATCACTAATTTGAATAAAATTCCTTAATATATATGCTGCTATTAAGAACATAAAACTCATTAAAATATTTAAAAATATTTGCCTGTAAATTTTCTTTAATTGTTTTCCAATAGAAAACAAAACAACATTAAAATTATTTATAATTCCAGTTTTACTTCTTTGTTCCTTCTCGTCATCTTTTAATTCTGAAGGTAGATACAAATACATCTCTAAATTGTTCTCCAGAGGTATTTCATAACCACATTGTTCAATATATTCTAATAATTCAGGTTCCAAATCTCTTCTTCGTAAAGGAGAAGCATCCCAACCATTAAATAATTCCGCATAATTATCTAAAGATATTTCTATCATATATGCGTTTGTTTCATCATTAATATTGTAAAAATTAAACACTGTATTTTTTTTCTTTTTCATTTTAACACCTTTTCTTATATAAATAATACCATAAAAATTTAAAATGTAAATTAAGATTACTTTATAGTAAAGACTTTGAATAAGATTTTATAAATATTTTATATTATTTTAAAGTTTTTCCAATAAATTATGCATTTCATTCGTATATTAAGTGTAAAGGAAGGTATACACTAATGAAAAAAATATTATTGTTTATCATTTTAATTTTTAGTATGTTTCTTGCAAGTTGTTCATTCGAACGACAAGAAAAATCGGACTTTGGATTAAGCAGAGTGAAAGACGCTAGTGAATTAAAAAACTTAATAAAAAAATCAGAACCAAAACAACAAATTAGATGGTTTTGGCAAACAACAAAAGATGGTGATGCATTCACATCTGAAAATTTTGATGTTACTGAAAGGGATGAGTCATCCAGCAATGATTACACTAAAACCAATGTTCAAGTTGAAGGAGTAGATGAAGGAGACGTTGTAAAAACGGATGGCTCAAGAATCTATTCAATTAGTTGGGATAGACTACAAGTAGTAAATCTCCTTGGCAATGGAGAAATGGAATTACTCTTAAATAAGCAGTTAGATAATGATTATTCCAAAGCTGAATATAACCAACATACATACTATTCCGATCTTTATGTAACTGATGACTATTTAGTAGTAATAGGACAAAGATATAGTTATGGTTATACTTGGATAAATAAAGATATTGACACTGACCCAAATGAAAATAAAATACTTCCATGGTTTTTATATTATACCACAATGAGTGTTGTACAAATCTATGATTTAGAAACGTTAGAGGTTGTTGAAGAATATGAAGTAAGCGGAAATCTTTTAAGTTCAAGATTGATTGATAACCAACTATATCTGATATCTAGTCACTCAATTTATAGTTATCAAGATTTTGAAGATTATGATGTTCGTCCTTGGTATAAACATAATGATGATGTTAATTATTTTGATTATACTGATATCAAGTATATTCCAAATCAAGCACATAGAGCATTTACAGTTATTACTAATATAACTATAAAGAAAGATAATATAAAAATTAATAATAATGTCTTCTTAGCAACAAACTCTTGGGGACAAATCTATGTTTCTTTAAATGCAATCTATTTTGCTTCTTCTGAAACTGAACAAAATTTCTTTGGTAACTATATTTATAAAAGTAGTATTGTATCATTCCAGTTTGCGAAAAACACTGGTGAAGTTTTTTATGGTGGTTATGCAAACTATCTTGGTACTGTAATCAATCAGTTCGCAATAGATGAGTATGATGGATATTTAAGAATTGCAACAACCCATGGTTGGGGCGATACTGTAGTAAATAGGCTATATATATTTAAAAGAGTTTTAAAAGATGAAGAATATGTTTTAGAGCAAGTTAGTTTAATTGATAAAGGACTAGGAAAACCCGGGGAGAGAATTCAATCAGTGAGGTTTAATAAAGATATTGCAACTATTGTAACTTTCCTTCAAACCGATCCTCTTTATACAATTGATTTAAGTGACCCAACTAAACCAAAAATTGTTGGTGAATTAGAAGTTCCAGGATTTAGCACATATCAACATCCTTGGACAGACACATTAATAATCGGTGTAGGTTTTGAGGCTAATAACGATGGCATTGTAACTGGATTGAAATTATCATTATATGATATCTCTGATACAAGCAATCCGATTGAAGTAGGAAAACCACTTGTGTTTGAATATAATAATAACGGTTATGCTTATACAGAATCAACTTATAATCATAAAGCAGTTATGATTGATAAATCAAGAAATGTAATAGGATTTTCAATGACAAGATATGAACGGACAGAAAACTATAGATTTATTAGTGAATATATTGTTTTTGATGTTGATGAAACTAAAGAACAACCTATAAGTATAAAACATAAGATTAGCCATAATAACTATTATGATGAACAAATTAATCAATATTCAAGATACTATAACTATGATATTAAACGTGCATTTAGAGTTGATGATTTCTTATATGTAATAAGTAACGAAGTTATAACATCTCATAACTTAATAAATGATTTGTCAACAGTTGACTATATCATCTTTAATAGAGATCAAAACAATTAAAAATGGCAATATTGATTAGGATTTAACTTAATGTTATAATAAGCCATAGACTTCTAAAAAGGAGACGTTTATGGCAAACTATGAAGATTATATTGAAGCGATAAAGCAAAAAGACGATCAAGCATTTGAATATATTTATAATTCAACAAAGAATTCCGTATATGCTATAATCGTTGCAATTGTGAAGGATAAAGATATAGCTAATGACCTAATGCAAGATACTTATATGACCATGATTGAAAAAATCAATCAATATAAGAGGGGAAGAAACTTTAAAACTTGGTTATTAACTATTGCAAGAAATAAAGCTATTGATTATTATCGGAAAAAACAAAATGAAGTATTAATTGATATATCAGAATCTGAATACATACTTCCAAAAACACAAGCAACAAGTGAAAGAAATATATTAGTTGAAGAAATATTGAATCTATTAACTGATATTGAAAGGCAAGTATTTTTACTTTCGATAATGGAAAATCTAACCCATCGAGAAATATCAAAAATATTAAAAATTCCAATTGGAACATCCCTATGGCATTACCAAAAAGCCATTAAAAAAATTAAAAAAGTGAAAGGAAGTGATGAGCATGAGACTTAAAGAAAAAATAGATTTAATTAAAGAAGAATTAAATAGTGAAATTAAACCTTTAGATTCAAATAAATTATTAGCTGATGCTCATATAGAACCAGTTATAAGTAGTAAACCTAAATATAAGTTTTTCTCATTAAGGTTCCAAACTGTTTTTTTAACAATCCTAGTTCTTGCAATAATAATTCCTTTTGCTCTTTCTAATATAATTAAAAAAACATCAGAAGATATGGATCAGCCAGATGCTACAGCTTCACTAGATGATAAAGTTTATAGTTTTATTGCAACTAGTGCAGTAGCCTTAACTTATAGCACAATTGATATATTTGCAGATGATAATTCTCTTACAAATTCAGAAAGTAGTTTTCTAGTTGCAAATAAGTTAAATGATCTAAATAGATACTTAGCACCAATCCAACTAATGTTATCAATGAATAAGAACAACTATTATCCGCAAATTAGCAACAATGATAAATATGCAAATAAAATTGTTTATGAAGGATTTGGTTTGTTAAATGAAGAGTTATATTATGATATTTATTATAATGAAGAAAGATTACCTTTTAATAAAATAGAAATAGAAGCATTAATTATCCATGGTGATGTATCCACTAAACTCTTTGGAGTAGTAGAAACAATTAATAATAATGTTATCCTTAAAATGACTCATTATATTGACGAAAATAATGAAAGTAATTATTTTCAAATTATTAAAAACCTAAATGATAATAAAGACAGCTACTATTATATGATTGTGAAAGAAGATCAAGTAATAAGCAATAACAAGCTTACACTATTTGAAAATGAACAACCATATGCAATTTTAGAAAATTTATTATTACAAACCCAAAAAACAAAGTTTACTATTTATTCAGAAGACAACACTACATTTAATATTGAATACCAAATTGAAGCCCCTTCTAATGAATATAATTCAGAACATAGTGAGGGTATGGTAGTTGAAGAGTCTGGAAACATCAAAGTTAATGTACAAGAAGATACATCATCATTTGTTGTTTACTCAAATAACAGTAGTAAAACTTTTACCTATTCAAAACCAATAAAATAAAACCTTGTTTTCAAAACAAGGTTTTTTCATTACTCACCAATTATTTTCACAAGTACTCTTTTTACTCTTTTACCATCAAATTCACCATAGAATATTTGTTCCCATGGTCCAAAATCTAATTTCCCATCTGTGATTGCAACTACTACTTCTCTACCCATTATAGTTCTTTTCAAATGAGCATCTGCATTATCTTCATACCCATTATGATAATATTGACTATATGGTTTTTCTGGAGCAAGTTTTTCTAAAAATATTTCAAAATCTTTATGTAAACCAGATTCGTCATCATTTATAAAAACACTTGATGTAATATGCATAGAGTTACAGAGTAATAATCCTTCTTTTATTCCACTTTCTCTAATACACTCTTCTATATCAGGAGTTATATTAATAAACTCTCTTCTTGCTTTAGTATTAAACATTAATACTTTTCTATAAGACTTCATAATACCTCCTAATAATATTAATTTAATCCTTCTACAGTAACTGGTAGTTTACCCTTTGCTGTATATTTTCCAAGCATTAAATCAAAAACTGAGAATACTGCATCAGAATAATATCCATAAGTACAAACATAGTGATGAACATTATTGTAAGATAAATAGTCATAAGGGTTTCTTAAAGCAACAACTAATATGTTTGTTTTCTCTGCTGCCAATTTATTAACTAAATTTGCTTGGCTTGCTGTTACATTTTCTACCGCTACAACTACTTGATCATAATTTTTAGCTAAATTCACAATTGTATTTATTTCATTTGTACTTAAACTTGTGCCAATTACTTGTGATCCTACTTGACTAACTCCAGCGTCTTCAAGATATTTCTTACCTACCACTGCAAATGAATTTTGATTTGTATTAATAGTATAACCTGGTAATAGTGGATGTCTTGTAGATTTTGTAGAAATTAATAAAGTTGATTTATTTTTACTAAACCAATTAACACTTCCATTAGCTAGAGTAATACTAGATCTTACGATATCTTTACTAAATTGTTTGTTAGCTGCTAATTGATCTTCATCTAAATCTAATCTAGATTTATAATCATCAAATAATTCATATTTATATTTTTTCTCAAGAATTCTTCTAACTGATTCATTAATTCTTTCTTCACTAATATCCCCATCTTTTACAGCTTTTAATACACCAGCATATGCTTCTAGGGATGTTGATGTCGATTCTGCATAAAGTAACATATCTGCACCAGCTTCTATCGCCATAATAGCAGCTTCACCAACCTCAAAGTTACTTCTAATAGCTTGCATTCTCATTTCATCAGTCATTATTATTCCATCAAATCCAAGTTCATCTCTTAATAACTCAGTTAATACTTTATGCGATAATGTTGCAGGTAACTCATCATCAAAAGCAGAGAATATAATATGAGCTGACATAATAGAATCTACTCCTGCTTCTATCGCATCAATAAATGGAGCTAGTTCAATTTCATATAATCTATCTTTACTGTGAGGGATTAATGGTAAGCCATAATGACTATCAACTGTTGTATCACCATGTCCCGGAAAATGTTTAGCAGTTGTAAGTACTTTTGACTCTCTATATCCTTCAATTAATTTTAAACCATATTTAGATACTACTGCAGGTAAATCACTAAAACTACGAACACCAATAACCGGATTTTGTGGATTATTATTAACATCAAGAACTGGTGCTAAATTTGTATTAACTCCAAAGTGACGTAACTCTTGACCTGATTTTTTACCAACTTCATAAGCATTATTCGGATTACCTGTAGCAACTAATCCCATATTACCAGGATAATGAGTTGCGTTTTCCGCAAATCTTACAACCATTCCTCCTTCATGATCCATTGTAATTAAAGCTGGTATTCCAACTTCATCCATAACTAAATCTTGTAAGGTATCAGACATCAAAGGTACTTTGCTGTCATCAGCAACATTTTCTCCAAAATATATAAAATTCCCGAACTTATTATTTTTCACTGCATCCTTTAATGAATTTGGAACTGTAGTTCCTGGAAAGCCAACAATAAACATTTGCCCAATTTTTTCTTCAATTGTTAATTCATTTAAAATTTTGTTAATTTTCTCTTGAATTTTTTCTTCTAATGTAGGCTCTTCATCTTCTGGATCCTTATTTGCATCATCCTCTTCTTCATTTCCTTTTTGATCTTGTTCATCATCTTTTTGATCAGGTTCGTCATCTACACACGCAACTAAGCCAAATAATAAACCAAAAACCAAAAGTAAGGTAAATAATTTCTTCATCTAGTACTCCTTAATTTTTATTTAACTAAAGTCCAATGCCTTAGTCCTATTCAAACTATTATACCATAAAGCGACATTTATTTAAACCAAAAATTATCTTTTGCAACAAACAAAATTCATAGTTATTGTATGTTATAATTATTACATAAATTAAACATTTTACAGGAGAATATTATGAACTTATATGACATAAAAGTAAAAACTAAAGACGCAAATGAAATATCTTTATCTAAATATAAAGGTAAAGTTTTATTAATCGTGAATACTGCAACTCATTGTGGATATACACCACAATATACAGGATTACAATATTTATATGAAAAGTATAAAGAAAATAATTTTGAAATACTTGATTTCCCATGCAATCAATTTGGAAATCAAGCACCGGGTAGTTCAGATGAAATATATGAGTTTTGTACAACAAGATTCAATATACAGTTTGAACAATTTAAAAAGATCGATGTTAATGGTGAAAATGAAAGCCCGTTATTCACATTTTTAAAAACACAAAAGGGCGGAATCCTTGGAGATAATATTAAATGGAACTTCACAAAATTCCTTATCGATAAAAATGGAAATGTGATAAATAGATATGCACCAATGATTAACCCAGAAAAGATTGAATCTGATATTGAAAAACTATTATAAAAAATGCGCACATCAAAGTTGCGCATTTTTATATGTTTATCTTTTTTCGTTTCAAAAAGTCAAATAACAAATACCAAAGGTATGTAATAATTATAATTGTTAGAATCCAAAGTATTGTATACCATGGTGTGCCAAAAGCATCTGAGATTTCTTTAACTGGACTTTCAATTAAGTAAAACCAGTTTTTATTAAGTACTATATCAAATATCAATACAACTATAGTATAAACAAATAAAACACTTGATGCTTTAATCATATTTTTTAAATTAATTTCAATTTTATTAATAAAGAAATAATATAAGGATGAAAGTAAAAATCCAAAGTGAACAAAAAAATAATGAAAATATCTAAAATGAGGAATACCATATGTTGTATCTACAAATACAAGTGAAAATAGAGCACCAGTTAGGGCATAGTAAATTAAATAATTAAAGAACTTTGTTTTACCACTTAGTAGTGTTATTGCAGTTAATAGATTTGTAAGTGCGCAAAACCCAGTTAAAGGTATCATATCTATAGTATAAGCTGATCTACTTAATACCCAGATATGATAAAGTGTCTCGAATGTTAGTAAAAATACTCCCATTGTTATTCTAAATATTTTTTCAAATTTCTCATTTTTAATTTTTTCTCTATTAAAATAAAAGACAAAAATTACTAAAATAAATACTGCTAATGTTGTTAGATGTAAACTACCAAACATTGATAGTTTATTGTTTAATTGTTCGTTTAACATATTCTCCTTTTCCCGTTTTTAATTTTAAGTATTTATATGAACTATAAAAACTAATAGACCGAAAGATAAAATATATACTACTCCTACAATACCTCTAAATATATAATTCATTACGGTTGTTTTATTTACCCTTTTCCTAAAAATATCTAAAATAAGGATTATTCCAAAAGCAAAAGGTGGGATTGCAAAGAATGGAAAAATAATCATCCCTGGAAACTCATCCATAAAAGATACATAATCTCTATATGATTTTAATAAATCAATATATTCTTGTAACTCATGATCAGCTGTAAATAGAAGATCATCTTCAGAGCCAACTAAATCATTCTCTCCTTTTTCAATCTTAAATTGAAAATTGTTATAAAACTCTAGCAATACATCATCTTCTTCAATTCTTAGTGTAATAACATATTCATTATCAACCAATTCTTCTTCTACATAAATATGATGATCATTTTTATTTACATAAGTATTTGGAGACTCCCATTTATAAGTATTACCATTATATTCTATGTTTACTTCCTTTTCATTCATAATTCCATAAATCGCTACACCAAATGTGGTAAGTAGTAGAAACACAACTGACAAAATCAAAAAAATTCTTTTTTTAGACATAGTAACTTTCCCTTCATAACTATAATAAACTTGTTATATATAAAACAATATATATTTAATATTTTTTAATATAATCATGTAATCTAAACTTTTTTCTTCCTTTTTTTGTTGGAACTTATATCAGCTCCGTCTAAGCCGCTTAGAGCTTCTCCTTCACTTAATATAATAATTATTATAATAAATATTACAATGAAAGCCCAAAGTAGAGATCCTGCCATATATCTATCTAAATTTTTATTTTTATAAAAATAAATTAGTAAACCAATTAAAGTAAACAGCAAATTTATTCCAAGTAAAGTTAAACCTTTTGCGAATACTAAATCAAATTTAGTAAATCCAAATATAATTGCAGGCATAATTAGTAAAATTGCAAGTATGGTTATGGTTTTTGGATAAGGTATTATTAATAATAATCCATGAATAAATATAACAAATAAAATCAAGACAAGAAAAGTTTTTAATGTAATTATAATATCATTTGAATATTCACTTATAAAACTACCAATCAGAATACCGGTTGCAAAAGATGTAACAAAGGTAACAGCATGAACTTTATTTTTATTTTTCTCAAGTACATAAAACATTACTAAAGCTACTACATAAATGATTGGACTAATAAATAAACCTATTTTCTCAATTGAAAAACCAATCATCCAACCAATAAAAATTATTCCAATAACAATTGCTTGAATATAAAAAGCAGTTAGAATATCTTTTCTTAATTTCATTTTTTAGATACCGAAAGCTTTCCTTATTTTATGTTTATTTGTGTATTGACGATAAAGTGTTGGAATACCAAAGATTAGATTAATCATTATTACGAATATTAGGATATATAATAAGAAATAGTAATCACCACCAATATTACCAGGAAGTCCATTTTCTTTTAAATACATATAATTGTTGCTATAACCTTTAAAAAATACTTCGTTTGCTAAAGCTCCCCAGCAAAGTAATACTAACATTCCAACAAATACTTGCCACATTTTTTTATATTCTAATCTAAAATTACCTAAAGCAATTTCAATCAAAGGTACAATAAACAAGATTGTATGAGCTGACATACCTTCCAAAGTAGAGAAAGTCATAAAACTATCATCAAAGTAATCACCAACTATAATTGTAATTATTCCTCCCATCATAGACAAAACATAAACTATTGTTTTAAGTTTTTCAACATTGAAAAAATAGATAATAGGTAATGCAAATGTCATTATTGTACATAGGTGAAAAGGAAATGCTTTCCACGCAGGTACTTCGGCACCAATGATGGCTCTTATAGTTTGATTAGTGAATCTAACTAAAAATAGTGAAGCTAATAATACTGTAACAGTAATTTTTCCTGCTTTTGGATACTTCTTAAACAACCTATATAATCCGACAGCTAATACAATAACAATAATAATCCATGCGAAATGACGCCAATCAGCAAATGCACCTGCACCACCACCAGATCGGTAAGTAGAAACATTACCATTAGTGTCAGTAAAATATCCAAAAAACTTTTGGATAAAACTTAAATCTGATAAAAACATTATTAAATCCTCTTAATTCCTTCTTCTGTTTTATAACTAAATAATTTTTATAATTGTCGATATATGCTAATTATAATTATAACAAAATAACACATAATTTGCTAGACAATTTTAAACAATAAACTATATAAAAAGAAAAACACTTTGCATTTAAAACAAAGTGTTATTTATTTTAATATTTAACCAACTTTAATAATATTGTCTTTTGTTTTATCAATTATCCTTATCACGATATTTCTAGGTACACATATTAAGGGATAATTTGGATGTTTTGTAAATCCCATATTTACAACTACCCTATTCTTACAATCTGCAGCAACTACTTGAGCACCACCATTATAAATATAAACTAAGTCATAACCGATTAAGTTATCATTAATTTCAAAATCCAGTTCTACATTTACAATATCATATACCTTATCATCTTTAGATAAGAGCAACAGTTTCTTTTCTAGATTATCTTCTAACTTCAAAGAATACATTAACTCGTTCTCTAGATAAATTTGCATATATCTATCTTCATTTATTCTTTTTTGAAATCCATCAATTAAAAATACAAAAAGAAAGACTTCCAATAATAAAACAAGAGATATAACTAAAAGATCTAATTTTTTCATTATTATAAATTTTAATTCAATTTAGAAAATGCTTGAATTAACTCATCTATAATTTCATCATTTCCCTCTTTTAATTCATCTACTACACATGTTCTAATATGATTTTCAAGAATTAATCTGCCTAAACTCTTTAATGAGTTTGCAGCTGCAGATACTTGGATTAATATATCATCACAATAAATATCTTGGTTTACCATATTCCTAATTCCTCTTAACTGACCTTCAATCCTACTAAGTCTATTATTTATTTGCTTTTTTTCTTCTTCTCCTCTTATTTTGCTCTTGCAATTTTCTATTTTTTCTTGATGCATAATTACAACTCCTTATAAATTATTTAACACATCGGGGTCAAAGACAACAATCTTTTTTGTCTTATAACCTAATTCATTAATTGCATTTAAAAATTTATCGGCATCATTTTCTTCGCCTAAAAAATCAATTTTTATTATTTTTTCAGATATATCTACATCTACTTTACTTGCACCAATAGATTGCAATTTGGTATTTATTCTATTAAGGCATCCCAAACAGTGAATTCCATCAATATTCGAAACCAATCTTAATTTGTTTTTCATACATTAAACTCCTTTTAATATTCAATCTAATATTTATTATATACCCATTGGGGTATGTAGTCAATTAATATTTTTACTATATTGAGTTTATTTTATATTAATGATATAATTTTAAAAAAGGAGAAAATTTATGAAAAAATTTATTTCTACTAATAATGCTCCTAAGGCTGTTGGTCCATATAGCCAAGGAATTCTAGTTAATAACACTCTATATGTATCTGGGCAAATCCCCTTTGACCCAAATACCAATTCATTAGCTTCAAATGATATTGAAGGTCAGACACTACAATGTTTAAAAAATATTTTAGGGATTGTACAAGAAGCTGGTATGGAAAAAGAAAACATCATCCGCTGTGGTGTTTTCATGACAGATTTATCTGATTTCTCAAAAATGAATAAAGTTTATGAAACTTTCTTTGAAAACCATAAACCCGTTAGAGCAGCTGTAGAGGTAAGGCGCCTTCCTAAAGATGTACTTATTGAAATAGATGCTATTGCCATTAAAGATGAATAAAGAAAAATTAACTGCTGTTTTTATCAGCAGTTTTATTATCTTTATTATTGTTGAAACATAGATCAATATCAGCTAGAATAAAATTGAAAATATCTTCAAGTGCTTCTGAATTATTTATAAACAATAATGATGGATTACTTTCAATTCTATTTATACTTAATAAAATTAGAAAGTTATTTAATGTTATATCTACCTTATACATAAATGGGGTCAAAATTGCATTACCATTAGAGTATACTAGTGAAAGAAAAGTTTTATATTCAGACTTTAATTTTGTTGGTTCTTTTATTGACTTATGAATAAATTTATTAACATCTTCTTTTGAGTGAATTATAAAATCAGCACTATAGTCTATTTTTTTAGAGTCAATCAAATCTAGTACTAAGCCTATTATATATGTAGGCAAACTAATTTGAATATTTAAATATATTTTAGGATCCTTATCTTCATTTGGTTCCAAACAAATAAAATAGTAAAGTCTGTTCAAATTTCTGAAAATAATTTTACCATCTTTAGTTATTGGATTAGCATTACCCAATAGATCTACACATGGGGGTAATTTACTTCCTTCGTATTTTTTGCAATTAACAAATTTCACTAGTATCACCTATTTTAGATTATGCTTTTAAACTCTAAAACTCCAATATAAAAAACCAAAAGATGACTAATGTTTTATAAATAAAAAACTTTAATTAATTTTTTCATTATTGCAACAGAATAATTATATAATTTAGGAATCATTATACCTTCTAAAACACCTGGATCATTATTCATTATATCTTCTGCTTCTTCATTTGACTTTGCTTCGATGATAACAATACCAAATGTTTTCTCATCGAGTCCATCAGTTTTACCGGCTAATATTAATTTACCTTTATGAAGTAAATTTTTAAGATACTGAAAATGTCTGTTTATGATATCTTCTTCTTTCTTTGTCCAGTTATCTTCAATAAGTAAATTTGGTATTGGTTTTATGACATAAATAAACTGCTTTCTTTCCATTATTTTCTCCTTGTATATTTTTTTTATAAACTATTAAATCATTTTGAAAATATATTAATCATATCTAAAATAAAAAAAGCTAAAGGTTATCTAATTAGCTTTTTTTAGTTATTTTTTAAATTATTATAACTGTTTATAAAATTAATAAAATCAATCTTTGATAAAGGCTTTGAAAAGTAATATCCCTGAAAACAATCAATACCCAATCCCTTTACAAAATTAAATTGAAATTCGTTTTCTACACCTTCACTAACAATTATATTATCTTTTTTCCTTAGAATTGATGTTAACTCTTTGTAAATAACTTGTCTTACATTATCATTTTCATCTTTAGGTAAAAGTGCCATATCAAGTTTAACTTCATTAAAATTAACATCTTGATATAAACTTAATGAAGAATTACCAACTGAAAAATCATCCATTGATAAACTTAACCCTAATGATTTAAATTTAGATAGTTTTTTCACATATGATTTTTCTTCTTCGAATGTTTTTCTTTCTGTTATTTCAAAAAGAATATTTTTATTTTTTATTTTATACTTCTTCATTAATTGAAGTATTTTCTTATACTCTAACATTTCAATAGTTAATGACGAAATGTTTATTGATAATTTAAATTTGGAATCTATTAGATCTTTCTTTTCTAATTCATTTATTAATTTAAATCCTTCTTCAATTGCTTTTAAATCTAAATCAACTATTAAACCATTTGTTTCAAAGTTCTTAATAAATGTCTCTGGAGAGATATATTTATCTCCTTGTTTAAATCTTGCTAAACTTTCTGCACCAATAATATTTTTTTCTTTATCAACCTTAACTTGATAGAAAGGTTGATAAGATTTATCTATAGATTTTTGATCATGTTCTTTAAAATATCTTTTTATTAATCTAGTAACATAATAAACATTTGTGAAGAGGGATAATCTAGCATTGATTTTATCATCTATATTTTCTTCTAAAAGTAATAAAACTGAGTTTATAATTGTAGATGCATCACTACCAACTACAAATAGTCCTAAAACTTCCCTTGTAACATCACTTATTAACAACTTAATAAATTTGATTTGATTGTAGTTTTCGATTATTATATCTTCATTTATTGTAAATTTTTGATACTTAATATTTCTTTCATTTAACTCTTCTTCATTAAAACCAATATATGCATATTCATACTTACCTAATATTCGATATATAAATTGATTTTTATATAAAGATCTGATTCCTCTAATATGGTTAATTGCTATCATTGCTTCTTTCACAGCAACATTACTAAATTTGCTATGCATGTTAACATCACCAATAGCATAGATGTTTTTTATTGATGTTTGCATAAAGTTGTTAACAATAATTCCATTACCATCTACATCTAATCCTAATCTTTGAACTAGGTTATCATCAAAATGATAGCCCAATGCCATAATAATATTATCAAATGTTTCTATTTTATCATTATAATAGATGGTTCCTCCATCTATTTTTTTAATAGATATATTAGAATCTATATGTAGTAAATCATTTTGGATTGTATTTAGGAATACTTCCTTTACTTCCTTATCTAAATGGTTTAGACAATCTCTTCTACATAAAATATGTGCTTCCACTCCAAAGTCAACTAAAAGCATTGCTAATTCAAATGCAATCCTTCCCCCACCTAAAATTGCAACCTTTTTTGCTTCTTTAGATATGTTTTTAAAATCTGTTGCATGAAGTGTTAGATTTTTTTCTATAGATTCACTTAGTCCTTCAATTTCAACTTTATTAGGTTTATTACCTGTTGCTATTATTATGAATCTACAATTATAGCAAGTACCATTTGCTTTTATAGTATTTGCATCTTCAATTGTTGCAATATTATTTATCAAAGTAAAATTCTCATGGTATCTTAAAAACGGAAACAATTGTTTTAAGTATTGCTCCTTCATACCTTCTGTTTGTTTAAACAATTCGTGTAATTTTTCTATCTTGTTTTTGATGTTTGATTTTGTTGCTTGCACAAACTGATTTAAATATAAATCCCCACCATTGAAAGCTTTGCCTCCTAAAACATTACCTTCAAATAAAATAGTTTTATAGCCAGCTTCTAACGCTGAACTAGCAGCAACTAATGCTGCGATCCCTCCACCTATTATGCCAATATCGTAATAGTTATTTTTCATTTCTTGATTTTATTTTATTTCTGCCTTTCCTTCTAGATTCTTAATTCTTGTTATTATGTTCTATACAATTTAAAAAACTTTGATTCATATCAAAGTTTATGTCATTTCCTATTTGTGTTGTGGCGACTATTTTGATACAATTTAGTACCCCTTTAAAAATTTCGTACCCTATTCAATTTGTTTAGTTGGTCAGTTTTTCACTTTAATGATATAATCATGGAACCTGTATCATTGTCTAGCTGTCTTGCCTTATTAAATGATGTAAAAACATCTATGTTCCTAGAGAGTGAATAAAACATATATGCAACAAAGATAAATACTGCATTACCTTCAACATAATCAGTTGGAGCAATATAAGTGTTGTTATTTTTAGAGAAGATATCCATCATATTTTTATTACCAGTTGAACATCCTGTGTTTATGATAATTTTATTAGACAGTTTTATATACATTTCAATCTCATTTGATGAAAAATCATGCTTAGGTTCATCTTGTAAATAAATACTTTCATGAAGTTTAGGCATAATTATTCGACCATCTTCACCATGACACGAAATGATAATATAATCAGCATTTAATTCTACTTTATCTTCTAACACATCAATAAAATCATTGGGTCTTCCAATATATTTAATTAAAACCAGGAATCCATAAAG
>Ga0172382_10002556_pt1 | contig 30160 bp, 27 predicted proteins | sample Leawel138RmetaG_FD_122245 | JGI IMG/M metagenome (GOLD analysis project Ga0172382, IMG submission 122245) | Leachate microbial communities from a municipal landfill in Southern Ontario, Canada - Leachate well 138R metaG | ecosystem: Engineered > Solid waste > Landfill > Unclassified | place...
CTCGTTTGTCAGAGTGTTTGTCAGGTTGCAACGTCCGCCGCCTGTAGCCTTTAGTTTTGAGCCTATTTGAGAGAGTTTTTCTAATAGTAGCACACTCTTTTTTTCTCTTGCTGCCGTTATAGCTGCAATCATTCCCGCAGCACCCCCGCCGACAACAATAAGGTCATACTCTTTTCTAAAATCCATGCGACATTTTAATATAATTTTTATTATTTTATAGGTGGGACTTTAGTTGATAATTTTTAAAATAAGACGGGGATAAATTTTTGTTTTCTAGTTAAAATGTGATAAATATTTGATATTTAATCATGTTAATTTGTTAATGTTTTTTGATATAATGTTTTCGATATAAGAATTTATTATAAAGGTTTAGATATGAAAGTTAGTAGGATTTTAGCAAGTACAATAGTGGCTACACTTTTAAGTAGTGCGCTTTTAGCGGGAGATCATGGTACTCATTGGGGATATACAGGACATGATGGACCTGTGAATTGGGGTAGTTTGTCAGCTGATTATAGTTTATGCAAAAACGGTAACTCTCAGTCTCCGATAAATATTTCAAAAAGTGTTGTTGTTACAACCAAAGGTTTAGAAAAAATAAAATTTGATTACAAAACATCCGCATCGGAAGTTATAAATAACGGTCATACTATTCAAGTAAATATTAAAGATGGAAGCAGCATTGAGATAGACGAAATCAAATTTTCCTTAAAGCAAGTTCATTTTCATACACCTAGTGAAAATCAGATAGAAGGTAAAAACTTTCCTCTTGAAGCCCATTTTGTTCATGCTTCTGCTAAAGGCGAGCTAGCAGTCGTAGCATTAATGTTTGAAGATGGTAAAGAGAATCCGATAATTGAAAAAATTTGGAATAATATGCCGCATAAGGCTGGAGAAAAAGCAGATTTGACTCTATCGGCAGAGCTTATAAACAGCCTTTTGCCAAAAGATAAATTTTATTATAGATTTAATGGCTCCTTGACAACTCCACCGTGCAGTGAAGGTGTTAGATGGTTGGTTCTTCAAAATTATTCAACTATATCTTCTACTCAAACAAAAGAGTTTTTAGATATATTTCATCATGAAAACAGCAGACCTGTCCAATCAATTAACGCTAGAAAAGTAATGCAGTAGATACTATTTTTCCATAGAATATATATCGTTGTGCGTTTAAGCTCCTTGTAAATAAAGCTTATATCTCTTTATTTTAAAATATAGACGATATCAATCTTGAATTTTTTAGGAAAATTAAACACACCTTTTTCTATGTCAATAGGAAAACTATTTTTTATTGCTTCGATGGCAGATTTTTTGAAAATATCATGACCGGAGATGACTTGGATATTTTTTACGCCTCCGTCTGCAGTTATAGTAAATTCAACCTCAATATTTCCCTCTATTGCTCTTCTTCTTGCAGATCTTGGATAGGATTTATTGCTGTTGATGCGCTTTATGAGATTTGCGATAAACAACTCCCTTTTTGCTTTCATCATATCAGCATTGGCTGCTGCAACGACATTTGAGATATTTTCTTGCTTTTTTGTTTGTTCTGGCTGAGGAGTAACTTTTTCTTCAACTTTACTTTCTGTATGCTCCACTGTAGGTTCGGGTTCTGGCTCTGGCTCAACAGGTTCAGGCTCTGGTTGCGGCTCAATCGGCTTTGGTTCAGGTTTTGGCTTAATTGGTTTAGGCTTGGGTTTTGGTTTTGGCTCAATCGGTTTTGGTTTTGGCTCAATCGGCTTAGGTTCCTGCTCTACTTTAGGCTCTATTTTTGGGATAACTGTGGAGAGGCAAACTTTTTGTATATTTATAATTTTGGTAGTTTTATCACTATAAGTATCTATGGAGATAAAGTAAATAATCAATACTCCAACTAGTATATAAGCAATTGAACTAAGTATAAATGAAGAGAGATATCTATGCATGATTTTTATAACCTAATAAGAAATTATAGAGTGTAGGAAGATAAAAAAGATTTAGAATCGTTCCCCATAAAAGCCCAAAGCCAATAGCAATAGCTAAGGGTTGAAATGTTACGGCTTGAGCCGTTGCAAAAAATATCAGTGATGAAAGCCCAATAATTGTAGTAACAGAAGTAAGTACAATAGGTCTAAATCTTCTTGCGGCAAGAGTGAAAATATCATCTTTATGTGTTGCGGTTTTTATCGTTGCCATCATCAAGATACCATCGTTTACGATAACGCCTGCCAGCCCCAGCGTACCTATGAGGGAGGGGAGTGAGATATTAATACCCATAATAAAATGACCTACATAAACGCCAAGAATTGAGAAGGGAATGACCGACATTACTATTAAGGTCTCTCTTATGGAGTCAAAAAGATATAAAATAGAGAGAAAGATTAAAATCATAGCAACTATTGATGCTAATATCATCTCCGATTGCATGCTCTTTTTTTGTTCTGCTTCGCCTTTAAGTTTCAACTCCAATCCCTCTTCTTTTAATTTTTGAATTGTCGGCTCTATCTTTTGTAAGACTTCTGTCGCTGTCGTTTTAAAAGGGTCAACATTTGCAAAAACATAAAAGTTGGTATGGCCGTCATCTTTGACTAGCATCTCTAGGGCAGTCACTTTTTCAAATTCACAAATATCCTCAAGCTTTACAAAGGTGTTGTTTTGTAGAGGTATTTCGAGTTTTTTAAAACTCTCCAAATCATCTTTAAAATTGAATGATTTTATCTTTACATCCAAAAGCTCTTTTCCATCATAGATTGTGGCAATCTTAAGAGAGAGGTAGAGTTTTGAGACATAGTTACCTAGGAGTTTTTCGGTAATGCCTAGCTCCTCGCCGTAACGGTTGAGTTTAAGTTTAATCTCATCAGTACCGACTTTGATATCGTTACCAAAATATTCTATGCCCTCAATTTTGCTAAAACTATCTTCTATGGTTCTTACGGCTTTTATCGCTTTTTGATAATCATCGCTAATGACACCGATGCGAATATCCGCTTTTGTATTTCCCATCTTATTTTCCACTACCATGAGGTTGTTTAAATGAAATTTTTGTTCATACTTCTGTTCTTTTAGCCAAACTCTTAAATCTTTTGAAATATTTTGTGAGGAGATATCTCTGATTCTACCTTTTGGGTCATAATAAAAACTAAGGTAAGGCGTGATGTATTTATCTACAAAATTTTCGGGTTTCATTTTGTGTAACTCTAAAGATATATAGCCGACATACGGGTAAATTTCAGTGGTGCCGGTAGCACTTCTTCTGTATCCTGCGGTAGAGCTTACTTGCTTTACAAAAAATCTCTTCTGCTGTTTTAGTATCTCTTTTTCTAAGGTTTGCACAATATTTAAAGACTCCTCAAGTGTTGTTGTGGGATCTGCTTTAAATGTAATACTTATGGAGGAGTCGTCAAAGGGCTGAAACATCTGAAATTTTGATTTTTGTACGCCGTAAAAGATTAAAAGAGGCACAATTATGAGAAATGTCATCAGAAAACTTTTTTGATAATAAACAAGAAAGCCTAAGGCTTTTTGATAGAGTAGATTTACTCTCTCCCAGGAGCGTGTTTTTGAGTTTGAACTTAAAATATGTGTAGCATGAAGTGGCAGAAAGATAAATGACTCTATGAGCGAAGCAACAACAAGTGCACTAAAGGCTATTGGTATGAGTTGAACTATCTCTCCTAGTTTTCCGCTTATCATCAAAAGAGGTATAAAAGAAAATATAGTAGTTATAGAGGATATAACTACCGGTTTTGCGACCTCTTTTGCTCCTAGATAGGCTGCTTCTTTTGCACTGTAGCCTTTTTCAATATATTGTTGGATATTTTCACTCACAACAATGGCATCATCGACAATAATTCCTATAGCGATTAAAACTCCGATAAGTGAATTTATGTTGATACTATGGCCTGTGAGATAAAAATAGATAGCACCCATAACAAAAGAGGTAGGAATTCCTAGGGCAATTACTAGCGCCATTCTGATGTTGATTAAAACAGCCATTAGGAGTGTAATAAGAAGGACGCCAAATATGATATTTGATATAACAATATTTAGTCTATCTTTTATAATGGTTGAGGCGTCCATTCTCACGCTAAACTCAACATCATCAATCTTCATTTTTGACATAAGTTTATTGATATCTTCTGTTATGGCAATAGCATCTCCCTTTGGGTTTTGAGAGATGGCAAGCGTGATAGAATTTTTTCCATCTGTGCTTGCAAGTGTTGATGCATCCTCATACTTTTTACTTATGGAAGCTATATCTTTTAAGACAATTTGCTGATTGTTTATATTGAGTATGGTATTTTCAAGTTCAGAGGAGAATTTTTTATCATTATGTATTGATATATAATAGGGTTCCTTAATGTTATCTATCTTTCCAAGTGGAAATATATAAGAGACCTCTGAAAAAAGACGCAAAACTTCACTCACAGATAAATTGTAGGCATTGACTTTTTTCTCGTCAATTAAAACTTCATAAAAAAGTTCAGAGTCTCCAAATATAGTCACATCCGATATATCTTTGAGAGAGAGCAGTTTGCTTTTAACATTTTTAGATAACTCTTTTAATCTGTCTCTAGGAACACTCAAAGATTGAATTGATATCTGCATAATGCTTCTTGAGTGTGCAACACCTCTTATAACAGGATCATCCATATCACTCGGGAGATTAACTTTAATAAGGGAGAGTGCATCTTCAACGTCACGTGTAACGGTTGCTTTATCTACTCTTTTGTCAAGCTCAAGAATTATGCTGAATTTTCCCGGTGTTATTATGGAGGATACGCTCTCTACGCCGGTAATATTTTTTACTTCATCTTCAATTTCCCCAACAGCCATCGTATTTAAGCTATCTACAGAAGCCCCTTGATATGAGCCTCTAATAGTTATAGAGTCAGGTTCGATTACAGGCGATATTTCCTTTGGTATTTTTGTATAGGAGTAGATGCCCACTGCGAAAATTAAAAAAAACAGAGTGTAATTTACTCTATAGTTTTCAATAAAAAACTTTATAATTCCATCAAACATCTATTACGCTCTATTTTGATAATAGTAAGAATCTACCCCTAAAATTGCAGCACCGTAAGATGTAGTAACTTGAGGATATGCAGGTATAAATATTTTTTTACCCAATTCATTTTCTATTGCATTTACAAGCCCGCTATTTAATGCAGGTCCTCCGTCAAAATATATTCCTTCTTTGATGCCTACACGTTTTACAAGCTTTATGATTCTTTTTGCAATAGAGTAGTGCACACCACAGACAATATCTTCAACGCTGTGATTATTTCCTAGAAGTCCTATGATTTCAGATTCTGCAAAGACCGCACAGGTACTGTTTATTGAAAGAGGCGTACCTTTAGAGTTAAAATGTCTATCACCCAACTCTTCAACCCCAATCTCAAGGTTCATAGCACAGGCATCTAAAAATTTTCCTGTTCCTGCTGCACATCTATCATTCATGGCAAAATTAACTACATTTCCCATATCATCAAGTGAAATTGCCTTAGAGTCTTGACCGCCTATATTTATAATGGTTTTAATCTCACCAAACTCCTTTGCAGCCGCAACTGCTCCGATAGCATTTGCAGTGATTTCACTGATATTTTCATCAGCTTCTTTAAAAAGTTTTCTGCCATAACCCGTTGCAACAGTATAAGCGATATCATCCTTTGAAATATTTAGTTCTTTTATTAAATCATCAAGTGTTTGGTGGGCATATTTGTAAAACATACTTCCACTCGCACTTATTCTATGCCCTATAAGTTCTTTGTTTTCATTGATAATTGTTATTTTTATTGCTGTTGAGCCTATATCTATACCTGTAAAATATTTCATTATTTATTCCTGTTTTTTATTTTTAAAGATTCGACAAAAGCTTCGACTCTTGTACTTAACTGTCCCTGCTGAGATGGGCTGTAGTCACTCTCAATATATAAAATAGAGATACCTGCTTTTTCCATCGCTTCTAGCACGCTTCTTTGTTCAAGTTCATAAACAGTGCATCCTGCAAAAGCCTGGTATATAACTCCATCAGCATTGTGCGACTTGACTAGCTCTATAATTCGTCGTATGCGGTCATTGTTTTTACTAAAGATAGGGCATGTACAAGCTTTTAGGTATTTGTCTGCCAATGAATCTATCATATCATTTACGAACCACTCATCTACGGCAACTCTATCATTAAACATTCTATTTGAACTACATGTCTCATCTGCTACTATTATGGCATCTGAGTCTTCGATAATAATCGGAATTTTATAGTTTGGAAAGATGGGAGGTGAGCCTGTATATACGATTCTAGGGCTTATTTTACCACCTGCATGAATATCATCTTTTACTCTTTGTTCTAGTTCATCTACTAGTTTTTCACATGCATCTATCCAGTTATCTATTTTGTCAAAGAAAAAAGCGTTTGTAACTAAGAACATATCATTACCAAGTATTGGAACAGTTCTGTTTTTTCTAAAATCACTGAGTCTATGATAAAGAGATTGGGCATAACCGATTTTAGAAATAGATGCTTTTAGCTTTTTTTTGCTTAGTTTTTTACCCATTTTTAAAGATAAATCAGCACTAAATTCTCTTATACTTCTTCTAAAAAACTCTCTACTTATTTCACTCTCTTTTGTTCGTGGAAAATCTACATCAACTACATCGTAGCCAAAACTTGCTATTAGAGTTCCTGCTTTTGTTTTTTGGTCACAAGTAGTGGGGGAGTAAATCATGTCAGGTTTGTCGGTGAGGTTTTTAGAGGCTAAATGACCTACGCTCGCTTTTACCAAAGGACAAGCTTTTTGTGGTAAAAAATCGCTTCCTATCTCATCATCTGTATAAAAACCGTTACAAAGTCTTATAGGAACTCCATCAAGAGCGTAGATGATTTCTGAAGGAATTTGAATACACATTGTTCCTACTTTTACTTTATCATCGTGTAGAGCTTTTTGCTTACAGTAAACATCTTCAAAAAGATTATAAAAATAATCCATCGCTTTTGGCGGTGTTTTAAAGCCCTCTTTGAGAGTGTTTAAAACCTTTATCGCCTCCATGGCTTTATGCCTATTTTGTTTTTCATTTGGTGTTTCTATAGTATGAGATTGTAGACTACTCATTTGTCGTTCCTTTTGGTGTTTGCATTCCCATTCTTTTTTCAAAACCGCCTTTTGTAGATGTAAAGAGTTTCATATTTAAAATATCAAAATGCAAAGCATCATCCTCTGGACAAGCTGCTACGCATTTCAGGCATAAAATACAATCATCTCTGAGTATGTTTGTGCTTGTGACATCATCAGCAATATCTTTTATCTGCATATCGCAAACTGCGTAACAGTCTCCGCATTTTGTACATTTATCACCATCTTTTTTTAGTTTTAAAAGTGCCGCGTCACTAAATATGTAGTGCATAGCACTCATCGGGCAAAAAAAGCAGAAAAACCTTTTTTTAAAAAATGAGCCGATAAGAAACAGACCCGTAAAAATTAGCCCTAAAGAGGTTAGTATCATCGCTGTTTTTGTTGAGAAATCCAAACTCCACTGAGAGATATCTCCTACAAAAAGAGGCGTTATCATTCTGCCGGGACATATTTCACAAAATGCGGTTACCCATTCACGATCAAGTAACCCCATTCCTACAGCCATAGGAGAGAGGATTACAAGTGCTAGCATTATGTACTTTATTTTTTTAAGTTTCTCAAATTGTGGCTGCGTGTAGGTGCTAAATCTAATGCCCATCTTTTTTCGCAAACCAGTAATCCAGTCCTGCATTGTTCCAAGAGGACAGGCATAACCGCACCATGCTTTGTTAAAGACGATAAACCAGAGTAAAAAGGTAACAAAACCAATCAAAACCGAAATGCTTGCCGCACTAAGGAGTACATCCAAAGGGCGGGCAAGCTGATGCTGAAGCGGCAGAAAATAGCACATACCACCCACTTCTCTGTCAAATCCACAAGAAAAAACAGGGATGCTGTTTCCAAGATTTATGGCAAAATAGCCGCCATAAATAAAGATGATAAAAAAGAACAGCTGCAACCAAAAACGAAATTTTCTGATATCTGCTTTATTTATAAACTCTCTAATTTTCTTCATTAAAACGTACCTCTTTAAACGGTTTTTCTCGTCTTGCTCTGTACCAGTAAATTGCAAAACCAGAAAATATCATAGTTATAATTGCCGCTGATAGGCCATAAGCGTAAGAGCTGTATTGTGCGCTGTTTGGATAGTAATAGGCTGGATATGTTGCACTATATTTTACCTTTTCGTACCCGTTGCCTTTAGCATCTGCACTTGCATTTTTTGTATAAGATGCAGTAAGTAAAAATTCATTTTTATGTCTTTTATCAAAATCACTCCAATTAAGAAAATAGTCCTCAATTAGCGTAAAAGTCGCAACTCCATCTTTGTCGGTTTTTAGAGTTTTTGACCAGAGAGTTTTTGTAGATAACGTTACATCTGCGCCCTCAATAGCTCTGCCCTCAAGCAAAACCTGAACACTTATCTTTTCACCCGAGTAGAGATTATGGTAAAAAGTTTCATCATCTTCCCTTACTCTCACTATATCAAAAGGAGTCTCCTTTATCGTATGCCCTGCCATCTTCTCTTTATCATAAACAGCATCATGGCTATGATTAAATCTCATAAACTCATACTTTGCGGTTTTTACATAGAGTGTGTCGTCATGAATCTTTTTATCTACATAAAAAAGGTTGTAGTATCCGTTATCGGGCATTTTAAAGCTTATCGACTTGCATCCTGACTCCTCTGATTGAGAGGTTTTTGCCATGCTTATATTTGCATCAAGTAGGTAAATCTCTGCTTCTATAGTGCCCAAGCAGTTCTCTATGTTACTGCTGTCTTTAAAAACAGGCCAGACCTCTCTCCCCGGAACTCTGTTGTAGTATCCTCTGCTGTAAACTTCTTTCTTAAGAGTAGGATTTGTTGGTGAAAAATAGATAATATCTTCCTTCGCAGGCTTTTTAAAAACAGAGATGTCTGAGGGTTGAAAATTTTGAGCAGCACCCCGAAAACGCTTTTGTGCATCTCCATGATTTGCATGTTCGCTTGATGCTTTGCCGTAAGTTTTAAAGATATAACCTGCGTACATGTTAACACCCAAAAAGAAGATTATTAAAGAAGCAGCAAAAGGAAAAGCGGCTATTTTTCTTAACTTAGACACATTTAAAAGTTTTACTCTTTTATATAAAATGATAAGAGACCAGATGATTGCAATCCATTTTAGCAAGCCAAATATATGCAGCCAGCTATTACCTCTGTTTGCCAAAGGTGCCACATCTAAAGTAAATCCAAATCCATAAGCAAATCCCTCTACAATATGCTCATACCCTTTTGTGAAAAACACCTCTAGTGAATGGGCGATAGAACCTAAGATAAATAAGGGTGCATAGGAGTATCCCAAATTATAAAAAGTAGTGCTAAAATCTTTTTTGAGTATTTTTGATGCTATAAACATACCTATAAGTGCGGCTGAGACGGTAAAAATAAGTGCATAAACAAATGCAAACAAGCCGATGGCATCCATAGAGCCAAAATCTATATAATTTTTTAAAAACTCAGCCGTTTTTGACCAAATCATATCGCCTGCAGCATTGCTTCTTCCGATGCCGTGATGAAATGACATGGTTATAGATATGGAAGCAAGGATAAGTATAAATGCCCAAATCTCGGCTTTAAGAGGCTGTAGTTTTGAAAAAAGAGAAAATGAGGGCTTTTTAAATTTAAAACTAACTGCTTCGCATGCACTGCTACAGTCCATGCAGAGCGTACAATCCGTCATAGAGTTTCTATTATCAAACGTAAAGGGTTTTAGATTGTAAGGACAAGCCGTTGCACACTCAAAAGTTTTACACTCATTGCAGGCACTCTTGTATGTACCAAGCCAGGTAAATGAGAGTTTCGAGTAAGCACGCGTGAGTGTCCCGATAGGGCAGATATATTTGCAGTAACTCATATCTTTGTATAGAAAATAAATCACAAAAGCGATAAGTGTCATAACAGTAAATAAAATTGCCGTGCCTTGTGCGGTTCTAAAGAGACCCGGGAACATATAGTAAACGCCCCACCAGCCAAAAACAAGCAACAATACGCCGATAAATCTGTTTTGCATCCATTTTGGCATGGTTTTTTTGAGTCCATATTTTGTGATATATTTTCCCATAAAACCGTGAGGACAGATGCCGCAAAAAATTCGCCCAAATGTAGGAAGCGACACAACCATAAACAAAGACCAGAAAATTCCCCAAAAAACAGCGGTTGTAAATGTGTTATCCTTGCCAGTATGCGTAAAACCAAAGTAAAGAGCATATATAAACAGCGCAAAAACTGCTATTTTAAAGGTCATTAAAAACTTCTGATTTTTAAAGAAAAAGCCCAGTATAGGCTTGCCATAAATATCATTTTTGTCACGCTTTATAAAATTTACCATTTTCGTCCTTTATTAAAGTATTAAAATACCATTGAGTACAAGTACACCTACTATCATAAGCAAAAGTGCTGCCGCACGTTCTATATAAAGTTTATAAGAGGAGAACTGAATCATAAATCCCTTAATAACTTTTGATACTATAAATCCGTAAAATAGTATTGAGAATATAACGGCACCAATTCCGAAAAAGAGTCCCAATCCTATAGTGTTGTAAATATTACTGCTGTTTGCAGCTACTGCCAAAAGTGCCATTATCGGGGCGCATGGGTTTATGGACATCGTTGCACCGATAGCAAAAAAACCAACTTTATTTAGCTTAGGTTTTTTTATTAGCGGTGTTGTGTGGCCGCACGATGATGCCGGTTTAAAACTTTTATATAGCAAATAAGCTCCCATGCTCATGGTGCTGATTCCAAGTATTAAACTAAATAGACTATTATCATCAAGTATCTCCTTTACCCAAGCAGAACTTAAATATGCAATTATGGCTATAAATGTATAGCTAAATATCCTGCCCAAACTAAAAGGCAAGATAATCCCAAGAGCCTGTTTTGTAGAGTTTGAATTACTCACAAGCAAAGGGCTAAGAAACGGCATACATGAGAACATACATGCAGTCGCTCCATAAGAGAGACCTATAATAAATATCGAAAATAAAACTGGGTATTGCACTTTAGCACCTTATTAAAATCTATAATTTACACCTGCATAAAATACACGACCCGGGTCAACAGTTATACTCGCATCTTCTCCATTAATAATATCATCTGTGCCACCATCGGCAGCACCTCTTTTGTCACTATTAAGAAAAACTGCCCTGTAGTATTGTTTGTCTAGTGCATTATCAACTTTTACAAAGCACTCAAGGTTGTTGCCGAAAAATTTGGTATTGTACCTAGCTTGAAGATTTAACAGCGTATAACCATCCATTTTTACCAAGTTTGATTCATCTGCATAATAACTACTTTTTGCATATACTTCTGCGATAAACTTTAGCTTATCTGTTGCTTTATAGTTAACAAATAAATCTACAGTATGCTTTGATACTCTCGGTAGGGTTTTACCTACAATATCTACATAGTAGTCAGCACCTCTTGAGCCTAAATTTACTAAAAAAGGATTGTGTTTTGTATAGGTTACATCGAGATAAGTATATGCTAGATTAAATGATAAAATTTTTGCCTGATTGCTATTTAAGCTTAGCTCAAGGCCTCTGCTTCTTGAATCACCTATGTTATCTTTAAACTCACTAAAAGCGTAGCTTCCATCTACCGGCCCTATAATATCTTTATTATCAAGCTGAAATATAGAAACTTCATAATTGAAATTATTGTCTGAAATAGCTTCTCTTCCTCTTGCTCCAATTTCATAGTTTATACTTGTTTGTTCCTTAAGAGAGGGGTTTATTACTAAATCTCGAACTTCAGGATTTTGAAAACCTGTGGATACACTGGTAAATAGAGTATTATTAGAAGACAAACTATATGTTGCACCAGCTCTATAAGCAGTATTTCTATATGTATGGCTTACACTCTCTGTAGAGTTCGACCAAGTAGTTCCATCATAGCCATATTTTTGAGTAATATACTCTTTCTTCTGTATATTATATCTGGCATTTATTGTTGTAGTTAATTTCGAGGTTATATTATATTTTAACTCTCCATACAGAGCTTGTATATCTTCTTTACTGTTTGTATGAGAGGTTTCACCCTCATAATAATTATCATTTGACTTTGTGTAATAATTCCACGCACTGTAATCAGCTAAAGTTTGACTTTTGTTTTCATAATCTCTTTTGCCAAACTCCAGTCCAATAAGCGATGCTATATTATCAGAGTCTATTGTAAACTCAGATTTTATACCTTTTTGATTAAGGTCGGTATTGCTATGTTTTACATATACATTTTGAGTTGTTGGGTCATTATCTAAATCTTGAGGATTTGAGGTGTCGTCATATAAATCCTGATAATTGTAAGCCGTAACCATTAAATTTTTATTGCCAAAATCTTTTGAGTAAGTTAAAAAATATTTATTGAGATCTATAGCACTATCTTTTGTATATCCACTGTTTGGCTCTCCTTTTGGATTGGTCTCAGCTTCTGTTACACCACCAACAACTGATCTAGAGCCGCCTTGATCAAATTTTTCCGTAAGATCAACACCAAGTGTAATATCGCTAGTATCATCAACATAGTATGAAAACTTTCCATTAAAAGATTGCGTCCATAACTCCGCTTCTCTCCAGTAGCCATCCGAACTTCTCTTACTTGCATTTAGGTTAATCGCAAAATTTTCTGTACCCTGTATCGTACCTGCAGTATATTCTTGGTACCCATAACTACCAATTTCGGCACTTACCATTGATTCATTTTTACCTTTTGGTTTTTTTGTAGTAATAATTAGTGCACCTGCCAATGCTCCATCCCCATAGAGATATGAGGCAGAACCTTTTACGATTTTTATGCTTTTTATATCCGCCATATTTATTCTTAATCCACCAGATTTTGCCATAACCGGTACACCATCAACAATAATGGCAACTCCAGGATTTTCCCCCATGTACTGTTGCTGTCCAACACCTCTAAATCTTATCTGCATCATCTCCCCGGCTCTTTCTACTGAAGTCATTCCCGGAACAGTCTTTAAAATATCTACTAAGTTTTTTGGACCTACAGTTTTAATTGTCTCTTCATCTATAATATCTACATTTGACACTTCTGTCTTTTTGTCTGTTTTTACATTAATTGTCGATGATTCAACAGTAACCAATCCTAAGTCTTCAGAAGCACTTACATTAAGATTAAGTGAACTTAACAGCAGTGTTGTAACTAAACTAAAGTTTTTAGTTTTCATTATTTTTCCTTCGTATAAAAAATTCTTAACAAGTTAGGTGTTAAGGATTTTTATAAATATTTATACTAATTTCTCTACTCTTTTTCTGAGACAATTCCAAGATTTGTAAAGTTTTTTTGCTTTAAAACATCTAGAAGAATGACAAAGTGATCGAATTTTGCATTTTTGTCACAATTTATATGAATAGGCATATCAGCTTTGTAATCACATAATTTACTCTCAACATCATCTATAAGTACAACTGTTTGATCAAAGAGTATTTCACCGTCATGTTTAATTGTAATAGTTAAATTTTTTCTATTATCCTGTTTAGCTGCTACTTCTGACTCAGGAAGATCAACAGGAATAACTCCCTTCGCAACGAAAGTAGCAGTGGTTAGCACTATTACAAGAAGTACAAGCATAATGTCTATAAAAGGTACTACATTTATAGAATCAAATTTTTTAATTTGCATGTTTTTTCTTTTGATGAATATCCCAAAGAGCTAAAACAACCTCAATTTTTCTAGCCAAATGGTTATAAAATACTGTAGCTGGGATAGCTACTAAAAGACCCATCGCCGTAGCCTTAAGAGCAAGAGCTAGGGATGTCATGATTATCTTAACATCCAAATCATTGCTTTGCCCCATGGCATAAAAAGTGATAATAATTCCAAAAACAGTGCCAAGAAGACCAATATATGGAGCATTTGAACCAAAAGTTGAGATTATGTTGATATTGTTTGTAAGAACAATTTCAAGTTCCTCTTTTGTCTCAAAACTAGCTACGTCTATCCCTCTGTAAAAGAGAAGCCGCTCAATCCAAAACCAAAAAGCGATAAAGCTCATCACCCCAAGGAGTCCAATAATGCCATAATCAACAGCATCTTTGAGTAGTTCTATGTTCATATATTTGCCTACTTTCTATTATTAAAATTTTACAGATAATCCTGCTGTAAGGATTCTTCCAGAGTTTACCGTGATAGATAAATCCTCTGCGTTAAACACACCATCTTCATTTCTGTCACCGCTAGCTCTTGCCGTGTTGTAGTAAAACTTATCAAAAAGATTATCTACTCTTGCAAAAAGGTTGTACTGATAGTTACCTATTTTATTTGTATAGCTCGCTAGCAGGTTAAGCGTAGCGTGTCCTGGTATTTTGATTTCATTTAAATCATCCGCATAGTAGTTAGACTTTGCGTTTATCTCTGTTGTTAGCTTTAACTCTTTCATCGGTATATAATCTAAGATAAGATTTAACTGATGCTTTGGAGTTCTAGGGATTTGGTTGTTTGTAGCATCAAAAAATGTAACAATTGAAGTACGAGAATTGCCGTCCAAATCAATACCGAAGTTGTCATATTTTGTATAATATGCATCAAGGTAGGTATAAGCAATATTAAATGATAACTCCTCAACAACATTGCCAATTGCAGAGAGCTCTAAACCTCTATGTCTTGCCCCTCCGACATTGTCCCACATATCTGTAGTGTCCGTATCTCCATAGTTACCCGATGTTTTCATGATAAAGTCTTCTCTATCAATTTGAAAAATCGCAGCTTCATAAGTGATGCCTTTTGCTTTGGCACGAACACCTATTTCATAGTTATATGATTTTTCCGGATCTAGATCAGGATTGTTTGCCGTGCTTCCCCAGGCGCTTGTGCTTCCGGCGTAAAGTTGCGTAACTGTCGGTGCTCTAAAACCTGTTGAGTAATTTGCATAAACATCAAAGCTCTCATTTATCTTATAGTTCGTTCCTAGTCTGTAGGAGTAAATATTAAAATCCTCTTTAAAGTTGCTGCTCTTGTAATCTTCATAATCGAGTTTGATAACATCGTACCTTAAGTTTGCAGTAACACTTAAATCTTTTGTAATCTCTTGCTTATATTCTCCGTAAATAGCATAAACATTTTCATCTGTCGTATCATCACTTTTTGCATCGCCTGCTAAGTAGTAATCAGGAGTTACAGAGTAAGACGGGTAGTATTTTATTAAAGCTTGATTGACTCTATAAGATGTTTTGTTCTCATACTCATTAAATCTTAAATCAAGACCTAAAAGAGTAGCAAAGGTGTCAAATGAACTTCTGTATTCACTTTTTATTCCTCTTTGTATCTGTGCATAGTCATTATCCATAGTGTAATCTTTATCATTTAGAGAGGGATTTAAAGCTCCGCTGCCGTCTCTGGTTTGCGGTCCTGATATAAATGATGTATCGTCTTTATAAATATATCCGTTTAGAAGCAGATTTGAGTTGTTGCTAAAATCTTTAGAGTAGGTAAGAAAGAGCTTAAGAAGTTCTACATTATAATCTCTTGAGTAGTCTCTACTCTCTTGATCTCCATCATAAACAGACTCGGGATTTGTTCTTGCTGCTGTTTCTCCGCCTACTGTTCCGTGTGAATCTTTTGTTCTGTCTGAATACTCAAATCCAAAAGAGATGTCTGAGGTATCATCAAGGTAGTATTGCAGTTTACCGTTGAGGTAGTTCGATTCATACTCTGAACCTTCCCAATAGCCATCAGCTTTTCTTTGACTTGCTTGAATATGAAAACTTAAGTTATCATTTGCATAACCGCTTCTTGCAAGCATTTTTTGAAAACCATAACTGCCAAACTCAACTGCTCCAAAGTTGTTGTTATACTTTGCGCCTTTTTTTGTTGTTATGATAATGGCACCAGAGAGTGCATCATCTCCAAAAAGGTATGAAGCGCCGCCTTTTACAACTTTAATGCTCTCAATGTTGTCAAGGTCTATATTTACCTTTCCTGTTCTCTCAAACACGGGAACACCGTCAATAACGACCGCAACACCCGGCTTTTCACCCATATACATCTGGTTTTCTACACCTCTTAGGTGGATTTTTAATGAATCACCAGTAGAATACTCCGTGGTTACTCCCGGAATTGATTGTAAAAGTTGTTGCACACTTTCTGCATGCGCTTCATCAACTTTTTCACCGCTAATAGTAGTCGTAGTCGAGACTTCCGTTCTTTTTGTGTCAAATTTACTGTCAATAGTGGAAGACTCGACCTGAATCGTTCCTATATCCAATGCGCTCGCATTAATAGCCAACGCACAAATTGCTGAGAGATATACCCTTTTTTTCATCTACTTACTCCATTTTAGTAATTTTTAATTTTACTTATGACGAAGTATAATAAACAAGTGTTAATTTTGTGTTAATTTTTAAATTTAAATTTAATTTAATAATGAAGTGTTGCATAAAGGTGTGTAGATTTTTTAGAAGGCACCTCTTTTACCCTATATAAAGGCACCTTCTTATTCTATATATTAGGAAGCAAGGTTTTAACCTTGCCAAAGACGGAAGCTGTCAAAGCAAGACGAGGTTAAATTAAAATAGCACTTAGCATAATAGTAGTGTGCTAAAAGATAAAATGCTTAAATATTTTCTATAAAAGTTCTGCTCTTAACTCTTGCGCTGATTTTATAGATAAAAGTCCAGGAGCAACATCAAACGCAGTTTTTGCTCCAAAATTACCCTTTTTATAAAGTCTATATGTTGCTCTTGCATAGGCAACCATTACGCTTGCTGTAAACTCTGGGTTGCTCTCTAGGGCTAGCGAATACTCCACCACTTGATTGTTTTGTTCACTTGATTTTCCACTTCTGATAACAAATCCACCGTGAGGCATTTCATTGTGATTTTTTAATAACTCCTCTTCGCTTATAAAATGCACTATCGTATCATAAGGCTCAAAGTAGTTTGGCATATTTTTAATCTCAGACGAAACTATCGCAGCATCTGCGCCATCTTCTAGTACAACATAACACTCTCTGGTGTGTTTCTCTTTTGTAGAGAGAGTAGGGCGTACACCGCTTCGCACTTTTGCTATAGCTTGTGTTGATGGTAGAGTGTACTGAACTCCATTTTTTACACCTTTTACCCTTCTGATGGCATCTGAATGTCCTTGGCTAAGACCTTTTCCCCAAAATGTATAAGTTTCTCCTTCTGGCAAGATTGCTTCGCCATAAAGTCTATTTATAGAAAACATCCCCGGATCCCAACCGATAGCTATCATAGCGACTCTGTTATTTTCACATGAAGGTTTATCTACGCTCAAAAAATACTCAGGAATTTTGGCATGTGTATCATAGCTATCTACGATATTGAAGTTTTTTGCAAACTCTGGGCCTTGAATTGGCAAATCATCTTTAGAACCACCACAAAGCACTAAAACATCGATGTTCTCTTTAAACTTTAAAATATCATCAATAGCAAAAACTTTTGTCTGTGGAAATAGTGTCTTAACGCTTTGTGGGTCACGTCTTGAAAAAACTCCAATCAACTCCATATCTGGGTTTTTAGAGATAGATAGTTCAACTCCTCTTCCAAGGTTTCCATAACCTGCAATCGCGATTTTTATTTTCATATGAGTTTTCCAGTATTAAAATATAGTTTTTATGACATGTTTGACAAAAAAATAGGTAGGTATTGTACACTTTAGCATATTTTATAACACTTAAAAAGAAAATAGCTGTGATTTATATAATAAGACCTCTAATGAGAGAGTTGGATTTCAAAAGAGTGTGTAACACCATTTTTGTCAAAATGACATGTAAAACAGAAGTAAGGTTTTAACCTTGCCAAATCAAGACGAGGTTGAAACCTCGTTTGTTTAAAATAGTGCTTCGTATAATATTAGTGTGGTAAAAAAATTTGAATTTTCTAGTAAGAAAAATATAAAGAAGTTATTTATCAAACATGATAGAGCCAAGCCTTAGCATGTTTGACCCGCACTCGATAGCAAGTTCAAAATCTCCACTCATGCCCATGGAGCAGATAGTTGCGCTCTCTAGTTGTTTGTAGATGCCGTAAGTAGTCTCAAAACTCTTTTTTATTACCACTTTATCATCGCTGTGTGCACCGATGCTCATTACGCCTTTTAGGTATATATTTGGGCACTCTTTTTTTATTTTGTTAAAAATCGCAACTGCATCTTCTGGCATCACACCATGTTTAGACTCCTCTTTTGCAGAGTTTATCTGAAGAAGTGCTTCAAGCGTCATCTCTCTTGCTTCTAACTTTTTTTGCAGCTCATGTGCGAGTTCAATAGAATCCAAAGCGTGAAAAAGAGCAGGGTTGATATCTAGCAGGTTGTTTATCTTGTTTTTTTGAAGATTTCCCACAAAATGCCACTCAAGCGGCAAATCTTCAAGCTCACTGCTTTTTGCTCTTAAGTCTTGAACTTTGTTCTCCCCAAAAGCACGTTGACCTATCTCATAGAGTGCTTTTATCTCGTTTGCTGTTGAGTATTTGCTGATTGCTACGATTTTAACTATATGTTTTTCATTAAATCGCACTCTGGCAAATTCAACTCTTCTTATAACATTGTCAATATATAATTTATACTCTTCTTTGTTCATCATCTACCCCACAAGTCTATTTATATCGTTATACAGTCCAAGCCCCATAAGTGAAAAAAGTATCACCCAGCCGGCAATGGTTAATTTTATCATAATCCTCTCGCTTACCTCACGTCTAAAGATAAGTTCATAGAGGTTAAACATGATATGTCCGCCATCAAGGGCAGGGATGGGAAGCAGGTTTAAAACTCCTAAGTTTACGGAGATTAGTGCTGCAAAAAAGAGCACGCTCATCCAGCCTGCATCTGTAGCATCAGAGGTTAGTTTTACTATAGAGATTATTCCGCCTAGCTCCTTAGCAGGAACTTCGCCTACTATAAGTTTTTTAAGTCCTGTAAATATCAAAGTAGATGCAAAAGCAGTCTGCTGTGATGCATAAGAGAGTGTTTCCCCAGCACTAAGTTCAAGCTTATGTGAAACTCCTGCACTTCCTATACCAATCATCTTTTTCTCAATAACTTCATTAAACATGTTTGTCGTTTGCGTTATATTTGGCGTTAGTGTTATAAAGTGAATATATCCAGCTCTCTCAACTTCAAGATGCAGCTTACCCTCAGAGGTTTCAATAATCTCTGCCATATCCCTCCATGCAGCAACCGGAGTACCATTTATAGAGCGGATTGTGTCATTAGTCTCAAGTCCCGCAACAAATGCCGGAGAATCTTTTACGACATTTCCGATTACAGCAGAGAGAATATTCGGTCCGCCAAGGGCTATAACAAAATAGAGAACAAATGCCAAAACAAAGTTTGCCAATGGACCTGCAAGAAGAATGAAAATCTTCTGTGAGGGTGTTTTTACATTATAGCTATCTTCATCATAGCTCTTCTTTGTCGGGTCACTATCGTCTTGCCCTTTCATCCTTACGTAACCGCCAAGAGGGATAATTGCAATCTTCCACTCGGTTCCCCATTTTTTAAAGGAAGCTACTTTGCGACCAAAACCTATGCTAAAAACCTCTACATATACTCCCATCGCACGCGCTGCAAAGTAGTGACCGAGTTCATGAAAAAATATAAGTGCGGAAATTACTATTATAGAGACTAAAAAACTCATGCGTTACTTCCTTTTAAGATTGCAGCCCTAAAACCCCAAAGATACTCAAAGCCGGAGTAGAGCGTTAATGCTACGGCAAACCACAGAAGCTCACTTCCAAAAGGCCAGTGCATAAGCAAAAAGCCTATGGCAATCATCTGCACCACAGTTTTTACTTTTCCAGCCCATGAAGCTTTCACGCTTAAACCTTCACTTACGGCAACGGTGCGGATTCCTGTAATAAAAAGTTCACGGATAATGATGATATATATTGCCCATGCACTCGCCTCGCCAATAACCATAAGTCCTAAAAACGCGGCAATAATGAGCATCTTATCTGCAAGCGGGTCGATGATAGCGCCGAGCATCGTCATCTGGTTCCACTCTCTTGCGATAAAACCGTCAAAAAAGTCCGTCACGCTTGCTAGAACAAACAAAAGTGAAGCAAAGTAGTAGTTCCAAGTTATATCGTAACCAGCTTGTGTAAAATAGTCGGGATTTAAGATAATCCAAAACATAAGTGGTGCTAAAAGGATGCGTGAAAACGCTAAGATATTGGGAAGATTTAACAAAAACAGCCTTAATAATTAATTCTGTATTTTAGCTTTTTGGCTCTTAATTTAGGCTTGACATTCTCTTTGTCTCTTGGGTATGATAAAGCCAATATAGAAGCTAAGAGATAAAATGGATTTAAAAAAAATAGAAGAAAAAGTTCTCTCAAGTTCACCTTTTGTAAAAGAGGTAGCTGTAATCTTACATAAGCAGCATCCGTTTGCATTTATCTATCTCGATTTTGATGCCCTTAAAGAGGCAAAAATCATCAATATCAAGGAGGAGATACGGTGGTATGCAGTCGAGCTTTACAATATGAAAGCAAAAGAGTCACAAAAGATAAAGGGTTTTAAAATTTTAACTACTCCGCTTAAAAAAAATGTTTCAGAGGAGTTGATTTGGGCGGATAAGCAAGCGAGTCATGAAAAGGAGCCAAACGACGAGGTGTACAAGGTTTTAAAGTCATTCATAGCGACAATGACTAAAAAAGAGATTTTTCTCTCTTGTCATCTTGAGCTAGATCTTGAACTTGACTCACTTAACTATGTGGAGCTTTTTGTGTTTATTGAGCAGAGTTTCGGGGTAAAAATGGATGAAGCGCTCTTTTCGCATATGATGATATTTAAGTCTCTTTATGCTTATATAAAAGAGAACAGTCTGTATGTAAAACCTGTTATGCCTGACTGGGAGGAGCTTTTAAGAGAAGATATTGATGAGAAGTTAATATATTCTCCGCTAATTATGTCTCTTTATAAGAGTATCCTCTATCCGCTCTTTCGCCTTTACTTTCGCCTTGAAATAAGAGGGGTGGATAATATTCCCTCTTCTTCATCTATTATAGCGCCATCTCATCAGAGTATGCTTGATGGATTTTTGATTGAGTCTGCGCTTCCTTATAAAATCTTAAAAAAAACCTTTTTTTTAGCATATAAGCAAGTTTTTGGAACTAGGCTTTTAGAGCCGATATCTAAGCATGGGCAGACTATTTTAATAGATGCAAATGAGAACTTAAAAGAGACTATGCAGTTTTGTGCGCTTCCAATAAGAAGCAAAAATAATCTAGTAATTTTTCCAGAGGGGGCAAGAACACGTGATAGAAAACTTTTGGAGTTTAGACCATATTTTGCGATGCTCTCTAAAACTTTTGGTGTGCCCGTTGTTCCTGTAGTCATTGATGGGAGTTATGAGGCACTCGGAACAGGAATGCTATTTCCAAGGCCTAGAAAAATAAAGGTTACCTTTTTAAAACCGATACAGCCGCATTCAATGGATTATAACGAGATAATAACAGAGGTAAGAGAAGCTATAAAAAGCGAGCTAGAAGCCTTTACATAAGCGCATCATGGAGCTCCTTTTCTCCCTTTTTCTCATTAACAAAGTAGAGCAAAACTGCCCCTAAGATAAACAAGATGGAAATGGAAGCGATGGAGACTCTTGAGTTTTGGGTAAGTAGTGCCACAACAGCGATGAGAAGAGGTCCAAAAATAGCGGCAAATTTACCTATAAAATTATAAAAACCAAAAAACTCCGCCGAATACTCTTTTGGAACCATTCTTGAGTAGTAGGAGCGACTAAGTGCCTGAATACCGCCTTGAACAAGTGCAATCATAACTGCAAGCAAATAAAATTCAGAAACATGTTGCATTGAAACAGCCAATATGATTATAAAAAGATAGATAAAGATGGCAAGAAAAATTGCACCCTTTGTGCCTAGATAAACTGATATTTTTGTAAAGGCAAGTGTTGCTGGAAAACCTACAAACTGAACAAGTAAAAGTGCCAAAATGAGATTTGAGGAGTCAAAACCAAGCGCCATTCCATAATCAACCGCCATGCGGATAATTGTATCTACTCCGTCGATGTATAACCAGTAGGCGATTAAAAAAAGAGAGAGATGTTTGAGTTGTCTGATTTTTACAAAAGTTTTTTTGAGTCTTAAATACCCATCCCTAAATGATATGGTTCTTTTTTTATCCTCTATTTGTTCCTCCTTTACAAATAAAAACAGCGGAATACAAAAGAGCGCCCACCACAGAGCTACACTTATAAATGAGGCTTTTATCGCCTCCGCCTGATTTTCAAATCCAAAAAATGCAAAATCCTCAAACATCCAAATATTGATACTAAAGAGGATACCACCGCCAAGATATCCAAGTGCAAAACCAAGACTTGAGACATAGTCTACATTTTTTTTGGTTGAAACAGAGTGTAAAAGTCCGTCATAAAAGGTGTTTGAGCCCATAAAACCGATATTGCCCAGTATATAAACAAAGAGCGCACTCTGCCACTCTCCCTCTGCGATAAACGACAGCGAAGCACTCATTAAAATACCAAGAAATGCAAATAAAAAAAGAAGCCTTTTTTTAATCGAACCAGCATCAGCAACTGCACCTAAAAGCGGTGCGATTAGGACTATAACAAGACTGGATATGGAACTTGCAAACCCAAGATTTGCGGTGCTTGTGGTAGCTAGGGTATCTGCGCTGTAGTAGGATTTAAAAAAAAGCGGAAAAAACCCCGCCATAATGGTAGTTGCATAAGCAGAGTTTGCCCAGTCGTAAAGCGCCCAAGAGTAGATAGTTTTTTTATCGGCTTGCATGTCTGCCTTTATATTTTAGAGTTTTTAATACTAAACTAGAATTATATCTTTTCCCAAAATGTCCCTTGTAAAGTATCCATCAGGTTTACTCCATAAGTTAAAATCTCATGGCGCAGTGCATCTGATGCGGCAAAATCTCTTGCTTTTTTTGCTTCATCTCTTTGTTTTATGAGCATTTGGATTTTTTCTTTTGTCTGTTTATCAACGCCAAATTGAAAATATTCATAAGAATTTTTAACACCAAACCCTAAAACCTCTTCGATATACGCTAAATTTGAGAGTGTTTCGAGTTTTAGTTGCTTATGTTTTCCTGCAGTATCAAGTGTTTCATTTGCGTGGGAGATCATTTCATCGATGAGCGCTAAAGAGGCTGAAATATTGAGATCATCGCTTAACGCTTCTAAGAGTGAATCAGAAAAGGAAGTTTTTACATTTTCAAAAGATAGTCCAAAGAGGCGTTTTTTAAGTCTATAAATCTTGTCAAGTCTCTTTTTTGAGTTTAGTAAATCCTCTTCGTTAAAGTTAAAGTTGCTTCTATAGTGCGTACTCAAAAGGTAGAAGCGTAAAACTTCGCCGTCATAGACTTTAAGCGCATCTTTGAGAAAAAAACTGTTGCCTAAACTCTTAGACATCTTTTCGCCATCAATATTCACAAAGCCGTTATGCATCCAGTATGCACTTAGCTCATGGTTTGTTGCGCATCTCGTTTGTGCCGCTTCATTTTCATGATGAGGAAAGAGCAAATCTGCTCCACCTCCGTGGATATCTACCGCAAACTTTTTATCTGGTTTTGCAAGATGTTTTTCTATCATGGCAGAGCACTCCAGATGCCAGCCTGGGCGACCTTTGCCAAAAGGAGAATCAAAGGAGATGCTATTGTCATTCACGCTTTTCCATAGAGCAAAATCAGCACTGTTTTTTTTCTCCAACGAGCCTTCAACACGCTGTTTTTTATCATCTTCGTCTTGAAATCTATGTGAGAGTTGAAGGTATTGGCTATCGCTTGAGGTGTCAAAATAGATGTCGCCGTGGCTTGTTTTGTACGCATGTTTGTCTTTAAGAAGTTTTAAAATAAGTTTAAACATTGCTTCAAGCGACTCTGTTGCTTTTGGTTCAATAGTCGGTCTGATAACTCCGAGTTTGTTCATCTCATGATGAAAAGCATTTGTATAAAAATCGGTTATCTCTTTTATCTCTTTGCCGCTTTTTTGTGCTTTTTGGATAATCTTATCATCAATATCTGTAATATTTCTAGCATAAGTAACTTCATAGTCGTTTGCTCTTAAGACGCGAAAGAGTAGATCAAAAACCAAGGCACTTTTTGCATGTCCTAAATGAGCATTGTCATAAACGGTGGGACCGCAAACATAGAGTGAAACTTTGCCACGCTCTTGCGGAACAAACTCTCTTTTTGTTTTTTGAACCGAATCATAAATATACATTAAGATTATTTCCTTTATGAATGTAAAATTGTTAGAATTATATCAAAAATGATAGAATAGAAGGAATTTATTTTTGTGTATTGGATGGCAGAATGAAAACAAAACCTTACGATATAGAGTTACTTCATGATGTTGATAAAGATTTTAAGGAGGAGTTTTACCGCTGCTCTAAAACATTAAACTACGCAAAAGGCTCCTCCTTGTTTTGTGCTGATGACTTATTAAAATATTTTTATATTATTGTAGAGGGAAGAGTAAAAACTTATCAGCTCAATTTTGAGAACTCAAAAGAACAGACACTCTTTATCTATAAGAGAGGAGATATGTTTGATGTTGTATCGCTTTTAGATGAGAAGCCGCATGAGGTAATGTATGAAGTTTTAGAAGATTGCAAAGTGCTTCAATTTCCCATCCAAAAGGTTAGATACTGGATAGATAATAACGCTACATTCAATAGAATTTTTTTCCCATATATAGCAGCTAAAATGAGACATGTAGAGTCTTTAGCAAGTGAACTATCGCTTTATGATGTAAAAGAGAGGCTTATGCATCTTCTTTTAGAAAATATAAATCCAAACAGTGCTTTTAAATATAAACTTCTGCAAAACCTCTCAAACAGTGAAATCTCAAAACTTCTAGGAACAGTCAGACATGTTGTAGAGAGAGCGATTAAAGAGCTAAAACAAGAAAAAATTATTCATACAAGCAGAAAAAATATTAAAGTTATAAATCTTCAAAAATTGCTAGAAAAAACGACAAAGATGCTACATAAGTAGCAAATTTTTCTTTGAATCTTTTATATAATAATGCTAACTTAAACAAAAGTTTAAGTTATAAAATAATTTAAATATAAGGAGTTTGTTATGTTAGTTTCAAGATACTTAAGTCCGGCAGAGTCTTATAGAAAAAAAAGAGGTTTCGATTTTTTAAGCGATTTTTTAAACTCTTTTGAAGAAGAGAGTAATAGTGATACGTTGGTAGATTTTAAACCTGCCGTAAACACAAGAGAGGGCAAGGATGCCTACCATGTGGATGTCGATTTGCCGGGTGTAAAAAAAGAGGATATTGATGTTAGTGTTGAGAACAACATGCTTACTATATCAGGTAAAAGAGAGACAAAAAGTGAAATAAAAGAAGATGATTATTACAGAGTGGAAAGTAGCTATGGGAAATTTCAAAGAAGCTTTACACTTCCTGAGAAAGTTGATGCTGAAAATATTAGAGCGGCATGTGAAGATGGCGTTTTAGAGGTTATAATCCCAAAAATGCAGATTGAGCAAAAATCTTCTAAAAAAATTGAGATAAAATAGCAGGAGGATGAGATGAATATTACAAAAACATCAAAAAAATTTGCAGATAAAGTAGAAGAGAAGGTTAAAAAAGGATTAGAAGTTGCTAAAGGTACATTTGATAATGTGGCAAGTCACCTCCCTTTTGCAAATTTGGCAAAACGTTCTGATGATATTTTTAGCATAGAGATAGATTTTCCGGGTGTAAAAAAAGAGGACATAGAGATAAAAGTAGAGGATAATTATCTAACTGTGAATGCACAAAGAAGATATAAAAATGAGACTAAAGAGGATGACTACTATCTTTGTGAATCAAGCTTTGGACTCTTTAGCAGAAGTTTTGCTCTCTCTGATAATATAGACAGGCAAAGTATAGACGCAAAATATGAAAATGGAAGGCTCTATATTATGCTTGAAAAAGCAGAGTCAAAAAAATCAAAAAGAATCGCTATAAAGTAATATTTTTAGAACTCCTTGCCAAGAGGCAAGGGTCTAAAACATATTTACAACGCCGTAGTCAAGCATCTCTTCAAACTGCTCAGGAGTAAGAACAGCTTTGACTTTTTCAATACAACCTAGATGTATTTTTGTTAGTTCAGCTCTTAATTTTGCTATCTCATCAACTGCAGGATAGAGCTCTGCGACTTTTTGGCTTTTGTGTTTAAAAGAGACTTTTTGCATTAAATCAAGCTCAAGTTTTTTAATAACAAGGGCTTTTTTTGCAGCTTCTGACATCAACTCTTGTTTTATTTTTAAAATAGAGTCTATCTGCTCCTTTGATAAATTCAAGTTAGAACTAGCTGCGTCATAAAGTGTTAACCCAACTAAGTAGGGAAGATTTTTTGGCATTAAAAAATAATCTTTTGGAAAATTCTCTTTTGCTACAAAGGCTCCTGCGGGACCTGCCATCTTCTCCATTTTAACTACGTCTTGTATCGGAGCAGGAAGAGTTGGCTCTGCTACTGCTACTGTACCTAGCATTAAAGTAAATAATGCAACTTTTGTTACTGTTTTTTTAGATTTCATGTATGTTTCCCCTTAAAAATGTGGTGCATTTATTATACAGACCTATATCTAATGAAAACCAAATAGTTTAGTGACTAAGCTCAATAGCTTTTTTAACGCAAGAATCCAAAGAGGTTGTTTCAGATACGTGTGGAGTTATATAAGACGGGAAGTATTTCTCGGTAGTATGTCCGATTGAGACTGCTTTGTAGCTCTCTTCCCAAGTGACATTTTTTAAAAAACACTCTATGGTAGAGGGGGAAGAGAAGATTATTACAGATTTTTTTGGAAGTTTTATCTTTTTTTTGAAGTTAACGCAAACTGTTTCATAGACAATTGCTTCATCGCAAACTACTTCGTTTGCATTTAGCGTATCAACTAGATTTGAGACAACTTTTGAACCTCGTATATAGAGCACTTTTTTATTTTTTAAAAGAGGAATTAACTCTCTTGCAAATTCATCACCATGTTTTTCTTTACTGACAAATTTTATTTTTGCACCTAAATTACTAGCAACTTTTGCAGTTTGGGGAGCAATGGCATAAACAGGTTTTGCTTTCCACGCTTGATTGTAAGAGTTAAGTGAGTAAACGGCATTTTTAGATGTGAAAATAAGTGCATCATACTTTGAAAAATCAAAGTCAATTTTTATTGTTTTTATTTGAATAACAGGCAGATTTTTTGCCCATTTTACTTTATTGTCATTTAGAACATAGATATTTAAAGAGTTGTTTTTGATATTTTCAAAAAATGAATCAATGTATCTTTTTATTTTTGAAAAAAAACTGTCTTTGGCATGTAATACAAGGGATTTTTTTTCATCAACAAAAAAATTGATATTATGCTTGCTTAGAAGATAGGTTATTTTTATAAGTTCTTCAAAGATATGCTCATTTGAATAACTTCTGTCAAGTATAAAAGAGTTGCTACTTTTTTCATACTCGTAATAGATAAGACCAAGGGATTCAATAAGTTTTTCTATATTTTTCATAGAGAGGATGATAACATCATCTGAGTAAATATTTTTCAAAAAAGATTTGAAAACTATTTATCTCAAAAAATATGTGTAATTATTGGAAAGTAGTTCCACCGTCAACGACGATTGTTTGTCCTGTTAGCCATGAAGATTCACTGCCACAAAGAAAGAGACATGCCCCGGTTAAATCTTCAACTTCTCCCATACGAGAGAGGGGAGAGCGTCTTATTACCTCGCTTTTTACCTCTTCATAGTTTGGAAAAGCTTTAAGAGCGTCTGTATCTATCGGACCGCCGCTTACTGCGTTTACTCTTATGTTTTTCTCGCCAAGCTCTGCTGCAGCGTAACGAACCATAGCTTCAACAGCGGCTTTGTTGGTGCCGTGACCTGCATAGTTTGGAGTATAAACGAGATTGCCGGTTGAGCTCATGCTAATAATACTCCCGCCGCCGGTTTTCTCCATTCTTTTAGCCGCTTCTTGTGCACCCACGACAAAGGCATCAACAGTTGCGGTATAGATGTTGTTTAAACCTTTTGGTTTAAGTCTCATAAAAGGACCAAATCCACCAACAACGGCACGACCTGAGATTATGGCATTTGATATAAAAAAGTCAAGCCTCTCAAAATCTTTATCAAACTCCGTATAAACATCTTTATATGTTTCAGGCTCAAGTATGTTAAGCGCGTAAGCACGAGATTTTATGCCGTATTTTGACTCAATATCAGCAATAATCTCATTTGCAATATCTGCTTTTGTAGAATAAGTAAATGCCACATCGCACCCTTTTTTAGCAAAAGCATAAACAAGTGCTCTGCCTATTCCACGAGTTCCGCCGCTTACAAATAGAGTTTTTCCCTTCATTTTACAATCCCTTTATTGTATAGTTTTTCATAATTTCTTCTAGCATCTTCATATTTTGCATACTTGGGGCAACAAGAGGAAGTCTGTATTCTAGCGTACTAATCAGTCCTGCTATATACATGGCAGCTTTTATCATGATAGGGTTTGACTCTAAAAAAAGTGCTTTATTTATAGGGAAAAGCATATCGTTTAGTGCTTTTGAGCCTTTTAAATCGCCGCTAAAAGCTAATCGTACAAGTTCGCTTTTTAAATCAGGAAGCAGGTTTGCAGTAACGGAAGTTATGCCAGCTCCTCCGTTTGCTAGTATCGGGTAGTCAATCGCATCATCGCCGCTAAATACTTTAAGCTCAGGTCTGCGTGAGAGAAGCTCAACGCTTCTCTCTATGCTTCCAGTTGCTTCTTTTATGCCGTAAATATTTTTAACATCATCAAAGAGTCTTATCACGGTATCGGCAGTTATGTCAACAACTGTACGTCCGGGAACATTATAGAGCATAAATGGAAGCTCAGGAACCGATTCTGCTATTGTTTTATAGTGTTGGTAGAGTCCTTCTTGGGACGGTTTTACATAATATGGTGCAACGGAAAATATAGCATCAACTCCGCATTTTTGCGCTGTTATTGCGGCTTTTACCGCCTCTGCCGTTGAGTTGCTTCCCGCACCTGCTAGAACTTTAGTATCTGTTTGGTGGCAAACTTCAACCGCTATCTCTATGCATCGTCTATCCTCTGCAAAAGTAAGAGTAGCACTTTCGCCTGTTGTTCCGACGGGGCAGACTGCATTTATACCGTTTTTTATCTGTCTTTTTATCAGATCGGCGTAAGTTTGTTCATCCAATTTTCCATTTTTAAATGGGGTAATGAGTGCAGTTGTTGAACCGGTTACAATATTCATCTATATAGCCTTATTAAATTAATTCGAAATTATAACAAAAAAGTATTAAAAAGAGAGGATTTGTCCTCTGGTTGGTAGAGGTAATGCTCACCCCGCTTTGAAGATAGCAGGAGTGAGTTATGTTAAACATTGTATAGATTAGCGACCGCGACCGCCTCCAGGTCCCATTCCACCACCGCCAGGTCCCATCATTCCACCGCCGGTTCCCATTCCACCGCCTCTAGCAGGTGGCTCATCTGGTAGCGAAATGCCTTTTTCCTTTGCCCGTTCTTTCATAAGCTCATGATGTTCCTTGCGGACTTTTTCTTGCTCCTGAGTGGTACGTGCAGCGCGCATTTTGTCGCGGTATTCAATACGCTCTTGCTGCGTCATTATTTGGCTGCCATAGATTTGTGTCTGCTCTTGCGTCATGTCTTGGGCTTTGGTTTGCTCAGCAGCACACAATAATCCTGTGGAGAGAAGCAAGGTAGCTGATAAGGCAGATAGTGCCAATGGATATTTAATCATTGTAAACTCCTTATATAGTATGGGTTGTTCAAGCTGCAATGCTGCTATCACAACTTGCTTCTCAAACACGGCTAACCATTTGTTAGTGTACAAGTTTACATCTATTAACCTTAAGTAAAGTAAAGTAAAAAAAGTAAAGTTAAATACCTTTTTTTAAAATTAAAGTTGTCGATTTGTCAAAGTCAAAGTATTTTTGTGCAACCTTTTGTACATTTTCTTGTGTAATTTTTTCAATATTTTCTTCATACGTTAAAAGCGGCGCTAAATCTCCACGTACAAGATAGCTTCCAAAGAGATCTGCCACTGAAGTTGAACTCTCTAGGGAGTAGATAAAATCCGCTTTTGAGTTTATTTTTAC